>LXNH01000007.1_pt1 | contig 46562 bp, 44 predicted proteins | sample 809111 | NCBI WGS metagenome assembly LXNH01 (sample SAMN04870528, study PRJNA318959) | seawater metagenome | biome: 00002010; material: water; isolation source: marine seawater | place: Greece: Milos, Mediterranean Sea | collected 2013-05-29 | depth 5-7 m
CCGGAATCAAGACCGTCTTGATGCCGCCACGATGCGCGGCCAGCAGCTTTTCCTTCAAGCCGCCGATCGGCAGGACTTCGCCACGCAGCGTGATCTCGCCGGTCATGGCGACGTCGGCGCGCACCGGGATGCGCGACAACGCCGACACCATGGCGGTGGTGATCGCGATACCAGCGGACGGGCCGTCCTTGGGCGTCGCGCCTTCCGGCACGTGCACGTGCATGTCGTGCTTCTCGAACACACTGTCGGCAAAGCCCAGGCGCCGTGCCCGCGAGCGCACCACCGTACGGGCCGCCTCGACCGATTCCTTCATCACGTCGCCCAGCGAACCGGTGCGTTGGATCACGCCCTTGCCAGGCATGTCCGCCACTTCGATCGTGAGCAGGTCGCCACCGACTTCGGTCCAGGCCAGGCCGGTCACCTGACCGATCTGGTTTTCCTTTTCGGCCATGCCGAAGGTGTAGCGACGCACGCCGAGGTAATCGCTGAGGTTGTCGCCCGTCACGTTGACCGGCTTGACCTCGAAGGGCTTGCCTTCGGCCTTGGCGCGGTCGCTCTGGGTCAGCAGTTGCTTGATCACCTTGCGGCAGATCTTGCCCACTTCGCGTTCGAGCGCACGCACACCGGCTTCGCGGGTGTAGTAGCGCACGATATCGCGCAGCGCGCTGTCGTCGACCGTCAGCTCGGACTCCTTGACGCCGTTGTTCTTCATCAGCTTGGGCAGCAGATGGTCGCGGGCGATGTGGATCTTTTCTTCCTCGGTGTAGCCGGACAGGCGGATCACTTCCATCCGGTCCAACAGGGCCGGCGGAATGTTCAGCGTGTTGCTGGTGGCCACGAACATGACGTCCGACAGATCGAAGTCGACTTCGATGTAGTGGTCCTGGAACGTATGGTTCTGTTCCGGGTCCAGCACTTCGAGCAGCGCCGACGAAGGATCACCGCGGAAATCCATGCCCAGCTTGTCGATTTCATCGAGCAGGAACAGGGGATTGCGCACGCCGACCTTCGACATGTTCTGGACGATCTTGCCGGGCATCGAGCCGATGTACGTACGACGATGGCCGCGGATCTCGGCTTCGTCGCGCACGCCGCCCAGCGCCATGCGCACGAACTTGCGGTTCGTGGCCTTGGCGATGGACTGGCCCAGCGAGGTCTTGCCGACCCCCGGAGGACCGACCAGGCACAGGATCGGCGCCTTGACCTTGTCCACGCGCTGTTGCACGGCGAGGTATTCGAGGATGCGTTCCTTCACCTTCTCCAGGCCGTAGTGATCGTTGTCGAGCACGGTCTCGGCGTTGGAGATGGAATTGTTGATCTTGCTCTTCTTCCTCCAGGGGAGATTGATGAGCGTATCGATGTAGTTGCGCACCACGGTGGCTTCGGCCGACATGGGCGACATGAGCTTGAGCTTCTTGAGCTCGGCATCGGCCTTCTTGCGCGCCTCCTTGGGCATGTGCGCGGCGATGATCTTCTTTTCGAGCTCCTCGATATCGGCGCCCTCTTCGCCTTCGCCCAACTCCTTTTGAATGGCCTTGACCTGCTCATTCAGATAGTAGTCGCGCTGGCTCTTTTCCATCTGCTTCTTCACGCGGCCGCGGATTCGCTTCTCGACCTGGAGGATGTCGATTTCGGTTTCCAGCTGCGTGAGCAAGCCTTCGAGGCGCTCGGAGGTGCCGACGATCTCGAGCATCTTCTGCTTCTGCTCGAGTTTCAGCGGCAGATGCGCGGCGATCGTGTCGGCCAGGCGACCGGCGTCATCGATCCCGGCGAGCGAGGTCAGGATCTCCGGGGGGATCTTCTTGTTGAGTTTTACGTACTGTTCGAACTGGGCCACGATCGCACGGCGCAGGGCCTCGGTCTCGGAGCCCTGGACGGCGTCCGGCTCGATCGGGGTGACCTGGCAGGTGAAGTGCGAATCGGCGTCTTCGATGCTGTTGATGCGGGCACGCTGGGTACCTTCGACCAGCACCTTGACGGTGCCGTCGGGCAGCTTGAGCATCTGCAGGATGCCGGCGACGCAGCCGATCTCGTAGACGTCTTCGGGAGTGGGATCATCCTTGCCGGCGGATTTCTGGGCCACCAGCATGATGCTCTTGCCCGCTTCCATCGCAACCTCGAGCGCGCGGATAGAGCGCGGACGGCCGACGAACAGCGGGATGACCATGTGCGGGAACACTACGACATCGCGCAGTGGCAGCAGGGGAAGGTCGATCGGGTCGGAAGGCAGGGTCTGGCTGGCAGACATAGGAGGTTCCTCGGTATGACTCGGCGTATCGGGGACAGGATGACCGGGAATACCCGGACAGCCCCATCAGTTACGTCTGTTATGGGAACAATAGCCGAAAATTCAAGATCCCGGCGGCCGGATAAACAAAACGGCAAAAAAAACGGCGCCGGTATCTTTTTATTGGACACGCCCCGCCAGTGTGCGTTCAATCGGGGGCCGGAGACAAAAAAACCCGTTTCGGAAACGGGTTTTTCTGAAATATCCGTCAGGCCGCGGCGTCGCGGACTTCCCCGCGCTCGGGCTTTTCGGCGGTGCCTTCTTCGTCGGCGTAGATCAGCAGCGGCTTGCCTTCGCCCTCGATCGCGTTTTCATCGAGCACCACGCGCTTGACGTTGCCTTGCGACGGCAGGTCATACATGGTGTCGAGCAGGGCCTGCTCGATGATGGAACGCAGCCCGCGGGCGCCGGTCTTGCGGCGCAGCGCCTTGCGGGCGATGGCCTTGAGCGCGGCGGGGCGCACGTCCAGCTCGGCGCCTTCCATCGCGAACAGCTTCTGGAATTGCTTGAGCAGGGCGTTCTTGGGCTCGGTGAGGATCTGCACCAAGGCGGCCTCGTCAAGCTCGTCGAGCGTGGCGACCACCGGCAGGCGGCCGACCAGTTCGGGAATCAGGCCGAACTTGATCAGGTCTTCGGGCTCGACCTCGGAGAACAGCTCGCCCACGCCACGTTCGGACTTGGCGCGCACGGAGGCGGAGAAACCGATGCCGGACTTTTCGGTGCGGTCGCGGATGACCTTCTCCAGCCCGTCGAAGGCGCCGCCCACGATGAACAGGATATTGGTCGTGTCGACCTGGACGAAGTCCTGGTTGGGATGCTTGCGCCCGCCCTGCGGCGGCACCGAGGCCACCGTGCCTTCGATCAGCTTGAGCAAGGCCTGCTGCACCCCCTCGCCCGACACGTCGCGAGTGATCGACGGGTTGTCGGACTTGCGGGAAATCTTGTCGATCTCGTCGATGTAGATGATGGCGCGCTGCGCCTTCTCGACTTCATAGTTGCAGTTCTGCAGCAACTTCTGAATGATGTTCTCGACGTCTTCACCGACGTAACCGGCTTCGGTCAGCGTGGTCGCGTCGGCCATGACGAACGGCACGTTCAGCATGCGCGCCAGGGTCTGCGCCAGCAGCGTCTTGCCCGACCCGGTGGGGCCGATCAGCATGATGTTGCTCTTGGACAGCTCGACTTCGTCGCCCTTGATCTCGCCGTGGCGGATGCGCTTGTAGTGGTTGTAGACCGCCACCGCCAGCATGCGCTTGGGCGAGGTCTGCCCAATCACGTACTGGTCCAGGAACGTCTTGATTTCAGCCGGAGTGGGCAGTTCGGAACGAATCGCCGCGCGCGCGGTGGCCTGCGCTTCCTCGCGGATGATGTCGTTGCACAGGTCGATGCACTCATCGCAGATGAATACCGACGGACCCGCGATCAGCTTGCGGACTTCGTGCTGGCTTTTATTGCAAAACGAGCAATGCAGCACTTTTGCGTCTGCCGATCCCTTTTTATCAGGCATATGTAGTCGTATCTCAGGTAAAGAAGCGCCGGACCGGGTAAAGGACCCGGCGCCTGCGCTTACTCAAACAAGGTGGCAGCCGGTGGGACGCAAGCCGGAAGTCAGCCTTCCGAGCGGGACGTCATCACCTTGTCCACCAGTCCATACGATACCGCATCTTCGGCCGACATGAAGTTGTCACGTTCCGTGTCCACGGCGATGCGCTCGATCGACTGGCCGGTGTTTTCGGCCAGGATGCGATTGAGGCGCTCACGCAGGTCCAGGATCTCGCGAGCCTGGATCTGGATGTCGGAGGCCTGGCCCTGGGCGCCGCCCGAGGGCTGGTGGATCATGATGCGCGAGTTGGGCAAGGTAAAGCGCTTGCCCTTCTTGCCTGCCGCCAGCAGGAAGGCGCCCATGCTGGCCGCCAGGCCGGTGCACAGGGTCGACACGTCCGGCTTGATGAACTGCATGGTGTCGTAGATGGCCATGCCCGCGTACACCGACCCGCCGGGCGAGTTGATGTACAGGGAAATGTCCTTGTCAGGATTCTCCGATTCCAGGAACAGCAACTGCGCCACGACCAGATTGGCCGTCGCGTCGTTGACCGGGCCCACCAGGAAGATGAGCCGCTCGCGGAGCAGACGCGAATAGATGTCGTAGGCGCGTTCGCCACGCCCCGACTGCTCGATCACCATGGGAATGTAGCCCAGGCCGGTGGGCGTCACCGACGACCCGCCATTCATTGCCGCATAGAAATCGGTGAATCTCTGCATAGTGTTACGCCATCCCCATCAACTGATCGAAAGGCACCTTTTCGTCGGTGACCTTGGCTTTTTCCAGAACGTGCGCGACGACGTTGTCTTCGAGCACGATCGCCTCGATTTCAGCACGACGCTGGCGGTCGGCCAGGTAATAGCTGACAACCTGGGCGGGTTGTTCATAGTTTTCCGCGAATTCCTCGATGCGGGCGCGGACCTGTTCCGGCTTGGCCTGCAGTTGGGCTTGCTTGACCAGTTCGGACACCAGCAGACCCAGGCGCACGCGGCGCTCGGATTCGGTCGCGAAGGCCTCGGCCGGGATCGGCACCGACTCGGCGTTCGGCACGCCACGCTGCTTGAGCTCTTCGCGGGCGGCGGCGATGCGGCTTTGCACGTCGTTGTCGACCAGCGCCTTCGGCACGTCGAACTTGCCGGCTTCGACCAGGGCGTCCATCACGCTGGACTTGGTGCGGCCTTGCGCGCGCACCTTGACTTCGCGTTCGATGTTGCTGCGGATGTCGGCCTTGAGCTTTTCGACGTCGCCTTCGGCCTGGCCGAGCGACTTGGCGAATTCGGCATTCAGTTCGGGCAGGACGCCTTCAGCCACTTCCTTGACGGTGATGGTGAATTCGGCGGTCTTGCCGGCGACTTCCTTGCCCTGGTAGTCATCGGGGAACTTGAGCGGGAAGACCTTGCTTTCGCCAGCCTTCAGGCCGCGGGCGGCTTCTTCGAATTCCGGCAGCATGCGGCCTTGGCCGAGCACGAACGGGAAGTCTTCAGCCTTGCCGCCGTCGAACGGCACGCCGTCGATGGTGCCGGCGAAGTCCAGCGTGACGCGGTCGCCGTCTTGCGAGGCGCGGCCTTCACGGGCTTCGAACGTGGCGCGCTGCTTGCGCAGGACGTCCAGGGTCTGCTGCACTTCGGCGTCGGTGACGGCGGTTTCATAGCGGGTGACGGCCAGGGCCGACAGATCCGGCACGGTGACTTCGGGGTAGACCTCGAAGGTGGCCGTGAAGGCCAGCGTGTCATCGCTGATGCCTTCGGTCTTGGGTTCCAGGTTCGGGGCGCCAGCGACGCGCAGCTTGGCGCCGTCGACGGCTTGCTCGAATGCACGGCCGACCTGGCTGTTGATCACGTCGTAGCGGATGCCGGGGCCATGGCTGCGCTCGAGCATGGCCAGCGGCGCCTTGCCAGGACGGAAGCCGGGAACCTTGGCGGTGCGGGCCACGCGCTTCAGCTGCGCCTGGACTTCCTTTTCGACATCGGCCACCGAGACGGCCAGATCAACACGGCGCTCGAGGCCGGAGAGGGTTTCAACCACAGGCTGCATTAAAAGACCTATTTTCCGAGAGATATGAGATGACGGGCGGATAAACGAAGCATTTTACCGGAAACTTCCGGACCCCTGACGCAAAGGGGCGCGAGCACCCGGATAAGCCCGGATGCCCGCACCCCGTTTTCCACCCGGAAAGGGCGGCGAAGCCTCGCCAGGACGCTTTATTTGGCCTTGGCGATGCGATCTTCGATGTGCTGCGCGCGCTTGGCCGAGGACGGGTGCGAACTCATCATATCGCTCTTGCCGCCGTCCAGCTTGGCGAGCTTCTGGAACGCCGTCACCAGGCCGCGGGTGTTCAGCTTCTTGGCTTGCAACTGGTCGAAGGAGTAGTCGTCGGCGGCGCTTTCCTGCGATTGCGAGAATTGCGCGTTGATGAACTTCTCGGTCAGGTCGCCCAGTTGCGACGCGTTCAGGGCGGCAACCGTGGAGCCACCGGCGGCGCCAGCGGCGTCGCGCGCGGCCGAAACCGTATAGGCGGTCTGCATGGCCTTCTTGCTGTGGCCCAGCGCGACGTGGCCGATTTCGTGGCCCACCACGCCCAGCACTTCGTCGTCGGTCATCATGTCCATCAGGCCGCTATAGACGCGGATGCAGCCGTTGGCCATGGCCCAGGCATTGACGTCCTTGGTGAGGTAGACCTTGTAGTTGGCCTTCTGGCCATTGACGGTGCCGCCCAGTTGCTTGGCGATCTTCTGCAGGCGAACGTCGTATTTGCTACCCGGGGCGGCGATCTTTTCCTGGGAATCGCTTTGCGCGCAAGCCTTGTCGGACAAGGCCTTGATTTCCGCATCGCTCAGGGTAGCGGCCTGCACCACCTTGCTGCCGGCGCCCACAAGCCCCCCGATGTCGAGAGCATGCGACGCGGAATAAGGGGCGAGCGCGACGGCCAGCGCGGCAACGGTGTAGCGAATCTTCATGAAAAAACTCCTCTTGACTGACTCTGTACGAGTGAGGCGGCAATTCTATATACGCCAAAAGCATTCAAACCGTTTCGCCACAGAGTTTCGCAAATGCGAATTTCGCTTACACAAAAGGCATGCGAATGACTTCTTACCGTGGTAAGTACCTGCGCCACGCCTGGTCCCGACATCAAAGACACAACGCGGCGCAGCCCTGGATTGATAGAATTGCCGCCGCAGTTTTTTCGGCATATTTCCTATAACGGCTCGCACCCATCATGACCTCCCATACCTCTACCCGCCTCGGCCTGCTGCCCAGCCTGATCTTCAGTTCGCGCTGGCTGCAATTGCCGCTCTATCTGGGGCTGATCGTCGCCCAGGGCGTCTACGTGATGCTGTTCCTGAAGGAACTCTGGCATCTGCTGACCCACGCCACCAGTTTCGGAGAAATGGAAATCATGCTGCTGGTGTTGGGCCTGATCGATGTGGTGATGATCTCGAACCTGCTGGTCATGGTGATCGTGGGGGGCTATGAAACCTTCGTGTCGCGCCTGCGACTGCAGGGCCATCCCGATCAGCCCGAATGGCTCAGCCACGTCAACGCCAGCGTCCTGAAGGTCAAGCTGGCCATGGCCATCATCGGCATTTCGTCGATTCACCTACTGCGCACCTTCATCGAGGCAGGCACGCTGGGCACGCCCGCCGCGCGCTTCTCGGAGGCCGGCGTCATGTGGCAGACCATCATCCATGGCCTATTCATCCTCTCGGCGCTGGGGATCGCCCTGGTCGACAAGCTGGCGACTGCGCCGCATCCGCGGCACTGACAGCGCGCCGCGCACAAAAGAAAAGCCCCGCACCAGCAGCGGGGCTTTGTCCTTGTGGCGCGCCGTCAGGCGGCACGCCACGGATCCGCGATCAGGAAGCGACCTTGATGTTCTTGGCGCTGGGCCCCTTGGGACCGGTGCCGACCTCGAACGTGACGCGCTGGTTTTCCTGCAGCGACTTATAGCCTTCGCTGCGGATTTCCGAATAATGGGCGAACAGATCCTTGCTGCCGTCGTCGGGCATGATGAATCCATACCCTTTTTCGGCGTTGAACCACTTGACGATGCCGGTTGCCATGGAATTTCCTCGAACCTAAAAAAAGCGATTGCTCGCGGGGCGCCAGATCATCAAGGGATGGGAGAGGAAGCCACTGCAGTACCACTGACCGCGACAAGTTAAACGCAGACCGCGTCGCTTGAGAATCTCGCTGTACCCAGTGTATTGGCGAACCGCGAAAAACGTCAAATACATGGCCGCCCCGGGTGCCGCGATGCGCCGGCGCCGGCGCGGTTTGCAACTGGCCACACGCCGATACAGGCGGATACGGTCGCGCGGCGGCCTGCCTCAGCCGGCGAAGCCGCCTGCGTCGAGGAACTCCTGCTCGGGCTGCGAGGTCTGCCGGCCGAGCGCGGCGTTGCGGTGCGGGAAGCGGCCGAAACGCTTGATGATGTCACGATGCAGGACCGCCCAGCGCACCGCCTCGGCGCCCAGGGGCTCCATCAAGGCCACCGCGCGGTTCTGCGCGGCCAGGGTCTCGGCATGCTCGAAAGGCAGGTAGAAAAACTGGCGCAGGGCCGGATCGACCGCCAGGTCGTGGCCGGCGGCAATGGCGCGCTCGGCGAATACCAGCGCCAGCGGATCCGTGGCGAACATGTGGGCGGTACCGCGGAACGCGTTGCGGGGATACTGGTCCAGCAGGATCAGCAGGGCCAGGGCGCCCTCCGGCACGTCCAGCCAGGCATCGAGCTGGCGCGCGGCGGCGGCCATGTGGGCCTGCCCGCAATACTGGCGAAAGCGCTCGTCGAAGTCGGCGTTCTTGGTGAACCATTGTTGCGGCCCGGCATCGCGCCAGAACGCCACGATATCCCGCGGCTGCGGAGAAACAGGGATGGGACCGGATTGGGTCATGGGAAACGTCCTTGGTCTGTGGCGAGTGCCGCGGCGGGTCGGATGGGGCGGCGGGGAACCCGCGGCAAGGATACCGCGTGGGTCCGGGACGTGGCATCCGGCGCGCGCCGGGCCGCCAATCGGACGGCCGGAAACGACAAGGCTCCCCGTAGGGAGCCTTGCATGCAAAAAGCCCCCGAAGGGGCTTTTCAGAAAACGCAGGACCTTACAGGACCTGAATCTTCGTGGCTTGCGGGCCCTTGGGGCCATTGGCCGTCACAAAGCTGACGCGCTGGTTCTCTTCCAGAGACTTGAAGCCCGAGCCCTGAATTTCGGAGAAGTGAGCGAACAGGTCCTTACCACCCGCTTCCGGGGTGATGAAGCCATAGCCTTTTTCCGAGTTGAACCACTTAACGACGCCGGTTTCCATACTGTATTTCCTAGAGATAATGGGCAAATGCCCGGAGGTCACGAATCAATCAAGGAGGGGACAGTAGAACAATAACGCTGAGCCGGAAAAGGCACGGCACTGAACGAAAATCGCAACGCTTGTGATCGTGTGCCGACACTATGGTTATGTTCCCCTCACAAGTCAACATAATCCTAAAAAATGCGTGCCAATAATGCAACAAAGAGAAACTGCGGACAAAATTTACACGTTTTCATAGGCAAAAAGAGGCCCTGCATAGGTGTAAACACCCACGCACAATAAAAAAACAATCAAGGCTTATTTAAATGCCCCGCCGCCAAACGCGTATTGAACCCATACGCCGTTTGGGCGAGCACTTTGGTTTGCCGCCAGGCTTACTCTTCGATAGGTAAACCCAACAGGTCGAGCGCCGCGCCAAAAGCATCGGGGCCCGAGCAAAGAAAAACCGCCACGTCGCCGGGATTGATATTTTCCAGGACCTGGTCGATTTGGTCTTGCGCATTATCAACATTGTCGACACTGGCGGCGTGTATGTCCGCTCCGCCTGCGACTTTTTCGGGGGGCACGATATCGGCGATCGCGTTGAGATCGGTTACGCCCGTCACGACATAGGCGCTGATGCTCTCGCCATCCAGCGTTGTGTGCAGCTCAACGCCGCCCGCCACGTCGGCAACATGCCGACTCAGTATTTCCATGATCACTCTTCCTAGACTTGCGGGCCAGGCCCGCCGGGCAGGCACCACTCGGGTGCGCGTACGCCCAGGCGCGACTATAACAGCCTTATGCTAAGACTTCTTGGCAGTCGGCCCGCGCGACGGCCGGGCCGCGCCGGAAGTGGCGCTGACGCTACGGCTGCGCACGCCGGCCGCGGCCAGGGCCGCCAGCAGCGGCTTCTGGGCGTCCAGGAACGCGGCTTTCTCTTCGCCAGTCAACTTGCACACGAATATCTGCGCCAGCAACTGGGTACGGCGGGCCTTGCGATTGTCGGCTTCCTGGGCGAGCCAGGCGGCGACCCAGTCCGCGGCCGCCTGCGCGTCGCCTTGCTGCTTGACGTGACCCTGCAGGTCGAACACGGTGACGCCGGCGATGGCGCCGTCCTCCGCGCGGGTCAGAAAGAGCTTGGCGGCCTGCCCGGTATAGCCAGGGACCAGGGCGAGGCAATCGCGCTCGGCGGGTTTCTTCATGGGTACTGCCTGTATCGGTTGTCGGTAATCCCGCACTGTAACCCGGGGCAGCGGGCTGTCGCTTGGCCGCCATCGAACTCTGCTATCGTCGGCCTGTTTCTTTCCAACTTCATATGGCGGACATCATGCAACGCGATTTCGATCTGGTCGTCACCATCCTGGGAGCCCTGCGCGACGCGCCCGGCCCCAATCTGAGCACCCACGACATCAAGGAAGCGGCCCTGGCCCACGAACAAGGCCTGCAACTGGTTGCGCACCACCTCGACCTGCTGGCCGACGCCGGCCTGGTCAAGCAGGTCAGCGAAACGACGGCAACCGCCGGCGACACGCGCTGGCGCATCACCTGGAAGGGCTACGACGCCCTGGAGCAGGATGAAGAAGACGACGAGGACTTCGACGCCGAGGAGTAAGGCGCCCTGCCCTCTCCGGCGCAGGTGGCGCGCGTCGCCTACCTGCCAGCCCCGCCTTCCGGTCGGACCGGCGGCGCTCAGCGGCGCCGCAGGATGCGGCGCGTCAGCAAGGCGGCGGCCGCGCCGATCACCAGGCTGAACATGAACGCGGCGATGGCCAGCATCGCCGACTGGTCGCCAAATCCGGCCGAGCGCGAAAGCACCACCGCCGCAGTGCAGATTGCCGCCGCCAGCACGGCCACCCCCGCCAGCACGCGGCCAGGCGAACGCAACCGACCGCAGAGCGAGCCGCCCACCAATGCCGCCGCCACCATCGCGGCCATGGACCAGAACAAGTATTCGTAATGCATGCGGACCGACTCCCCGGGGATGATGAGGCGACCGCATTATAGGCCGGCGCGTGCGCCATCCGTCCCCGAGAGCCGCGGCCGAAGCGGCTGCCGGACGCCAATCCGGGTGGGCGACACCCTCCCCGCCCCGGGAGCGCATGATCCCTTCAGGCCGGCGGCGCGACCGCAATGGCGCTGATTTCCACCAGCGCGCCGTAATGCAGATCGCGGGTGGGCACCATGGCGCGGGCCGGACGGTGCTCGCCAAAACTGCGCTCGTAGACGCTGTTGACCTCATTCCACAGGCCGACATCGGGGATGTAGACGGTGACATTGACCACCGAGGCCAGGGAGGCGCCCGCCGCCTCCAGGATGGCCGCCAGGCTGCGCAAGGCGGCTTCGGTCTGCGCGGCCGCACCTTGCGCCAACGGCGGGCGCTCGCCAGGTCGGACAGGCGGCAGGAAACCGAGCTGGCCGGACACGAAAATGAAGCCGTTGGCGCGCACCGCCTGGGAATAATGGCCGGCGGGCGGCGTGGCATGGGGAGTGTATAGGATGTCCATCTCGACTCCTGTTGCGCAAGGCGCCGGGTTACCAGCCACGGAAGCGTTCCCACCGCGCCACGACCGCGCGTTCCCCGCCGCGCACGACCGCGTAGGCATCGTGCTGGGCGCAGGTGGCGCAGGCATGATTGGGCATGATCCGCAGCCGGGTGCCCAGCGGCAGGTCCGGCAAGGCGGCGGTGCTGCCGGCGCGCAGCTTGATAATGCCCTGCTCCTGGTTGGTCTCGGCCAGCAGCAGGTCGGGGTAGACCTTGCCGTCGGCATCGCACACCAGCCCATACAACTGGTCCACCGGCTGCTTGGCGGTACCACGGTCGCGCGACATGGCCATCCAGCCCGCATCCACCAGGATCCAGCCTTTTTCGCGCTGGTGGCCGATCACCGTGGTCAACACAGTGGCGGCGACATCATCCACGGCGCACACGCCGAGGCCGGCCATGACCAGGTCAAAGAATACGTACACCCCGGCGCGCACTTCGGTCACGCCCGCCAGGTTGCGGGCGAAGTGGGCGGTCGGCGTCGAGCCGACGCTCACGACCGGACACGGCAGGCCGGCGGCACGGATCGACTCGGCACAACCGACCGCGGCGGCGCGCTCTTGCTCGGCCATATCGGCAATCGCCGCCACACTGCGGCAGCCATAGGACTCCCCGGCATGGGTCATGACACCGCGAAGGCTTGCCGCCGCCTCCAGCACGCGGGCGATCGCCAGCAGTTGGTCGGTGTGGCCGGGCTGCACGCCCGCGCGATGGCCGTCGCAATCGATTTCGATCAGCGCGGGAATGGCAACGCCCTCCTGCGTGGCACGCGCGGCCAGGGCGCGGGCGGCGTCGACACTATCGACCACCACCGTCAGGTCGACGCCCTGGCGCCGCAGGGCCAGCACACGGTCGAGCTTGGCCGGGGCCACGCCCACCGCATATAGCAAATCGGTGACACCGGCGGCCGCAAACTGCTCGGCCTCCTGCAGCGTCGAGACCGCCGCGGGCCCCTCCGGACGCGTCATCACGCGGCGCGCGACCTCGATCGACTTGGGCGTCTTCAGATGCGGGCGCAACTGCACTCCGTGGCCGGCCATGAGGCCGTTCAGGCGTTCGATGTTGCGCAGCATGCGGGTTTCGTCCAGCACCAGGCAGGGCGTGTCGAGCAGATCCAGGGTGGCGGGAGCAGAGGTCATGGCGATAACGGCGGGACGATGACGGACGGTGCGGACAGGAATCGATGCGGGCGCCGCCCGGGACGCATCCGCATGCCCGGAGTATGGCGCCGCGCGAGCCTTGCGTGTTTAATAGATTCTTAATCAATCATTAAGGTGATTCTGAATGATCACGACCGACGACCTGCGTTTCTTCCTGAGCCTGGCCGCCACCAGTTCGCTGGCCCAGGCAGCGCGCGCCCTGGACGTGACGCCGCCGGCCGTGACGCAGCGCCTGCATGCGCTGGAAAAGCGCCTGGGCGTGCGGCTGGTCAACCGCTCGGGGCGCGGCACTGCCTTGACCGACGAAGGCCGGCTGCTGGCGCTGCGCGCCGGCCAGATCTGCGGCGAACTGAACGACTTGGCCGATGAGCTGGCCGGCCGCCGCGGCGTGGTGGCCGGCCATCTGCGCGTGGTGGCGCCCCTGGGGTTCGGCCAGCGCCATATCGCGGCACTGGTGGCCGGGTTCCGTCAGCGACAGGCTGACGTGACTGCCAGCCTGACCCTGTCGGACGGGCCGCCGCGCCTGGCCAGCGATGACTGGGACGTGATGATCCATATCGGCGAGCTGCGCGATTCCACCCTGGTGGCCTACCCGCTGGCGCCGAACCGGCGCATCCTGTGCGCCTCGCCCGCCTATCTGGCGCGCCGTGGCGCTCCGGCCAAGCCCGAGGACCTGCGCGAGCATGACTGTATCGCCCTGCGCGAAAATGAAGAGGACGTCACCCTGTGGCGCTTCAAGCGCGGCCGCGGGCCGGCGGTGGGCGTGCGCATCGCGCCGGTGCTGTCGAGCAACGCGGGCGCGGCGGCGGTGACCTGGGCCCTGGCCGGCCACGGCATCGTGGCGCGCTCGGAATGGGATGTGGCCGAACACGTGCAAGCACGCACGCTGGTGCCCCTGCTGGCGGGCTGGAACCTGCCCGAGGCCAATGTGGTGGCGCTGGTGAAATCGCGCCAGGAACTGCCAGCGCGCACGGCGGGCTTCCTGGCGCATCTGCGCGAGGCCTTCGCGGTCACGCCGTGGCGTGAAAAGGCCTCCGGCTAGCCTTTGCGCAGCCCAGGCGGGTCAGTCCAGCATCGCCTCGGCCTCGATCTCGACCAGCCATTCGGGCAATGACAGGCCGCTGACGATGATCCATGACGACGGCGGCGGATCCTGCGGGAAACGGTCGCGCAGCGCCTGGGCGATTACTTCCTGGTCCTCGCGCGCCGTTTCGCAGATGTAGATGCGCAGCATGATGACCTGCGCCAGTGTCGCGCCGGCAGCCGCCAGGACGCGCTCGATGTTGTCCAGCGCGGCCTCGGTCTGCGCTTGCAGGCCGGGTCCGACGGTGCGCTCGTGGACATCGACGCCGACCTGGCCAGACAGCAGCATGCGGCGCTGCCCGGTCACGATGACAGCCTGGCTGAAGCCGTATTGCACCGTGTTGAAGACAGTGTCGGGGTTGACGACGGTTCGGGTCATGACGATTCTCCTGGTGGGCGCCGAGGCCAGCGCCGGGGCATCATTCTAGAATCTCGCGGCGGGCTCAGGCCGCCGCGGACGCGGGCCGGCGGCCCCGCGCGGCATACAGGGCGGCCAGCCATACCCCCGCGCCGGCCCCGACGGCGGTCCAGAAGCCCGTGCCGACGCCATACCGGTCGACGATCCAGCCGGCCAGCGCCGCGCCCCCCGCCACCCCTGCGCCCAGCCCCGTCACCAGCCAGGTCAGGCCTTCGGTCAGGCGCCTTCCGGGCACGGTGTTCTCCACCAGCGCCATGGCAATGATCATGGTCGGCGCGAACGACAGGCCGGCCAGCAACACCCCCAGCGACAGGCTCAGCAGATCGCTCACCAGCAGCAGCGGCAAGGTCGTCAAGGCGGTGATGCTGGCGGCGATGGCCAGCATGCGCGCCAGCGGCATCCGGAACGTCAGCACGCCGAATGCCAGCCCGGCAACGCAGGAACCGAAGGCATAGGCCGACAGCACCACGCCGGCCCCCGCCGGCAGCCCCTGCTGGCGCGCGAACGCCAAGCTCATCACGTCGATGGTGCCCACGATGACGCCCATCGCCGCCATCATCGCGGTCAGTTGGCGCATCAGCGGCATCCCCAGCACCGAGGTCTCGCGTCCGGCCGCCGGCGGCTGCACCCTCGGCGCCGTGGCCCGCTGCAGCACGAAGGCAGTGACGCCCAGGCCCAGCAAAATCGCCGCGCCCAGCGGGCCGGCCTCGGGGAACAGGACGACGCACAGCCCCACCGCCAATGGCGGCCCGATGATGAAGCTGACCTCATCCAGTACCGACTCCAGCGCGTAGGCGGTGCGCAATTGCGGGCGGTCGCGATAGATCTCGGTCCAGCGCGCGCGCGCCATGGCGGGCATGCTCGGCAGGCTGCCCGCGAGCGCCGCAAACACGAACAAGGTCCAGTCCGGCGCCTGCCATCGCACGCACAAGGCCAAGCCTGCCAGCCCGGCAACGCTGGCACCAGCGGCCAGCGGCAGGATGCGGCCCTGGCCATGGCGATCCACCAGGCGGGAAATGTGCGGCGCCAGCAGCGCCGTCGCCAGCGCGAAGGTGGCCGCCACCGCGCCCGCCAGGGAGTAGGAGCCGCGCACCTGGGACAGCATGGTGATGATGCCGATGCCGATCATCGGCAGCGCCAGCCGCGCCACCGCGCAGGCGGCAACGAAGGCGGTGGCGCCGGGCGCCTGGAACAGTTCACGATAGGGGTTGGACACCGGGACCTCAGGCGATGTTGCGGCCCGGCGGGAGCGCCGGACAAATTTACATACGTAACGTATGTGAAATCGTATTCGCTCATGCGGCGACTGTCAATTAACATACGCCCCGTATGCCACTGGAGTCCGCCATGCCGCGCACCCGCGCCGAAATGATCGAAGAAACCCGCGCCAAGCTGCTGGCGACGGCGCGCGAGTCGTTCCGCCGCGCTGGCTATGCCGGTACATCAATGGATGACCTCACCGCCGCCGCCGGGCTGACCCGGGGAGCTTTGTATCACCATTTCGGTGACAAACAAGGCCTGCTGGCGGCGGTCGCGTCGCAGATCGACGACGAAATGGAACAGCGCCTGCAAGCGATTTCGCGCGCCGCGCCCAATGCCTGGACCGCTTTGCGCGAACGCTGCCGCGCCTACCTGGCGATGGCGGCCGAGCCCGAAATCCGGCGGATCGTGCTGCAGGACGCGCGCGCGGTGCTGGGCCCCGCCGATACCCTCGCGCAGGCACAATGCACCGCGTCGCTCGCCGCCCTGTTGCGGACCCTGATGGATCAGGGCGACCTCAAACCGGTCGAGCCCCGCGCGCTGGCGCGGCTGCTGCACGGCGGCCTGGCTGAAAGCGCCTTCTGGATCGCCGGCGACGAGGGTGAGGACCGGCTGGCGCACGCCCTGCAGGCGCTCGACCTGCTGCTGCAAGGCATGCGCCACCCCTGAAACGGCGCCAGGCATGGAATCGCCCAAACGCGGTATGGAATACCGCGGCCTTCTTTGCTACGCTGGGTCACCCCTTGTGGAGGTCGTCCGACCATGAAGCCCAAGATCCGCGTGCTTTGCGTCCAGCCGTCGTCAGTGTCCGCGCGCTTCGCCTTCCTGGCGATCGCGCTGCGATGGTCCCTGGGCGCGACGCCCCGGCCAGCGCGGTTGCGGATCGGCCCGCACGATCTGGCGCCGATCGGCTCGGAAACCGCCTTCTGGCTATTCGCGCTGCGCCATGCGTTTGCATCGCAATCCATGCTGGTCACGCGCGGCGATCACTGGGACGTCGCCGCCTCGGTCGACGGCGATGAAATCCGCGCCTTCGGCCGCAAGTTCGCGCTGCGGCAGTGCCTCTGAGGCGGCCGCGCAGCGCCCTCTTCTCACAGCTTTGCGGGCGGTTTGCGGTGATAGGCCGCCAGTTGCTCGGCGGTCCAGCGCTGCCGCGCCTCTTCCTGGCAGCAGGTCCTGAATATCCGCGCGCCCACATCCAGGAAGCGATGCAGATCGTCCCCGGTCAGCTTGCCCTGCACCGCCAGCAGACAATCCGCATACGCGGACAGGATGCCGTCCCATTGCTCGGGCCTGCCGGGCGCGACGGTCTTGCTGATCATGCGGGCCATCATCTCGCTGTGGTCCATCATGCTGTTTCCCCCGAAGCCTCGCCGCGACCACGAGGAACGCGGCGACATCACGGGCTTGAAGGCAGCAAGCGCCATGCCCGCCGTGGCGGGCGGGAGACGCACTGGCGGCACGGTGGAGAAATTACCACCGAAGCCGGTCAGAACTCCGGCAGGTCGAACACCGTATGCAGGGTGGAACTGGGCGCCGGCACCGAGGCCAGGTGTTCGCGTCCGTCGTCGTCGGTCAGCACCCGCACCGGACGCGAGGCCACGGATACGCCATCGACGCTGACCACGGTTTCAACATCGGCGCCGGCCTTGATGGCCTCGATCACTTCGGACGCGGCCGCCGTCACGGGTTCGTTGACCCAGCCGGGCACGCCACGCTCGGCCAAGCCCCACCGCACATAGGCGACGTGGCCGCTGACGGCTTCCTTACGAACGGCGACGATCGCGTAAAACGACATCCGGGCCTCCCTCAAATCTGGTGGCCGGGATCGTATAACAACTTCACGGATCCGCGATGACAGCCGTCAGGGGTCGATATCGATGGGTTCAAAGGATTTCACCAGATCATCCAGTTGCTTCAACTGGGTCAGGAACGGTTCGAGCTTGTCCAGCGGCAAGGCGCTGGGACCGTCGCACTTGGCATGACGGGGGTCGGGATGGGCTTCCAGGAACAGGCCGGCAAGGCCCACGCCCATGCCCGCCCGCGCCAGTTCGGCGACCTGTTCGCGGCGTCCGCCAGAGGCCGCGTCCAGGGCCGAGCGCTGCTGCAGCGCGTGCGTGACGTCGAAGATCACCGGCCGGTTGCCGCTTACCTTCTTCATGACGCCAAAGCCGAGCATGTCCACCACCAGGTTGTCGTAGCCGAAGCTGGTGCCGCGGTCGCACAGGATGATCTGCTGATTGCCGGCCTCGGTGAACTTCTCGACGATGTTGAGCACCTGGGTGGGGCTGAGGAATTGCGGCTTCTTGATGTTGACGATACGGCCGGTCTTGGCCAGCGCCACCACCAGATCGGTCTGGCGGGCCAGGAACGCCGGCAATTGCAGGATGTCGGCCACTTCGGCCACGGGCGCGGCCTGCCATGGCTCATGCACGTCGGTGATCACCGGCACGCCGAAGTTCTGCTTGACCGCCTCGAAGATCTTCATGCCCTCTTCCAGGCCCGGACCGCGATAGGAGTGGATCGATGACCGGTTGGCCTTGTCGAACGAGGCCTTGAACACATAGGGAATGCCGAGCCGGGTGGTCACGCGCTGGTATTCCTCGCAGGCGCGCAGGGCCAGATCCTTGGATTCCAGCACGTTGATCCCGCCGAACAGCACGAAAGGCTGGTCGTTGGCGCAGGTGATCGAGGGCGAGATGGCGACTTCCGGGGCGGTCATGATGGGGCGATCCTGTAATGGTGAAGCAGGTGACAAGTGCGTAATGTACAACCTGACGGCGTTGTGGGCCGACTACGAAACCGCCCCGTTGCCCGCAACCCGGGCTGTCAAACCGATGGATCGGCAGGAAACCCTGCTACAACATAACCAGGGCGCCAATGCCCCGGATTTCGACGATGAGCTCAACCAGGACTACGGCCGCGAGCAAGCCGGCGGGTGCCCCTGCTCCGGGACATCCGCCAGCCGGCCAAACTTGCACGCCGGGCTGGCGTAGCAGCGCCGGGCCCTGCGGCGGCGGACCATCCGGCGCCGGCTCCACCACGTGAGACAAGCATGGGATTCCTCGACGCGCTGTTCCGGCGCAAACCCACGCAAGACCAGTTCGCCGCGCTGTTCATCGCCGCCGTGCGGCAGCGGGGCTTCACCGGCAACCTGGACTACAAGGCGGATGAATTCCGGTTGCTGCACGGCGAAAGCGCGTACTTCAATCTGCACAACGCATACCGCGCCTATTGCGATGCGCCTGGCGGGCAACGCCAGGGGGCGCTGCAGGGCTATGTCTCGACCCTGCTGACCAGCAGCCAGACGCACCCGGCATCTCTGGCCGAGGCCCGCCCGCTGCTGCGGCCCGTGATCCGCGGCCGCGCCATGCTCGAAGCGGTACGCATGCACCACCTGCGCAACGACGGCAACGACGACGCCCCCCCTCCGGCACTACGCCCTTTCGGCGATGATTGTGTGGTGTTGCTCGCGCTGGACCATCCCGAGTCCATCGCCATGCTCACCACCGGGCCCGATGAAGCATGGGGCCTGTCGTTCGACGAAGCCCTGGAAATCGCCATCGACAATCTGCGCGAATCCGTCGACCACTTCGTGGAGGTGGCGCCGGGCGTGTACGGCGGCGGCTGGGAAGACGGCTACGACATCAGCCGCGCGCTGCTACCCGACATGCTGGAACGCATCCCGGCGCGCGGCCGCCCGATATTCATGATGCCGACCCGCGACCTGCTGCTGGTCAGCGGCGACAACGACGATGCCGGGCTGTTGAAGATGACCGAACTCTGCCTGCAGGTGGTGGAGCATGGGCGCCCCGTCTCCGCCTGCATGTACCGCTACGGCGATGCCGGGGTCGAACGCTACCTGCCGCGACAGCAACCTCTCATCGGCCTGCAGGCGCACCTGGCGCGGGTGCTGGCCCAGGGCGACTACGACGCGCAGAAAGAAGCCCTGGACCGCCTGCACGAAGCACGCGGGATCGACGTGTTCGTGGCGTCCTACAACCTGTTCACGCAGAACGATGCCGCAGCCGCCTCGTTCTCACTGGCCACCTGGACGCGTGGCGTGGACACCTTGCTGCCCAAGGTCGATCGCCTGGCATTAGTGCGCCCCGAGGCCAGCGATGAGCTTGGCGAGGTCCGGGTGGTGAGTTGGGAGCAGGCGGCCGCCGAATTGGCGCCGCTGCTCGAACCCGAAGACTGCTATCCGGTGCGCTATCGCACCCGGGGCTTTCCGGACGATACGCAATTGGCGCGGCTGCGCGCCGTGGATTGATCGATATCCCGGCCCGCGACCGCCGCGCCCGGCGCTGCTACGCCTGCGACGCCCGTTCGCTCACCAGGCGGTACGCCAGCGCGCCGATGATCGCGCCGGCGATCGGCGCCACCCAGAACAGCCACAGTTGCTCCAGCGCCCAGCCGCCGACAAACAGCGCGGGGCCGGTGGAACGCGCCGGATTCACCGAGGTATTGGTGACCGGGATGCTGACCAGGTGGATCAGCGTCAGCGCCAGGCCGATCGGGATGGCCGCGAAACCCGCCGGCGCGCGCTTGGACGTCGCGCCCAGGATCACGAACAGGAAACCCGCCGTCATCACGATTTCGGTGACCAGGGCGGCGGCCATCGAATATTTGCCCGGCGAATGGGCGCCAAAGCCGTTGGCGGCAAAGCCGCTGGCCTGCAGGTCGAAGCCCTGCTGGCCATTGGCGATCACCGCCAGCACCGCCGCCGCCGCAACCGCACCCAACACCTGCGCCACCACGTACGGCAGGATCTCACGGGCCGGGAAACGGCCGCCGGCAACCAGCCCGACCGTGACCGCGGGATTGAAATGCCCGCCCGAGATGTGGCCCACGGCGAATGCCATGGTCAGCACCGTCAGGCCGAACGCCAGCGCGACACCGGCAAAGCCGATGCCCAGTTGCGGGAATCCCGCCGCCAGCACCGCCGCGCCGCAACCGCCCAGCACCAGCCAGAACGTGCCGAAGAATTCCGCGCCGCAGCGCTTCGAAAGTGGGTACATGTTTCGCCCTCCGCGATTGAAAACGCGACGGTAGCGCGAGGCGGGCGTTACGACTTCAAATCAATGTAAATTCCAGGCGATTCTTGACGATGCTTGACGATGTCGATGACCGCATCGACGATCATGCGCTGTCGCTTGCCGTAACGCGACGACGTTGCTACCTTTGGCACGTCTCGATTACCGACAGGAGCGCGATCGCCATGACCATTGTCGTTTATGCCACCAATGCCCGCGCGCTCTGGGAGACCATCCAGGCCGACATCGCCCCCATCGGCGCCAAGGCCACCTCCGGCGGCGGCAATACCTGGCGCAAGGACGACAGCGGCCGCGCCGCCAAGATCTATCGCGCCACGCCCACCGGCCAGCATGACGAGCGCGCCTATTTCGTGGGCACGGTGCGCACCGGCCAGTTGATGCTGTTGGACCTGCTGCCCGGCAGCGAGCCGCTGACCTGGCCGCTGTTCGGCGCCTTGCACGGCCATCTGTCGGGTATGCTGCTGGCCACCTACCCCGATGCCATCCTGTCGCTGAACCTGTTCCCCAACCGCCCTACCGACGCCTGAGCACGCCGCACCGAGATGTTGCTATCGACAAGTACCCTGGCACTGCTGTCACTAGCCGTGCTGGCGTGGCGCATACGCCGCCGCCCGCCCGGCCTGGCCCCCCGCGACATCGGACGCGCGGCCGCTGGCGGCGCCGCGCTCTATCTGTTCATGGGCCCGCCGATCGGCGTCCTGGTGTTATCGCTGATGCTGGCCGTGGCGGCGCGCAGCGCCGAGCACCTGCTGACGTCGATCCTGCTGATCCCCTGGGCATACCTGTTTGGCGGCGTGCCCGCGCTGCTGAGCGGCCTGGTGGCCGGCGCCTGCAAACCCGCGCTCGCGTCGGGGCGCGCGTATTGCCTGGCCGGCCTGGTGGGCGGGTTGTACGGCACGGTGTTCCTGCTGGGTTTATCGAGCCGCGACGGCGCCTGGCACGAACTGCCGGTGCCACTGATCGCCGGCGGCGTGCCCGGACTGGTGGCCGGGGCGCTGTGCGCGCGGGCGCTGTATGGCAGGCGCGGGACTACGGCCAGCGCGAACGGCTGATGCGCAGGATCAACCGCCGGTGGCTCGGCGCAAGCGTTCCATTTCGGCCCGGTTCAGCCGTTTCGCCTCGTCTTCGGCGTAGTCGCGCTCGCCAGCCTCGTATTTGCCTTCATAGATGCAACTACTGCGGCTCAAGCGGCACTCCAGGCTGACGCGCGACGAATCGGGGCCAGATGAGGCGGGCGAAGACCAGGGATTGGGCGTGGAAGACGAAGAACAGCCGGCGAGCGCGGCAAGCAGCAGCACCAAGCCACCGCGGCCAAGTAATTGAATCGACACTATTCACCCTCGCTCGACTAGGAATACGACAGGCTTCTTTATAGCAAGCGCGGCAAATGCCGGACAAGCGGCGGCCGGCACGCCCGGCCCGCCAAAGAAAAACCCCGCGACGCGCATGCGCCGCGGGGTGGCTGGACATCGTTGGCGCTGCGCCAGATCGGTGTCCGAATAGGGTGGTGCGAAGGAGGGGACTCGAACCCCTACACCTGTTACGGCGTCAGGACCTAAACCTGGTGCGTCTACCAATTTCGCCACCTTCGCAAAGGCCAAGCCCGCTATTGTAGCTTGCTTGTTAAAATCTTGCGTTATGAATCCGCGCCTCGATGCCCTGCACCCCTACCCGTTCGAAAAACTGCGCGCCCTGCTGGCCTCGGCCGGCACGCTGCCGGACGGCCTGACGCCCATCAATCTGTCGATCGGCGAGCCCAAACACGCGGCGCCGGAACGCATCGGGCAGGCCATCCGCGACCATCTTGGCGGCTTGTCGGTGTATCCGTCAACCAAGGGCGATCCCGCACTGCGCCAGGCCATTGCCCAGTGGTTGGCGCGGCGCTACAGCATTCCGGCGCCCGATGCCGATACCCAGGTGCTGCCGGCGCTGGGCTCGCGCGAGGCGCTGTTCGCCTTCACCCAGACGGTGATCGACCCGTCGGCCGGGTCGGTGGTGATCTGTCCCAACCCGTTCTACCAGATCTACGAGGGCGCCGCCGTTCTGGCCGGCGCCACCCCCTACTACGTCAACGCCGACGCGCTGCGCAATTTCGCCTGCGACTGGAACCAGGTGCCGGACGAGGTCTGGAAAAAGACCCGCATGGTGTTCGTGTGCTCGCCCGGCAACCCGGCCGGCAATGTCATGTCGCTGGACGAATGGGAAGACCTGTTCGCCCTGTCCGATCGCCACGGCTTCGTCATCGCCTCCGACGAATGCTATTCCGAGATCTATCTGGACGAAGGCAACCCGCCGTTGGGCGGCCTGCAGGCGGCGCGCCGGCTGGGCCGTGACGGCTACCACAACCTGATGGTGTTCTCCAGCCTGTCCAAGCGCTCCAACGTGCCGGGCCTGCGCTCGGGCTTCGTAGCGGGCGACGCCGCGCTGATCGGCCGTTTCCTGCTGTACCGCACGTATCATGGCAGCGCCATGAGCCCGCTGGTGTCGGCCGCCAGCATCGCCGCCTGGACCGACGAGACCCACGTCAAGGAAAACCGCCGCCTGTACCGCGAGAAGTTCGAGGCCGTGCTGCCGATCCTGCAGAACGTGCTGGACGTGCAACGTCCGCAGGCTTCGTTCTACCTGTGGGCGGCCACCCCGGGCTCGGATACCGCGTTCGTGCGCGACCTTTATGGCCGTACCGGTGTTACCGTGCTGCCGGGCAGTTTCCTGGCGCGCGAAGCCCACGGCGTGAATCCGGGCGAGGGGCGCATCCGCCTGGCCCTGGTGGCGCCCCTGGCCGACTGCGTGCAGGCGGCCGAACGCATCGCCCATTTCGTCCATACTTCTGTTTGATCAACCTTTTTGAAAAAAGCTGAGCCGCTATGACTCTCGACCTGCAGACCACCATCGAAAAAGCCTGGGACGACCGGGCCAACCTGTCGCCCGTCGACGCCAGCGCCGAAGTGCGCGAAGCCGTCGAACACACCATCGACGGGCTGGACCTGGGCCGCCTGCGCGTGGCCGAGAAAATCAACGATGACTGGGTCGTGCACCAGTGGATCAAGAAGGCCGTGCTGCTGTCGTTCCGCCTGTACGACAACGCCATCATGGGCCAGGCCCCGCTGCAGTTCTACGACAAGGTGCCGCTCAAGTTCTCGGAATACGGCGACAACGCCTTCAAGCAAGGCGGCTATCGCGTGGTGCCGCCCGCCGTCGCCCGCCGCGGCGCCTTCATCGGCCGCAACGTGGTGCTGATGCCCTCGTACGTCAATATCGGCGCCTACGTCGATGAGGGCACCATGGTCGACACCTGGGCCACCGTCGGCTCGTGCGCGCAGATCGGCAAGAACGTCCACCTGTCCGGCGGCGTCGGCATCGGCGGCGTGCTCGAGCCGCTGCAGGCCAATCCCACCATCATCGAAGACAACTGCTTCATCGGCGCCCGCTCGGAAGTGGTCGAAGGCGTGATCGTCGAAGAGAACTCGGTGCTGGCCATGGGCGTGTTCCTGTCGCAAAGCACCAAGATCTATGACCGCGCCACGGGCAAGATCACCTACGGCCGCGTGCCGTCCGGTTCGGTGGTGGTGCCGGGCTCGCTGCCCTCGGCCGACGGCTCGCACAGCCTGGCCTGCGCCGTCATCGTCAAGCGTGTCGACGCGCAGACCCGCGCCAAGACCAGCATCAACGATCTGCTGAGGGCGTAAATGTCGGCCCACGTTGTTCTGGATCTGGTCAAGGACCTGATCGCCCGTCCGTCGGTCACCCCGGCGGACGCCGATTGCCAGGCGACGCTGGCCGCGCGCCTGGCGCCGCTTGGCTTCACTTGCGAAACCATCGCCCAGGGCGGTGTCACCAACCTGTGGGCGCGCCGTGGCGACACGGCGCCGCTGGTGGTCTTCGCCGGCCACACTGACGTGGTGCCGCCGGGCCCGCGCGAAAAGTGGGAAAGCGATCCGTTCGTGCCCACCGAGCGCGACGGCTACCTGTATGGCCGCGGCGCCGCCGACATGAAAAGCTCGATCGCCGCCTTCGTGGTGGCGGCCGAGGAATTCGTGGCGGCCAACCCGCGGCACGGCGGCTCGATCGCCCTCTTGATCACGTCCGACGAGGAAGGCCCGTCGATCGACGGCACCGCCATCGTCTGTGACGCGCTCAAGGCGCGTGGCGAGCAGATGGACTATTGCATCGTCGGCGAACCCACTTCCGGTGACGTGCTCGGCGACACCTGCAAGAACGGCCGCCGCGGCTCGCTGTCGGGCAAGCTCACAGTCAAGGGCATCCAGGGCCACGTGGCCTACCCGCACCTGGCGCGCAACCCGGTGCACCAGTTGGCGCCGGCGCTGGCCGAGATCGTCGCGATCGAATGGGACCAGGGCAACGAGTACTTCCCGCCCACCACGTTCCAGGTCTCGAACCTGAACTCGGGCACGGGCGCCACCAACGTGGTGCCGGGCGAGGCGGTGGCGCTGTTCAACTTCCGTTTCTCCACCGCCAGCACGCCGGAAAGCTTGAAGGCACGGGTGCACGACGTGCTGGACCGCCATGGCCTGGAATACACGCTGGACTGGGAACTGGGCGGCGAGCCCTTCCTGACCCCGCGCGGTTCGCTGACCGATGCGCTGGTCAAGGCCATCCACGAGGAAACCGGCGTGACGGCCGAGCTGTCGACCACCGGCGGCACCTCCGATGGCCGCTTCATCGCCAAGATCTGCCCGCAGGTCATCGAGTTCGGCCCGTGCAACGCCACGATCCACAAGGTCAACGAGCGTATCGAGCTGGCCTCGCTGGACCCGCTGAAAAACATCTATCGGCGCACGCTGGAAAACCTCCTGCCCGCCAAGTAACAAAGCCCACATGTATCAATCCGCCCGCCAAGAACTGCTGACCCTGCGTGACCTGATCCGCTACGGTGTATCGCGCCTGAACGCCGCCCAGGTGGCGCTGGGACACGGCAGCGACAACGCCTGGGACGAGACGGTCTACCTGGTCCTGCACGCGCTGCACCTGCCGCTGGACACGCTGGAGCCCTTCCTGGACGCCCGCGTGCTCAGCGAAGAGCGCAACCGCGTGCTGGAGCTGATAGACCGCCGCGTCACCGAGCGCGTGCCGGCCGCCTATCTCACCAATGAGGCCTGGCTGCGCGGGCATCGCTTCTACGTGGACGCGCGCGTCATCGTGCCGCGCTCGCCCATCGCGGAGCTGCTGGACGAAGGCCTGTCGCCCTGGGTGCAGGACCCGCAGGCCGTCGACAGCGTGCTCGACATGTGCACTGGCTCGGGCTGCCTGGCGATCCTGGCGGCCCTGGCGTTCCCCCATGCCCAGGTGGATGCCGTCGACGTGTCGTCCGACGCGCTCGAAGTCGCCCGCCGCAACGTCGACGACTACGGCCTGGGCGACCGGCTGGCGCTGCACCAGAGTAATCTGTTCGACGCCCTGCCCGAACGCCAGTACGACGTGATCGTCTGCAACCCGCCCTACGTCAACAGCGGTTCGATGGACGTGCTGCCGCAGGAATACCGCCACGAGCCGCACCTGGCCCTGGCCGGCGGCGCCGACGGCATGGACCTGGTGCGCCGTATTCTTCAGGCGGCGCCGCGCTACCTGTCGGAGAACGGCGTGCTGGTGCTGGAGATCGGCCACGAGCGCGAGTTCTTCGAAGCCGCCTTCCCTGAACTGTCGCCGGTATGGCTCGACACGGCGGAAGCGTCGGATCAGTTGCTGTTGCTGACCCGCGAGCAGTTGACGACGTGATCCGCGCCTCTGGATTGACCTTGCGTCGCGGCACCAAGGTGCTGCTGGACGACGCCGAATTCGTGGTGCACCCGGGCGAGCGCGTCGGCATCGTCGGCAAGAACGGCGCCGGCAAATCGTCGCTGTTCGCCCTGCTGACGGGCGCGCTGGACCTGGACGCCGGCAATCTGGCGCTGCCGGCCGGCTGGCGCATCGCCAGCGTAGAACAGGAGCTGCGCGCCGACGACCGCCCTGCGCGCGAATTCGTCATCGACGGCGACACGCCGCTGCGCGCGCTGCAGGCGCGCCGCGCCGAACTCACCGACGACCAGGGCACGCAGATCGCCGAAGTCGAGGCGGCGCTGGTCGAGGCCGGCGCCTGGAGCGCGGCCTCGCGCGCCGAGCAGTTGCTGGCCGGCCTGGGCTTCAAGCCGGCCGAATGGACGCAGCCGGTGGCGAGCTTCTCCGGCGGCTGGCGCATGCGCCTGGCGCTGGCGCGCGCGCTGATGGCGCCGTCCGACCTGCTGCTGCTGGACGAGCCCACCAACCACTTGGACCTGGATGCCATGCTGTGGCTGGAGAAATGGCTGGCCGCCTATCCCGGCACCGTCATGCTGATCTCCCACGACACCGAGTTCCTGGACGCGGTGGCCAAGTCCATTCTGCATTTCGACCACGCCAAGCTGGTGCGCTACCGCGGCGGCTACGGCGACTTCCTGACGCAGCGCGCCGAGCGCCTGCGCCAGACCAACATCGCCTACGAGCGCCAGACGCGCGAAGCCGCGCGCCTGCAAGGCTTCATCGACCGCTTCAAGGCCAAAGCCTCCAAGGCCAAGCAGGCCCAGAGCCGGGTCAAGGCCCTGGCGCGCATGCAGGTGCTGGCGCCGCTGCACGCCGAGGCCGGCATCGACATCCGCATCCCCTCGCCCGATCAGGTGCCGGACCCGCTGCTGACGCTGGAGCACCTGTCGGCCGGCTACACCGACGCCGCCGGCCAAGCCGTGCCGATCCTGCGCGACGTGACGCTGATGGTGCGCGCCGGCAGCCGCGTCGGCGTGCTGGGCGCCAACGGCGCCGGCAAGAGCACGCTGATCAAGACCCTGGCGGAAGAACTGCCGGTGCAGGCCGGCGAGCGCCGCGCCTCGCGCGGCCTGGCGATCGGTTACTTCCACCAGCACCAGCTCGACATGCTGGATGTGGACAGCACGCCGCTGGCCCATCTGGCGCGGCTGTCGCCGGACACGCGCGAGCAGGAACTGCGCAACTACCTGGGCGGTTTCGGCTTCTCGGGCGACACGGTCAACAGCAAGGTCGGCCCGATGTCGGGCGGCGAGAAAGCCCGCCTGGCGCTGTCGCTGATCGTGTGGCAGAAGCCCAACCTGCTGCTGCTGGACGAACCCAGCAACCACCTGGACGTCGAAACGCGCGAGGCCTTGGCCGCCGCGCTGGCCGAATTCGGCGGCAGCATGCTGTTGGTGTCGCACGATCGCCACCTGTTGCGCACGACCGTGGACAGCTTCTGGATCGTTGCCGACGGCGCCGTGCGCGAGTTCGACGGCGACCTGGAGGACTACCGCGATTGGCTCGCGGCCCGCAACGCCGGCGAGCGCGCCGAAGCGGCCCGTGAAAACGCCGAGAACGGCGAGGCCGTGGTCGACCGCAAGGCGCAACGGCGCGCCGAGGCCGAACAACGCCAACGTCTGTCGGCGCTGCGCAAGCCGCTGGAAGCCAAGCTGGCCAAGGTCGAGGCCGACATGGAAAAGCTGCGAACCAAGCTGCAGGCGCTGGATGCGGTCATCGCCGACCCGGATCTGTATTCCGACGCGCGCCGCGCGGAGCGCCAGAAGGTCATGGCCGAACACGGCGAGTACGGCAAGCGCATGGAGACGCTGGAAGAACAGTGGCTCGAATTGCAGGGTTCGCTGGAAGAAATCGGGCAGACGGAAGTCTGACCCCCTGGGGCGGGCGGCGCCCTGCAGCCCGCCCCAGGCATGCCATGCGCTGAAACCGCAGCTAACAATAATAATTATCATTTATAATTCGTCGCAAATCTGACTCTCACCTGGCGCCAGGCGATCGCGACATGTCTTCGCTTACCAACGTATTCCTCCGGCACTACCGCGAAGTGCTGGGCTTTCTTTCCCTGCGCACCGGCTCGCGTGACGTGGCCCAGGATTGCGCCCAGGACACGTGGATCAAACTGGCCGAATTCCGGGACAAGACGCTGCCGGACAACGAACGCGCCTATGTCTTTCGGGTGGCGGCCAACATCGCCACCGACTGGCATCGGCGCCGGGGCCGCGAAATCACCGCCCTGGCCCATTACGCCGCCGCCCAGCCGCCGGCGTTCGAGGCCGACACGCTGGACGTCGCCTCGGCCAACCAACTGCTGCACCGGCTCGAAGCCGCCCTGCTGCGCCAGCCGCGCCGCAGTCTCGACGTCTTCGTCCTGCATCGCCACGAAGGGCTGACCTACCGCGCCATCGCCGAGCGCCTCGCGATCTCGGTCAGCGCGGTCGAGAAACACATGATGCGCATCCTGCTGGCCTGCGACCAGGCCTTGACCGCGTGAACAAGGCCGCCGCCCACGGCAACGCCACGGCCGCCGACGAACAGGCCTCGCGCTGGGTCATCCGGCGCAGCGGCCAGCCTCTGGACGCGCAGGCGCAGGCGGAATTCGACGCCTGGTACCACGCCGATCCCCGCCATGCCGCCGCCTTTGACCGGCTGGCACGAGTATGGCGCCGCATGGGCGAGATCGACCGCGGCAAGCTGACCATCCGCCCTCCTCGCAAACGCCGCGCGGTACTGGCCCTGGCGCTCGCCACGACCGCGGGCATGGCCGCCTATTCCCTGCGCGACTTCCGGCCGGACGCCGACTACGCCAGCGGCACACAGCCGCTGCGCGTGGCCCTGCCCGACGGCTCCCGCGCCATCCTGGACGCGCATTCGGCCATCGCCGTGGACTTCGGGCCGGGCAAGCGCGAGGTGCGCCTGCTGTCCGGTCGGGCGCTGTTCGAGGCCACGCCCCGCGGCGCCGACGGCCCCGCCTTCACGGTCGTCACCGCGGACGCCAGCGCCACGGCCCTGGGCACGCGCTACACCGTCGCACGCGACGCCGACGCGACCCGCATCACCGTCTACCAGCACCAGGTGGCGGTGCAATGCCTGGCCTGCGCCACCGGGCAGCCGCAGACCCTCGAACCTGGGCAACGCATCACGGTCTCGGCCAGCGGCATGATCCGCGACCCGGCCCCGCGCGAAACCGCGCCCGCCTGGAGTCAGGGCCTGCTGGCCTTCAACGACACCGCGCTGCCCGACGCCGCCGCGCAGTTGGCGCGCTACACCGGCAAGCACATCCTGGTGGTGGGCGAACTGGCGCGCGGCACCCGCGTGTCCGGCACGGCGAGCATCGCCGATCCCAAGCGCGCGCTCGACCTGCTGCTGGCGCAGACCAAGGTGGGCATCACCGACCTGCCCGGCCTGCTGATCCTGCGCTGAGGGCTTGCCCTCGCAGGACTGGCGGGTCCGGCGCGCTCCGCATGGCAGGGGATCGCTCTGCATCGCGGGCGCATCGACGCTCCGCGACGCCGCCCTTTCACGCCCCCCGCCACTCGCGATATCCCGGACTGCGCTCGCCGTCTTTCGCTGGCCTTCTCAATCGGTAAATAAGAATCAATATAAATTATTCATCAATTCTGCAATGAGGGATTGCGCCCTACGCGGCGTCCTACGGCTGACATCAACACAGCGTAGGACGTTTTCATGCCTCTCCCTCTTGACCGCAAACGCCGGCCCAGCGCCTCGGCCGCCCTCCTTTGCGTCATGCTGGCCATTACCGCGCCCGTCGCCGCCCAGCCGCCCGCGCGCACCATCGCGTATGACATTCCGTCGCAGGCATTGGGCGACGCCCTGCTCGCGCTCGGGCGCCAATCGGGCCTGGAGATCTCCTTCCCGCCGGCCGCCGTGGCGGGCAAGGTCTCGCCCGCGCTGCAAGGCGAGTACTCCGCCCTGCTGGCGCTGGACCGCCTGCTGGCCGGTTCCGGCCTGGCGCTGCGCGCCGACGGCCCGGGCCGCTACATTGTCTTCGTCGACAAGACCCATCCGTTCTCGACGTCGCGGCTGGAGCCCGTGCGGGTCTATGGCGAACAGGCCGGCGAGCGCATCTTTGGCCAGCAGGAAATCGCCGAAACGCCGTCGTCCAACCGCGACCTGAGCACACTGGTCGCCAGCCACCCGGCGGTGCGCACCAACCCGGGCGCCAGCGGCTCGCAAAACCGCGGCTCGCTCAACGTCGAGGACATCTCCTTCCACGGCTCGAGCCCCTACCAGAACCTGTTCCAGATCGACGGCATCGACGCCACCAACCGCGTCGATCCGGCCAGCAAGAATCTCAATCTGCAGGTCGGCAACGTCCCCAGCAACCCGCAGTCGTACTTCGTCGATACCAGTCTGCTGGAGGCGGTACGGGTCTACGACAGCTTCGTGCCGGTCGAATACGGCCGCTTCACCGGCGGCGTGGTGGACGCGCGGCTGCGCCGCTTCTCGGGCGAGAACCACCTGAAGTTCGACTACCGCTGGAACACTTCGAAGATGACGCGGCAGCAGGTGTCGGAAGGCGAGGAGAACAGCTGGGCGCAGGGCCAGCCGGGCTATTCCCCCGAATGGAAAAAGCGCTTCTACTCCGTGGTGGGTGACTTCGCCTTCAACGACAAATCCGGCGTGGTGCTGGCCATGTCGCGCCGTGAATCCGACATCACGCGCTGGAACATGGGGGTGGACGACAAGGGCCAGCCGCAGCAGGGTCAGGACACCTACCGCGACCGCGTCGACAACTTCCTGGGCAAGTTCAGCGTGCGCGCCAGCGCCGACACCACCGCCGACCTCACGCTGAAATACAGCGACCGCAGCGAGACGCTATCCAGCTACCTGTTCCGCGACACTCGTTGGGACAACAACCACGGCGCCTACGGCCTGAGCAGCAACCTCGACCACCTGTTCCAGGGCGGGCGCTTCACGCTGCAGGCCGGCTGGGACCACGCCACCAGCGACCGCCAATCCGTCGGCGACGAACTGGTGACCTACCAACCCTACAAGCTGCCGCAATACACCGCGGGCGGCTTCGGCAAGGAACAGACGCGGCAGGACACCTGGACCCTCAAGGGCCGCGTCGACCTCGACCCGGTGCGCACCGGCATCTTCACCCACAGCCTGTACGCGGGCGCCGACCTGCAGCAGGTCGACGCGGGCTTCAAGCGCTTCCAGGATTCGTATTCGTTCCGCCGCGCCTACAACAACAAGGGCACCTACCAGGACTTCAGCAAGGTCCACTACCTGCCTGGCACGGTCGATGTGAAATACAACATGGCCAGCGTGTACCTGTCCGACCGCATCGAATGGCAACGGCTGGCACTGGACGCCGGGCTGCGCTACGACCGCGAGACCTTCCTGGGCAACACCAACGTGTCGCCGCGCACCCGCCTGGAATGGGACGTGCTGGGCTCGGGCGATACGCTGCTGAGCGCGGGCTGGTCGCGCTACTACGGCAGCGAAGTGCTGCAGACGGCGCTGGAAGCCGAACGCAGCCGCCTGCGCCGCCAGGTGCTCGACAGCAAGGGCAGGCCCGTGGCCGATGGCGGCAAGGAATACTTTGTCGATTACCGCGGCCTGCGCATGCCCTATGACGATGAATGGGCGGTGTCGCTGCGCCAACGCATGGCGGGCATCGAAGGCCTGCTGAGCTACGTGCATCGTAATGGCCGCGACCAATGGACCAAGCGCGGCACGCAGGCCGCGGGCTACACCTATGGCAACGACGGCTTTTCCACCACCGACGGCGTCAGCCTGACGCTGCGCACGCTGGAGCCCTGGCGCCTGGGGCCGACGCGCTGGAACATGCAGGCATCGTGGAGCTGGCAGAAGCGCAAGACCAACGGCGATCTGGTCACGGGCTACACCGCCGATGCGCGCGATCCGGATGACCGGGTGATCTACAACGGCTCGGAAATCCGCGCCATCGACCTGCCGCCCAGCACCTTCTACCAACCGCAGGTCGCCTCGCTCACGCTGATCGGCGCCTACCCGCGCGCGGGCCTGACCTGGAGCAACAAGCTGAACTGGCGCAGCAAGCGCGACGCCACCATCTACGTCGGCGTCGGCCCGCGGCCGCAATACCTCGACCGCTACGAATCGGGCGAATTGCCGTCGTACTGGACCTGGGACACCAAGCTGGCCTGGCAGCCAACGTTCGCGCACAACCTGGAATTCACGGTGGAAGTGCTCAACCTGCTGAACCGCATGCCGGCGGTCACGGCCAGCAATCCGAACCTGAAGACCATCCGCAGCACGTTCCAGTCGGGGCGTGAGCTGTGGCTGCAGGTGGGGTATCGGTTCTGAAGCGGCGATGAAGCGGTGCGCAGGCATTCATCCGGTCTGACTTCGAAGCCTCCCATCGCCCATTCGCCGGTTTGGCGCTGAGGTTCGCCGCCGTCCGCCGCGTCCTATGGCTGGTTTTCAATCAGCCAAGGACGCTCGCATGCCTCTCTCTTTCAACGGCCGTTTCCGCCCCAACGCGTCGATCGCTATCTTCTGCGCCGCACTGGCCATGGCCGCGCCCGCCCATGCCCAGTCGCCCGGCCGCACTTTCGCCTACGACATGCCAGCGCAACCGCTGGGCGACGCCTTGCTGGCGCTGGGCCGCCAATCGGGCCTGCAGATCTCGTTTCCGCCGGCCGCAGTGGCCGGCAAGGTCGCGCCCGCCCTGCGGGGCGAAAACTCGGCGCTGGCGGCGCTAAACCAGTTGCTGGCCGGTTCCGGCCTGGCGCTGCGCGCCGATGGCCCGGGCCGCTACATCGTCTTCGTGGACAGGACCACGCCGTTCTCGGCATCGCGCCTGGAACCGGTCCGGATCTACGGCGAACAGATCGGCGGGCGTGTCTACAGCCGCGAGGAGATCGAGGAGACGCCATCGTCCAACCGGGATATGAGCACCTTGGTGGCCACGCATCCGGCGGTGCGCACCAACCCGGGCGCGGCGGGGTCGCAGAATCGTGGCTCGCTGGATGTCGAGGAAATCTCATTCTACGGCGCCAGCCCCTATCAGAACCTGTACCGCATCGACGGCATGGACGCGACCAACCGGGTGAATCCGGCCAGCAAGAACCTCAACCTGCAGATTGGCAACGTACCGAGCAATTCGCAGTCCTATTTCATCGATACCCGCCTGCTCGAAGAAGTCCACGTCCACGACAGCTTCGTGCCGGCGGCATACGGCCGTTTCACCGGCGGCGTGGTCGACGCGCGGCTACGCAGGTTCTCCGGCAAAAACGGGCTGAAGCTGGATTACCGCTGGAACACGTCCAATATGACCCAGCAGCGGATCGCCCCTGGCGAAGAGAACGCTTGGGCGCAGGGCAAACCCGGCTTTGCGCCCAAATGGAAAAAGCAGTTTTACTCCGCCATCGGTGACATCGCGGTCAACGACAAGGCCGGTATGGTCCTTGCCATGTCGCAGCGGCAATCCCAGATAACCCGCGCGCTCCTGGGCGTGGATGAGACCGGCAAACAAATCGTCTATAACCACAACCACTATCGCGACCACATCGATAACTTCCTGGGCAAGTTCAGCGTGCAGGCCAACGCCGATACGACCGCCGACCTCGTCCTGAAATACAGCGACCGGCGCGAAACACTGGCCAGCGATATTTTTCGCTACACCCATTGGGACCACAATCATCGCGCCTATGGGCTGAGCGGCAACCTGGAGCGCTTCTTCCCGGGCGGACTGATCACCCTCAAGGCCGGCTGGGATCATGCCCTGAGCAATCGCAAATCGCCCGACGACGAATTGGTGACCCACGTCGTTTTGCCGCTGCCCAAGTACACCAGCGGCGGTTTCGGGCGGGAACAAACCGAACAGGACACCTGGTCGGTCAAGGGCCGCGTCGACTTCGATCCATTGCGCACCGGCGCGCTCACCCACATCGCCTATGCGGGCATCGATCTCCACCAGATCAATGCCGGATTCAAGCGCTTCCAGGATTCGTATTCTCTGAACCGCGTCCACCACGCCGACGGCACCTATACGGATCGCAGCAAAACCCACAATCTCCCCGGCAGCGTCGATGTGAAATACCACACGGAAAGCCTGTATCTGTCCGATCGCATTGCATGGCGCAGACTGGCCCTGGACGCGGGACTGCGCTACGACCACGAGAGCTTCCTGCACACCGGCAACCTTGCGCCGCGCACCCGCCTGGATTGGGATATGTTCGGTTCGGGCGATACGCTCTTGAGCGCGGGCTGGTCCCGCTATTACGGCGCCGAAGTACTGCAGACAGCACTATGGGCCGAACGCCAACGACTGTCGCGCCTGGAGATCGACGGCAAAGGTAACCCTGTCGACCGTGGCCCCAAGCCCTACGTGACGGAGTATGCAGGGCTGCGCATGCCCCATGACGACGAGTGGGCCGTCTCGTTGCGCCAGCGCATCGCCAACGTGGAAGGCAGGATCAATTACGTGCGCCGCAACGGACGGGATCAATGGACCCGGCAGCGCATCGCCAACGACGATCCATACCGCTATCGCTACACCAACGACGGCGGGTCCACCACCGACAGCATCCACATCATGCTCAAGACCCTGGAGCCGTGGCGCGTCGGCAAGACCCGCTGGAACCTGGTGGCCACCTGGGGCTGGCAGAAACGCAAGACCAACAACGATCTGATTGAGGGCTACGACGGCGACGCGCGCGACCCTGACGAACGCGTTCTCTACAACAACGCCGAAATCCGCGCCATCGACCTGCCCCCCACCTCCTTCTACCAGCCCCAGGTCGCCACCTTGACCCTGATCGGCGCCTATCCCAGCGTCGGCGTCACATGGAGCAACATGTTGAACTGGCGCGGCCGGCGCGCGGCAACCGTTTATGACGGACGCGGCCCGGCGCCGGCGCTCCTGGACCGCTACAAATCGGCGGATATGGCGTCGTACTGGACGTGGGACACCAAGCTGACCTGGCAGCCGCCTGTCATCCAGAGGCTGACGTTGACGATTGAGGTCCTGAATCTGTTGAACCGGATGCCGGCGGTCGCACCGAGCAATCCCAGAAGAAGAACCAGCCCCGACACCTATCAATCCGGACGCGAACTCTGGGTGCAGGTCGGCTACCGCTTCTGAACAACATATCAGACCACGCGCCATGGAGCACCAAGGCCGCAGTCCCTAACATGCGCCGCGGCCATCCCGGCCACGGCGCGCGGACGATCGGATCTCACGCATCAATCAACAAATCGAAATCCATATAGATTATTCATCGATTGCGCGCTGAGGTATTGCAACTGTCGCTGCGTCCTACGCCTGACACCAACGCGACATGGAACGTATCGATGCCCCTGCGTGGCAAAACCCGGCTGCGGCCGAACGCCCTGACCGCCGTCCTGCATGCTGTCCCGCTAGCCCTCCTGTTGGCGGCCTCGTCCACCGCGTCTGGCCGGCAGCCCGCCTCCATGCCATCCGGCATCGCGTCCAACGCCGCCGCTTGCCACGATCCGACGGGTTGGAACATCGCCTGCCTGCGCGCGCGCTATTCCGGCCCCGCGGCCAGTTGGCCCGTGCCCACCATCGACGCCGGCGTGCAATGGCATGAATGGGCGCCAGTCCCGTCCGTCTCCAGCCCCCCGCTGCAATGGACCGCCGCCAACCCCGGCCAGGCCGAGCTGGCCGCCGATGTGGCGCGGCCGACGGTCGTGGCGCTGGGGCAGATGCTGTTCTTCGATACCCGCCTGTCGCGCAAGGGGCAGGTGTCCTGTGCTTCCTGCCACCAGCCGCAGCGCGCGTTCACCGACGGCCTGCCGCTGGCGGTGGGCGAGGACAAGCTGATGGGGCGGCGCCGCTCGACGCCGCTGTATGCCGCGCCGTTCGCGCCGAGCCTGTTCTGGGACGGCCGCGCGGCCAGCCTCAAGAAACAGGTGATGGGGCCGCTGCACGACCCGCGGGAGATGAACCACGACGCCGCCGGAGCGGTGGCGCGGCTGCGGGAGACCGACATGTATCCCGCGCGCTTCCTGGAGGCGTTCGGCGGCGCGCCGGCGGCCCAGGCGTCAGTGGCATCGACACCGGCATCTGTGATCGACGCCGACCGCCTGGCACGCGCACTGGCCGCCTACGTGGCCTCGCTGCGCCCCGAGAAGACCCGCTTCGACGATTTCCTGGCCGGCCGCGCCGAGGCGCTGGACGACACCGAACTGCTGGGCCTGCACCTGTTCCGCACCCAGGGGCGCTGCATGAACTGCCACAACGGCCCGTTGCTCACCGACCATCAGTTCCACAACATCGGCCTGTCCTTCTACGGCCGCCGCAACCAGGACCTGGGGCGCTACGAGGCCACGCGCGATCCCGCCGACCTGGGCAAGTTCCGCACGCCGAGCCTTCGCAACGTGGCGCAGGCCGGCCCGTGGATGCACAACGGCCTGTTCCCGGACCTGCGGGGGCTGCTGCGGATGTACAACGCCGGCATGGGCCGTGAAACGCCGCCGGCCGATCCCCCGGATCCGTATGCGCCGCGCAAGTCGGAACACATCAAGCCGCTCGACCTGAGCCCGGCCGAGATCGACGCCCTGCTGGCGTTCCTGAAGACCTTGTAATCCGATCCGCCGACAACGTGGCGCCGGAAAAAAGAATGGCCGAGGCAGAGAGCCGCGGCCATGGACCTTTCTGTGCGCTGACGGCCACGCCCTGGCGGGCAGCGGCCGTCAGCCGCGCATCACGAGTACGGACGCTCGCGCAAACGGGTGTGATGATCGACCACGGTGTCGATCACTTCGCGCAAGATGGTTTCGGCCAGCGCGGGCGGCACGCCGGCCTCTTCGGCCAGGCGCCGGATGCGCTGCACCTGCTGCTCTTCACGCACCGGATCCACCAGGTCCATGTCGTTGGCCTGCTTGAGCTCACCGATCATGTCCGTACAGCGAAAGCGCACCCCCAGCAGCAAGATGATCTGCTGGTCGATTTCATCGACCTCGGCGCGCAACGATGCCAGTTCGGCTTTCGGGGAATCTTGATTGGCCATGTCTTTCAACCTTGAACGATATCCAGCTTGGCGATGCCCAGCGCCAGCGTCTTGGCGCCGACATCGCGGAAATGGATTTCCGCCTGGGCGTCCTGTCCCGCGCCGCTCAGGCTGACGATGGTGCCGTCGCCGAAGCGCGCGTGGTGCACGCCCTGTCCCACACGATACTGCTTGTCGCCCACCGTGACGCCGGCGGCCGTGCCGCGCGGTTGACGCGGCGCAATGGTGTTGGTCGGCTTGCGACCGAAGGCGTCGCCACGATTGCCGTTCCAGCCGCCGCCCGCGTTCAGGGCAGGCGCCAGGCCGGCCTTGGGCGACAGCCACTTCAGGTGCTGCTCGGGGATTTCGTCGAGGAAGCGCGAGCGCATGGCGTAGCGCGTCTGGCCATGCAGCATGCGGCTTTGCGCCAGGCTGATGTACAGGCGCTGGCGCGCGCGGGTGATCGCCACGTACATGAGGCGGCGCTCTTCTTCCAGGCCGGATTGTTCCAGGATGCTGTTCTCGTGCGGGAACAGGCCTTCCTCCAGACCGGTGATGAAAACGGCGTCGAACTCCAGGCCCTTGGCCGCGTGCACGGTCATGAGTTGCACCGCGTCCTGGCCCTGCTGCGCCTGGTTGTCGCCGGCTTCGAGCGCGGCGTGCGACAGGAAGGCGGCCAGCGGCGTCAGGCCGTCGGCCACCACCGGCGCCGCATCGACCACGCCGGGCATCAGCGTGCTGGACGTGTCCTGCGCCGGCACCACGCCCGCCGGCAGGCCGTCGTAGTTTTCCTCGGAGGCGAACACCGCCGCGGCGGTGATCAGTTCGTTCAGGTTTTCAAGGCGTTCGGCGCCTTCGCGCTCGGCCTTGTAGTGCGCGTTCAGGCCGCTGGCTTCGAGCATGTGCTCGACCATTTCGGGCAGCGGCAGGTCGCGCGTTTCCTCGGTCATGCGATGGATCAGCTGGGCGAACTGGGCCAGGTTGGAGCCACCCTTGCCCCCCACCAGCGCCACCGCCGCGTACAGGCTGGAGTCATGGGCGCGGGCCGCGTCGGCCAGTTGTTCCAGCGTGCGCGCGCCGATGCCGCGCGTCGGGAAGTTGACCACCCGCATCCACGAGGTATCGTCGTGCGGATTGGCCATCAGGCGCAGGTAGGCCAGCGCGTGCTTGATTTCCTGGCGCTCGAAGAAGCGCAGGCCGCCATACACCTTGTAGGGAATGCCGGCCGAGAAGATGGCGTGTTCGATCACGCGCGATTGCGCATTGCTGCGGTAGAGCACCGCGATCTCGCGGCGCAGGCTGCCCTCGTGGATCAGCGAGCGGATCTCGTCCACGATCCATTGCGCTTCCATGCCGTCCGAGGGCTGCTCGATGACGCGCACCGGCTCGCCTTCGCCCTGGTCGGTCCAGAGGTTCTTGCCCAGGCGGCCGCTGTTGTGGCCGATGAGCGCGTTGGCGGAGTCCAGGATGTGGCCGTAAGAGCGGTAGTTCTGCTCCAGGCGGATGACCGTGCCGTGCGCGTAGTCGCGCTCGAAGTCGGACATGTTGCCGACGTTGGCGCCGCGGAACGCGTAGATGGACTGGTCGTCGTCGCCCACGGCGAAGATCGCCGCGCCGCCGCCGGCCAGCAGCCGCAGCCACTTGTACTGCAGCGTGTTGGTGTCCTGGAACTCGTCGACCAGAATATGGCGGAAGCGGCGCTGGTAGTGCTCGCGCACCGGCGCGTTGCGCGACAGCAGTTCATAGGCGCGCAACAGCAGCTCGGCGAAGTCGACCACGCCTTCGCGCTGGCACTGGGCTTCGTAGAGCTGGTAGATCTCGATCAGGCGGCGGCGGTGCGCGTCATAGGCTTCGACGTCGACCGGGCGCAGGCCCTCTTCCTTGGCGCCGTTGATGAAGCGCTGCACGTCGCGCGGCGGATACTTCTCGTCGTCGACGCCGTTGGCCTTCATCAGCCGCTTGATGGCGGCGAGCTGGTCGGTGACGTCTAGGATCTGGAAGGTTTGCGGCAGGCCCGCGTCGCGGTGATGCGCGCGCAGCATGCGGTTGCACAGGCCGTGGAAGGTGCCGATCCAGAGCCCGCGCGTATCGATCGGCAGGATGGCCGACATGCGCGCCAGCATTTCACGGGCGGCCTTGTTGGTGAACGTGACCGCCAGCAGCCCAAAAGGCGAGGCCTGGCCGGTTTGAATCAGCCAGGCCATGCGGGTGGTGAGCACCCGGGTCTTGCCGCTGCCCGCCCCGGCGAGGACCAGGGCGTGCTGCGGTTCTAAGGTTACTGCTGCGCGTTGTTCAGGATTGAGCTTCTCGAGCATCATGCCGCGTAGCGGCGCAGACGTTGAGCGAATTGCTCGAGCCCGGCGATGCCGCTTTGCTGGGCGCGCTGGCACCAGGCCTGCAGGTCATGGAGGAGCTGTTCGCTGCTGGCGCTGGAGCTTTCCCAGATACGGCCGAGTTCGCGGCGCATCTGCACCAGCGTGGACAGCGATTTGCTCTGGGCGATGGCGCTATCCACGGCGGCCAGCGTTTCCGGCTGCAGGATATCCTCGTTGCGGTGGATGGCGCGGCGCACTTGGTGCAGCTTGGTCCAGTCGCATTCCGCGCTGCCCTTGTTACGCGAACCCTTCAGCTTGGCGAGTTCTTCGCGGGCCGCGCTCTTGATCACGTCCGCATAGCGGGCCATGACTTCGTAGCGGTGCGTGATCACGCCTTGCAGCGTGCGCAGGTCGATGCCGGTCTTGGAATCATCCAGCTTGAGCTTGGGCGCGACCTTTTTGATCTTGGCCAGGCCCAGGAACTTCAGGATGTTGATGTAGCACCAGCCGATGTCGAACTCATACCACTTGGCCGAGAACTTGGCCGACGTGCCGTGGGCGTGGTGGTTGTTGTGCAGCTCTTCGCCGCCGATCACGATGCCCCACGGGAACACGTTGGTGCTGGTGTCCGGGCTGTTGTAGTTGCGGTAGCCCCAGTAGTGGCCGATGCCGTTGACGACGCCGGCCGCCCAGAAGGGGATCCAGGCCATCTGCACCGCCCACACCGTGACGCCGATCGCGCCGAACAGGGCGATGTCGATGGCGAGCATGGTCAGCACGCCCCACAGGCTGTGCTTGCTGTAGACGTTGCGTTCGAGCCAGTCGTCAGGCGTGCCGTGGCCGAACTTGGCCATGGTTTCCTTGTTGTTGGATTCTTCGCGGTAGAGTTCGGCGCCGCGGAACAGCACCTTCCAGATGCCGAACAGGATGGGCGAATGGGGATCGCCTTCCTTTTCGCACTTGGCGTGGTGCTTGCGGTGGATGGCCACCCATTCCTTGGTGACCATGCCGGTCGTCATCCAGAGCCAGAAGCGGAAGAAATGCATGACGGCCGGATGCAGATCCAGGCCCCGGTGCGCCTGGCTGCGGTGCAGGAAGACGGTGACGGACACAATGGTGATGTGCGTCATGACCAGGGTGAAAACGACGACCTGCCACCAAGTGGCTTGGGTCAGACCGCCGGCAATGAAGGAGAGGATGTAATCCATAAAGCTGTAGTGAGCCTCGCTTGAAGAGTGCCTGAAGTTTAGCTTACCTTTGCCGCGTTATGACAATGGAGTTTCAAAATAGTTTTTGAGGGAAATCAAGGACTAAGCCCCACTTTTGACCTGCTTTTGAACTTTTGACGGCAAGCTTGCGGCCGGGTCGGCGCCCTGGCTGCGACGCCGCCGGCGCCTTCCAGGCAGGGAAACGTCGCCGCATGGCCACTGTGATTTGGACAGTCTGGCTGATTAAAGTTCCTGTAAGGCGGACGCGCTGTCTTGCGACCGCCACGCACCTGGCGCACACTTTGGCCCGCAGTCACCCCGCCCACACCGCTACACGATGCTTCCCATAACCATCCGACCCCTTTTTACCGCCGCTTTGGCCGCCGCGATGCTCGCTCTGGCCTCGCCCGCCGGCGCCCAGTCACTCAAAACGGGGGACGTGGCTGTGCTGGCGTCCTATTATGAAATCCGCGGCGCGGATTGCCTGGCGTTGCGCGCGCCACGCGTGACCATCACGCTCCAGCCTCGGCTGGGCAGCGCCAGCGTGGTGCATACGCGAGGCCAGTCCAGCAATTCGGGACGTTGCGCATATAAGACAGTGCCGATCGCGCAAGTGGTGTATCAGGCAAATCAGCCCGGGTCCGATTCGTTGGCCTGGGAAGTGAAATATCAGAACAAGACCGTCGGCATCCGCCGCTACAGCGCCACGCTCGGCATCGCGCCGGCGCCTTGAGCCGGCCCCGGCGAACTCACGTACCGCAGCCTGACCAGGCCCATACCACCGATGGCGGGCCAGCGCATCGACTGACCCGCCATCGGCGCACTCGGCCCGGGCTCAGGCCACGGGCTTGTCCTGGTCCGCGCCGGCCGTGACGGGCGCGATGGCGTCTTCGGCGTCGGCAACCGCCACGTCGGCGGACTGCGCGCCCTCTTCCGGCCGCGCCTCGGCGGCGGCGTCGAGACCGGCCTCAGCCTGCGCCGCGGTTGCGGCGCCCTTCTTGCGGCGCTCGAACACGGCGGCGAAGAAGCCGTCGGTGCCGTGGACGTCCGGACGCAGTTGGACGTAGGGTCCTTGCAGCGTCAGGTTCTCGCAACGGCCGGCCAGGATCTCGGCGGCATCCAGGCGTTCGAAGTCCGGATGGCTGGCCAGGAAGCGCTCGGCCTGCGTCTCGTTTTCCTCGGCCAGCAGGCTGCAGGTGGCATACACCAGCCGTCCGCCGGGCGCGACGCAGCGCGCAGCGCTGTTGAGGATGCGCTCCTGCAACTGCCCCAGTTCGGCCAGCGCCTCGGGATGCTGGCGCCATTTCAGGTCGGGATTGCGGCGCAGCGTGCCGATGCCGCTGCACGGCGCGTCGACCAGCACGCGCTGGGCCTTGCCGGCCAGGCGCTTGACGCGGGCGTCGTTCTCGCTGTCGATGACAACCGGCACTACGTTCGACAGGCCACTGCGGGCAAAGCGCGGCTTGGCGCGCGCCAGGCGGGCAGCCGAGACGTCGAAGGCGTAGAGGCGGCCGGTCGAGCGCATCAACGCGCCCAGCAACAGCGTCTTGCCCCCCGCGCCGGCGCAGAAGTCGATGATCATTTCACCGCGGCGCGGCGCCACCAGCAAAGCCAGCAGTTGGCTGCCCTCGTCCTGCACTTCGATGCTGCCGTTCTCGAACTGCGGCCAGCGGTTGATGGCGGGGCGGCCTTCCATGCGGATGCCCCAGGGCGAATAAGGCATGGCCACGGGTTCGTAGCGGCCGGCCGTTTGCTGCAGCTCGGCCAGCATGGCATCGCGCTCGACCTTGAGCGGATTGACGCGCAGGTCCAGGCTGGCCTGGCGGTTGAGCGCCTCGATCAACGATTCCGGGCTGTCCATCGCGCCCAGGCGCTCGTCGAGCCAGTCGGGGATGCTGCCGCGCACGGCGCGCGGCAGGGTCGCCAGGTCGATCTGCAGCACGCGTTGCAGCCATTCGGCCTCGGCCGCGTCCAGGCCTTCCTGCAGCGCTTCCTTGCCCAGCGTGGCGGCCAGGCCCAGGATGGCCAGGCGGCGCGAGGCCGGCCCGACGCCGCTTTCGCCGAACTGGCGGTAGCGGCGCAGGTGGCGCAATACGTCATAGACGGCCTCGACCACCTCGGAACGGTCGCGTGCCCCCAGGCCGGGGTGGCCGCGCAGCCAGTGCGACAGTGCGGCGTCGGCCGGATACGTCCATTGCAGGACCTCGCCCAGCACCCGCTGCACCTGGTCGATGCGGCTGGCGGCGTAGGACAGGCGCGGACGGTTGAACTGCGGCTTGTGCGTGGCGGCATCGCGCTGGCCTTGGCCTTCGCGACGATCCGAGCCGGCGGAACCGCGCTCGCCGCCCCGGCCTTCGCCACGCGGGGCGCCATAGGACGGGCGCGAATCCGGGCGGCCAGCGCCTTCGCGGCGGTCCGCGGCGAAGGAACCCCGGTCACCGCCACGGCCTTCGCCACGCGGCGAACCGTAGGACGGGCGCGAATCCGGACGGCCGGCGCCGTCGCGGCGGTCCGAGGCAAAAGCGCCGCGCTCATTGCCACGGCCCTCGCCACGCGGGGCGCCGTAGGACGGGCGCGAATCCGGGCGGCCCTGGCCTTCGCGGCGATCCGGACTGTACGAGCCGCGTTCGCCGCGCGGCGCGTCATAGGAAGGGCGTGGCGTCGGGCGGCCGGCGCCTTCGCGCCGGTCGCCACCGACGGAACCGCGTTCGCCACGGCCTTCGCCACGCGCTGCATCGTAGGATGGACGCGGCGCCGGACGGCTGTCGCGGCGCTCGTCCGGACGGCCTTCGCCGTCACGGCCGCCGGCGGCGCGCTCGGCGCGCGGCGCGCGTTCCTGGGCGGTGCGGGCCTCGCCCTTGGGGCGCGAGAAAAAGGACCGGCCGTCACGCCCTTCGGCGGTGCGTCCGCCGGTGGCTGCCGGGCGGGAACGCGGAGTTTGAGGTTTGCTCATGGTGTATTCCAGTGGGACGGGCACATGCCGCCCGATAAATGCGATTTCCGGGCCATTGACGGCCCGGCTGCGCGGCTGGCGTCGGCTCAGGCCGCGGCGGTCCAGGTGAACAGGCGGTCGGGATCGCCCTGCACGTCCACCCGATGGTCATTCGTCAGCGTAACCCGGCCTTCGGCCAGCCAGCGCACGGCGGCCGGAAATGCCTGGTGTTCGACTTCCAGCACCCGCTCGGCCAGCAGTTCGGGAGTATCGCCGGCCAGGACCGGCACGCAGCCCTGGGCGATGATGGGCCCATGGTCCAGCACCGGCGTCACGAAATGCACGGTGCAGCCGTGCACGCGCACGCCGGTGGCCAGCGCCTGGGCGTGGGTGTGCAACCCCGGGAACGCCGGCAGCAACGACGGATGGATGTTGACCAGGCGGCCGCTGTAGCGGTTGACGAAGCCGGGGGTCAGCACCCGCATGAAGCCTGCCAGGATGACGTAATCCGGCGCGTGCAGGTCGATTTCGGAGGCCAGCGCGGTATCGAAGGCTTCGCGGCTGGCGTAGTCCTTGTGGTACAGCGCGGCGGTGGCAATGCCCTGGGCTGCGGCCCATTCGAGGCCGGCGGCGTCGGGCCGGCTGGCGATCACGGCGGCGATGGTGGCCGGCCAGCCTTGTTGGCGACAGGCCTGAACCAGGGCCTGCATGTTGCTGCCTCGTCCCGAGATCAGGATGACGATGCGGCGTGGCGATGAAGAGGTTTCCGGCAAGATGAGCAATCCAAATTGGGGATGACGAACAATCCCGTAACCCAAAATTGTAAACTCTCGCTCGTGAAACCACCGCTGCGTATCTACCGATCCCTTCCGCCGCCCGCCCAGCGCGCTCCCAGCGCACTGACCATCGGCAATTTCGATGGCGTCCACCGCGGACACCAGGCCATGCTGGCGCGGGTCTGCCAGGTCGCGCGTGACCGGGACCTGACCCCGGCCGTGATGACCTTCGAGCCCCACCCGCGCGAGTACTTCGCCACGCTCAACCAGCGCCCCGAGCTGGCGCCCACGCGCATCTCCGGGCTGCGCGACAAGCTGGCGGCGCTGGCGCGCTACGGCATTTCCCAGGTCGTGGTCGAGCGCTTCAACGCGCGCCTGGCCGAAATGTCGGCCAACGCCTTCATCGAGAACCTGCTGGTGCGCGGCCTGGACACCAAATGGCTGCTGGTGGGCGAGGACTTCCGCTTCGGCCACAAGCGCAGCGGGGACATCGATCTGCTGCGCGAAGCCGGCCTGCGCCATGGTTTCGAGGTGCAGACCCTGGCCGACGTCACCGACCGCCACGGCCACCGCATCTCCAGTTCGGAAGTGCGCACCGCGTTGGCGGTGGGCGACCTGGACCGCGCCCGCCACCTGCTGGGCCACCCGTTCCACATCAGCGGCCACGTGATCCACGGCCAGAAGCTGGGCCGCACCCTGGGCTATCCGACCATGAACCTGCGGGTGGCCGAGCGCTGCGCGGCCCGTTCCGGTATCTATGTGGTGCAGGTCTACGGCCTGGCCGAACGCGCCCTGCCGGCGGTGGCCAGCCTGGGCGTGCGCCCGACCGTCGAGGACCGCGGCCGTGTCCTGCTCGAGGCGCATCTGCTCGGCGAGACCGTCAACGCATACGGTAAACTCGTGCGTGTCGAATTCCTGCAAAAGCTGCGGGACGAAGAAAAATTCCCTGATCTCCCTTCCCTGACTGCCGCCATCGCCGAAGACGCGCGAAACGCGCGCGCCTATTTTGCCGTTCATGGACTATAAAAAAACCCTCAACCTGCCCGATACCCCCTTCCCCATGCGGGGCGACCTCGCCAAGCGCGAGCCCGCCTGGATTGCGCAGTGGGAGGAAAACCACGTCTACCAGGCCATCCGCGCCGCCAGCCGCGGCCGTCCGCGCTTCGTGCTGCATGATGGCCCGCCCTATGCCAACGGTGACATCCACATCGGCCACGCGGTCAACAAGATCCTGAAGGACATCATCGTCAAGAGCCGCAACATGGCCGGCTATGACGCGCATTACGTGCCGGGCTGGGATTGCCACGGCATGCCGATCGAGATCCAGATCGAAAAGAAGTACGGCAAGCACCTGCCGGTGGCCGAAGTGCAGTCCAAGGCGCGCGCCTACGCGCTCGAACAGATCGATCGCCAGCGCAAGGACTTCAAGCGCCTGGGCGTGCTGGGCGAGTGGGATCGTCCCTACATGACGATGAACTTCAGCAATGAAGCCGACGAGATCCGCGCCCTGGGCCGCATCCTGGACAAGGGTTATGTGTTCCGTGGCCTCAAGCCCGTGAACTGGTGTTTCGACTGCGGCTCGGCGCTGGCCGAGGCCGAGGTCGAATACGCCGACCGCGTCGACCCGGCGGTGGACGTGGCCTTCCCGTTCGCCGAGCATGCCAAGCTGGCCCAGGCCTTCGGCCTGGACCAGGTCGATGACGGCGCCATCGTCATCTGGACCACCACGCCCTGGACCATCCCGTCCAACCAGGCGCTGAACCTGCATCCCGAAATCGAATACGCGCTGGTGCGCGTGTCGCCCGCGCCCAAGTTCGGCCCGCTGCTGCTGCTCGCGCGCGAGCGCGTCGAGGCCTGCCTGAAGGCCTGGGACCTGGAAGGCGAAGTCATCGCCACCGCCCCGGGCGCGGCGCTGGCGGGCATCGCGTTCCGCCATCC
>LXNH01000008.1_pt1 | contig 45822 bp, 39 predicted proteins | sample 809111 | NCBI WGS metagenome assembly LXNH01 (sample SAMN04870528, study PRJNA318959) | seawater metagenome | biome: 00002010; material: water; isolation source: marine seawater | place: Greece: Milos, Mediterranean Sea | collected 2013-05-29 | depth 5-7 m
CCAGTTGATGGTGGAGGGATTTCTGACGCGCTCGGTGAACCGCGGCTTTATCGCCCGGTTGCTGGATGCCAAGCAGATCCACAGTCTTTACGAGTACCGTGCGGTGCTCGAGGCCGGCATCGTGCGCGCGGCCTGCGAGCGCGCCAGCGATGAGGAACTGGTGGCATTGCGTGCCTTCGTCGAACGTTCGCGCGATGTGCCCGAGGACAGCGATGCGACCCGCCTGCTGGAACTGGACGAGGCATTTCACCTGATGCTGGCGCGCCATACGCGCAACGACGAATTCGTGCGCGCGCTGGAAAGCGTCAATGCGCGCATCCACTTCGTGCGTTGGATCGACATGCAGCAGGGGCGCCGCAGCCATACCCAGGGCGAGCACATGCGTATCGTCGAGGCGCTTGAGCGGCGCGACATCGATGTGCTGCCGGACATGATGCGCAGCCATATCGGCAGGCGGCTGGACCAGATCACGGACGTCATCCGCACCGGCTTTTCCACGATTTACATGCGGGACCAGGCCGAACCCGCTTCGGTAATGCCGGCCAACACCACAACATCAGGGGAAAACTCATGAACCATTCAACGATCCGGCGCGCCCTCGCGGCCGTCTGCGCGCTGGCCGCGCTGGGGGGCGGATTCGGCGCCGCGCCCGCCCATGCGGAGGAAAAGCCGCTGGTCCTGGTGGTGCCCTATCCGCCGGGCGGCAGCACCGACATCCTGGCCCGCATCATGCAGCCGCGGCTGTCGAAGGAATTGGGCGGCCGTGCCGTGGTGGTGGAAAACCGTCCGGGCGCCGCCAGCCAGATCGCCACCGCTTTCGTGGCGCGGGCCGAGCCCGATGGCAGCACGCTGCTGGTGAGCTTCGACAACCACGGCATCAATCCGGCGGTGAAACCGAAGCTGCCGTACGACACCTTCAAGGACTTCGTCGCGATCACGCAGACCGTGCGCTTTCCGCTGGTGCTGGGCGCCAACCCGAGCGTGCCGGGCGACAACCTGAAGGAATTCCTGGCGGCCGCGGCCAAGCAGCCGCCCAACAAATTCAACTATGCCTCCACCGGCGTGGGGTCGCTGAATCACCTGGCGCCCGAAGAACTCAAGCGCCTGTCGAAAGTCGAGCTGCTGCACGTGCCGTACGGCGGCGGCGGTCCGGCGATCCAGGCGGTGGTGGGTGGCCAGGCCAACATGACCTGGCTGAGCTTCGCGGCGCTGCGTGGCCAGATCCAGGCCGGCAAGATCAAGCCGCTGGCCGTGGCCGGCGACAAGCGCCTGCCGGACCTGCCCAACGTGCCGACGGTTGCCGAGTCCGGTTTCCCCGGATTCGTTGCCTATTCGTGGAGCGGCATGTTCGCGCCCAAGGGTACGCCGGAGGCGACCATCAAGAAACTGACGCAGGCCTTCAATACGGTGCTGGCCGATCCCGAGGTCAAGAAGAAACTGGAAGAGGCGGGCTTCGAGATTGTGGCGTCGAACGGCCCGGCGCTGGATGCCTACGTGAAGGCGGAATACAACCGCTGGAGCCAATTCATCAAGCGCAACAACATCAATCTGGATAACTGAGCGGTCTGGGGCGCGGCGCCGCGGGGCGCCGCCCGATCCGCATACCGCATGGAGAAGACATGGATACCTTGACCGGCGCCGAAGCAATGGTGCGGATGCTGCAACACAACGGCGTCAAACACATTTTCGGTCTTTGTGGCGATACCAGCCTGCCGTTCTACGACGCGCTCTGCCGGCTCGATCACGGCATGCGGCACATCCTGACCCGGGACGAGCGCAGCGCCGGCTACATGGCCGACGCCTATGCCCGCGTGACCGGCAAGGTTGGCGTGTGCGAAGGCCCGAGCGGCGGCGGCGCGACCTACTTGTTGCCGGGACTGGTGGAGGCCAACGAGTCGTCCATCCCGGTGCTGGGCATCACCTCCGATGTGGCGGTGGGCTCGCGCGGCAAGTATCCGCTGACCGAGCTGGATCAGGAAGCGCTGTACCGGCCGCTGACCAAGTGGAACCGCACCATCGACCGCGCCGACCAGATCCCCGGCATGGTGCGCGCGGCTTTCCGCGCCATGACCACCGGCAAGCCCGGCGCGGCGCACCTGTGCTTTCCCTATGACGTCATGAAGCAGCAGGTGGATGCCGCCGACGTCTGGGCCCAGCCCGAACACGCGCAATTCCCGTCGCTGCGCTACGCGCCGGATCCGGCCGACGTGGCGCGCGCCGCGCAGCGGCTGGTGGGCGCGCGCGCCCCCGTGATCATCTGCGGTGGCGGCGTGGTGATCGCCGGCGCCTGCGGCGCCTTGCAGGAACTGGCCGAAAGCCTGAAGGCGGCGGTCTGCGTGACCGTCAGCGGGCAGGGCAGCCTGGCGGATACCCACCCGCTCAACGCCGGCGTGGTCGGCTCCAACGGCGGCGTGATGGCAACGCGCGATGTGGTGGCCGCGGCCGATGTGGTGTTGTTCGTCGGCTGCCGGGCCGGGTCGACCTCGACCGAACATTGGCGCTTCCCGAACCGCGACGTGCCGATCTTGCACATCGATATCGACCCGATGGTGATCGGCGCCAACTACCTGACGGAAGTGGGCATGGTGGGCGACGCCAAGCTGGCCTTGCAGGCGCTGGGCGCCGAAGTGCAGGCACGTCTGGCGCATCGGCCCGCCGACGCGGCCGACGGCGCGGTGCTGGCCGGCCGCGCCAAGGCCGCGCGCCGCGCGCAGCTGGAGCCGTTGGCCAGCAGCCTGGACGCGCCGATCCGTCCCGAGCGCGTGGTGCAGTCGCTCAACCGCCTGTTGCCCGATGACGCCGTGGTGTGCGCTGACCCGGGCACGCCATGCCCGTATTTCTCGGCTTATTACGACGTGTCCCGACCGGGCCGCCACTTCATCACCAACCGTGCCCATGGCGCATTGGGTTTCTCGATGTCGGCGGCGCTGGGGGCGTGGGTCGGCCGGCCGAACGCCAAGTGCGTCTCGGTCATGGGCGACGGCAGCTTCGGTTTCACGGTCGGCGAGCTGGAGACCATCGTGCGCCATAAGGCGCCGTTGCTGATGGTGGTGTTCTCGAATTCGGTCTATGGCTGGATCAAGGCCAGCCAGAAGGCCGGCTACGACAAGCGCTACTACAGCGTGGACTTCGACCGCACCGACCACGCCCGCATCGCCGAAGCCTATGGCGTGAAGGCGTGGCGGGTCGAGGACCCGGCCAAGCTGGACGCGGCGATCAAGGCGGCCATGGAGCATGACGGGCCGGCGCTGATCGACGTGGTGGCGCAGCCGCTGCAGGACGCCGCTGCGCCGGTCAGCCAGTGGATGGGCTGACCAGCGGACGGGCAGAACAAAGCGGGGCCAGGGGTGGCCCCGCTTTTTTCATGGCGCTGGCGGCGGTGTTCAGTGCGGCGCGAGCGTCGGCACCAGATGGTTGACGCCGGTACAGAGGTCGGCCTGGTCGACGCCATACAGGTGCAGGGATACCGCGATGCCGGGGCCGGCATTGCCGAGCCGGTGGATCTGGCGCAGCCCCGGGGTGGCGGTGACGATATCGCCCGGACGGCGGCGGACTTCGCCACACGTCACAGCGGCACCGGCGTTCGGGTCCCAGCGGTAGTGGGTTTCGGTCAGCTCGCCCTGCAAGACCTGGTAGGTGCACCAGGTCTTGTGGCCGTGGACTGGACTGAATTGTTCCGGGCGCCAGATCAGGTAGGCGATGGTGAAGGCGCCGTGCGGATCGGCGTAGGCGATGTGGCGGGTGTAGCGGTCGGGGTGGCCCGCGCGCAGCGCGTCGGGCAAGGCGCGCAGCATGTCGCCGGCATTGGCGACACTGGCGGCCAGCTCGTGCAGCAGGGCGCGCGCGGCGTTCATCTGGGCGGCCTGCACCGATTCACACAGCGAGCGCAGGTTGGCGGTGGCGAGTGGGAGGGGGGACATGGCGGTACGCCCTGAGTGACAAGCCTTCATCTTAGGGATTCGCGCTGGAATACCTTTGCCAAATCGGCCCGCCCTGTGCCAATGTTTAGAAAAAAATTCCACCCCTGCCGCCCGCCAGCGCTCCTATACTGATTCGCTTCTTGGTACCACTCTGGAGGGTCGGGCATGGATCTTGGGATCAGCGGCAAGACGGCATTGGTATTCGGCGGCAGTCGCGGCATGGGCCGGGCGTGTGCGCTGCAATTGGCGCGCGAGGGGGTGGCGGTCACGATCGCCGCCCGCAATCCGCAGACGCTGGAACAGGCCGCGACCGAAATCTCGCAGGCGGCGGGCATTGGCGTGGGCTGGGTCTCGGCCGATCTGACCCGGCCGCAGGGCCGTGACGCCGCGCTGGCCGCCTGCCCGCATCCCGACATCCTGGTGAACAATGCCGACGGTCCGCTGCCGGGCGATTTCCGCGATTGGTCGCACGAAGACTGGGTCGCGGCGCTGGACGCGATGATGCTGGGGCCGATCGACATGATCCGGCGGGTGCTCGATGGCATGATCGAGCGGCGCTTCGGGCGCATCGTCAACATCGTGTCGCGCAGTGTCAAGGCGCCGCATGCCGAACTGGGGCTGTCCAACGGCGCGCGCGCCGGATTGATTGGCTTTGTCAGCGGCCTGGCGCGGCAGACCGTGCGCCACAATGTGACCATCAATAATCTCTTGCCGGGGGCGTTCGCGACCGACGCGCAGGCGCGCCACATCCGCGGCATGCTGGAGCAGGGCGGCAAGACCTTCGAGCAGTTGTGGGACGAGCGCGGCCGCGCCAATCCGGCTGGCCGCTATGGCCAGCCTGAAGAGCTGGGGGCGCTGTGCGCTTACGTCTGCTCGGCGCAGGCGGGTTACATGACGGCGCAGAACATCCTGATCGACGGCGGCGGCTACCCGGGCACTTACTGACGCCGCCGGCGGCGCCGGCCGCTCGGCCCCGCGGCGCGATGTGCGGCCGAGCCTCGATATATCCCTAGGGTGTTCCGCGGCTGGACGCCGACGGGACGGCAGGGCAAGATGGCGCCGATATCGCTTGAGGAACCTCCATGGACCAGACGGACATCAAGATCCTGGCGTTGCTGCAGAAGGATGCCACCTGCTCGGTCGCCGAGATCGCCGAACAGGTCAACCTGTCCGTCACGCCATGCTGGCGCCGCATCCAGAAGCTCAAGGACGATGGGGTCATTGCCCGCAACGCCATCCTGCTGGACCCGCGCGCACTGGGACTGAACCTGACCGTGTTCGTGTCCATCAAGACCAGCCAGCACAATGAGAAATGGACCCAGAGCCTGATCAATGCCGTCATGGCGTTGCCCAACGTGGTCGAGTTCCACCGCATGGCGGGCGATATCGATTACCTGCTCAAGGTCGTGGTCGAGGACATGGCGGCCTATGACCGCTTCTACCGCCGCCTGATCGGGGCGGTGGACCTGCTGGACGTCAGCGCCAGTTTCTCGATGGAAGTCATCAAGAGCACCACGGAGTTGCCGCTGGACGCGGTCTAGCGGCCTGCGGGCCCGGAGCGCCGCCGCTTCCGGTGTGCCGCTTGCCCGCCGGGAAGAAGGGCGCGGACGGCATGGGCGCAATTTTTTTTCTCCGGCAGCCGCTTGCGGCGAATACAAATTTCTTTCGGCGTGTTGCTCGCGGCCTATCTCGCAATGCTTTTGCGCGGCAGGCGGCGTAGGATATCCGGCATTCCTGATGGAATGAACCCGCGATACCAGAGGACCCTATGTCGTTGGCAGTACCCGCCGGCTGTGCCGGATCGGCGCAGACGCACGCCGCGTCGGCGGACGCGCTTTTGGCTGGATGGAATGGCACTGACGACCTGTGGCTGTTCGCCTACGGGTCCCTGATCTGGCATCCCGGGTTTGCCTGGCGCGAACGGCGCCTGGCCACGGTGCGCGGCTACCACCGCTCGCTGTGCCTGTGGTCGCATGACCATCGCGGGTCGCCCGACAATCCCGGGCTGGTGTTCGGCCTGGACCGCGGCGGTTGCTGCCGTGGCGTGGCCTACCAGATCGCGGCCAACGATGTGCCGGCGGTGTTCGAGGCGCTATGGCGCCGCGAGATGGTCACCGGCGCCTATACGCCGCGCTGGCTGGCTTGCCATACCGAGCCGGCGCCGGTGCGGGCCTTGGTGTTCCTGCTCAACCGCGCTTGCCAGGAATACGCCGCCGGCCTGACCGATGACCGCCTGCTGGCGTCGGTGCGCAACGCGGTCGGGCACTCGGGGCCGTGCCTGGACTATGTGGTGGAAACCGAGAAGGCGCTACGCGCCCATGGCATCGACGACTGGCGCCTGGGTGAGCTGGTGCGCCGGCTCGGCTTGCAGCCCTGCTGAGGCCGGCGTCGGCCGGCCCGGGTGTCAGAAGGCCCAGCGGCCGAACATGAACAGCACGTTGCCGGCGCCGCGCGAGCCGGGGATGTAGGTGGCGTAGAGCATGGTGTCCTTGTAGCCGGCCGAGACCAGCGGCAGCACGCCAGGGAAGGGCACGTAGCTCATGATGTCGTGGCGCGCGGTCAGGAAGACCGTATAGCCGGCGCCCAGTCGGAAGTTTTCGCCGACCCGCCCGATTTTCAGGAAGCCATAGCCGGCGATGGGTTCGACCTTGCTGTGCGAGTCCAGGAAAGCCATGGCGTACAGGCCCTGCCAGTCGCCGTCTTCGTCGTAGATGCTGCGGCCATAGCCACCGCCCCAGGCCAGCTCGTTGAAGCTGTTGATCTTTTCACGGCTGTACATGGCGCGGTTGTGCCATGAATAACCACTGAAGTAGAGGTCGTTGCCGCCTTCGGTCCAGATCTGGTCGAGGCGTTGACAGGCGGATTGGGCCCAGGAAGGCAGGTTGTCGCAGGCGTGCGCGGCGGCGCTGAAGGTCGAGAGCAGCAGGCAGAAAAGCGCTGCCCGGAATTTGGCGGTCATTGTAGGGACAGAAAATGATGACAACCCCGTTACTGTAACGGAGCTGCCGATCTTTTTACTGTCATGCCGCTGTCAACACGGGACCCTGGATGTGCCATGAAACAATCGTGGCCACATCCGTTGTTGAGGCGCTACAGCAGGAAAATCGTCGCCAGGCCGAGGAAGATGAAAAAGCCCAGCGAGTCGGTGGCGAAGGTCAGCAGCACCGACGATCCCATGGCCGGATCCTTGCCGAACCGGGCCCGCACCATCGGCACCAGCACGCCCACCGAGGCGCCGACGAGCATGTTGCAGACCATGGCCGCCATCATGACCAGCGCGATCGAGATCGAGTGCGAGATGGCCCAGGCGAACAGGGCCGCCACCAGGCTGCCGCACAGGCCCACCATCAGGGTCACGAGCAATTCGCGCTTGACCAGCTGCCACAGGTTGCGGCCGGTGATGCGGCCCATGGCCAGGGCGCGGATGATCAGCGTCATGGTCTGGTTGCCCGAGTTGCCGCCGATGCCGGCGACGATCGACATCAGGAACGCCAGGATCACGATCTGGCTGACGGTGCCCTCGAATTGCGAAGCCACGAACGAGGCCGTGGCGGCGGTACAGAGGTTGAACAGCAGCCACGGGGCGCGGTTGCGCAGCGCGGTGCTGACCGGCGCGAAGATGTCTTCTTCCTGCAGACCGGCGCGCGACAGGGCCTGTTCCTGCGAGTCCTCGCGCATCACGTCGACCACGTCGGCGATGGTGACGCGGCCGATTAGGCGGCCCTGGTCGTCCATCACGGGCGCCGAGACCAGGTCGTAGCGTTCGAATGCGCCGGCGGCGTCAGCGTCCGAGTCGAGCGGGTTGAGCGTCAGGAAATCGGAGTTCATGACGGCGCGCACCTCGGTCTCGGGCTCGCTGACCAGCAGGCGCGACAGCGGCAGGATGCCCTGCAGCTTGTCCTGGCGGTCGACCACGAAGATCTGGTCGGTGTGGTCGGGCAACTCGTGCAGGCGGCGCAGGTAGCGCAGCACCACCTCGAGCGTGACGTCCTCGCGCACCCGGACCATTTCGAAGTCCATGATGGCGCCGACGCTGTCTTCCGGATAGCCCATGGCTTCCAGCAACTGCGCCCGTTCTTCCTCGGTCAGGCCCTTCTGCACTTCGGCCACGACGTCCGGCGGCAGGTCGGGAGCCAGGTCCGCCAGTTCGTCGGCGTCCATGTTGCCGGTGGCTGCCACCAGGTCCTGGCGGTCCATCGCTTCGATCAGCGATTCCCGCACCCAGTCCTCGACCTCGAGCAGCACGTCGGCATCGTGCTCGGGGCTGACCAGTTTCCAGATGGCCTGGCGCTCGTCCTTGGGCAGCGATTCCAGGATGAAAGCGATGTCCGCGGGATGCAGGCCGTCCAGCAGCGTCTTGAGTTCCGCCTCGTGCTGGCGGTGCACCAGGTCCTCGACCAGGTTGGCCTTGGAATCGCCTTCTTCCTGGCGGTGCACCAGGTCGGCGACCAGTTGCTGGCGGCGCAGGCATTCCTGGACTTCGGCCAGGGCGTGCTGCGCGTCTTCCGGGTCGAGGCGGCGGGGCGTCGCGGGCGGTTTCTGCGCGGCGGCGGACTGCGTCATGCGTTACGACTCAAAGAATGGGGAGAGGGCGGCTGCGCCGTGCTTCGTCGGTGGCGACGTAGGTCAGCGTGGCTTCGGTGACCTTGACCACCTCGGCGTCCAGGCGCTGGCGTTCCGCGTAGACCTCGACCGAGACGGTGACGGACGTGGTGCCGGTCTTGACGATGGCGGCGTAGAAACTGAGCAGGTCACCCACGAACACGGGCTGCTTGAACTGGAAGGCGTTGACGGCGACGGTGGCGACCCGGCCGGCGGCGCGGCGGGCGGCCGGGATGGATCCGGCGATGTCGACCTGGGACATGATCCAGCCGCCGAAGACGTCCCCATGGATGTTGGCGTCCGCGGGCATCGGCATGACGCGCAATACCGCCTCGCGATTGGCGGGCAGGGTCGTGAAGGGGGTTTGGGTGCTGGAGGTCATGCGGCCGGCTCCAATGCAAGGCAACCAGCCGATTATGCAGGAAAAACGTGGCGCCGGCGCGAGCCGGCGCCACGTTGGCGCGCTTCGTGGCAGCGGGCGCGGATCAGGAGGCCAGCTTGACGATGCCGTAGCCGCCGACCAGCAGCCACGCGTAGAGGATCAGGCCCAACGCCATCACGCGGGGACCGGCCTTGCGGATGTTGGCGAAGCGGGTCTCGATGCCCAGCGCGGTCATGGCCATGGTCAGGGCGAAGACATCCAGGCGGCGGATCGCGGCGACGGCGTCGGCCGGAATGATGTTGAGCGAATTGATGATGGCCAGGGCCAGGAAGCCGACCGCGAACCAGGGGATCGGCAGCTTGGCGCCCTTGGCGCCGCCGCCGGCGTGGCTGGCGGCGCTGCGCAGGTACAGGCCGAGCACCAGCAGTACCGGCACCAGCAGCGCGACCCGGGTCATCTTGACGATGGTGGCGACTTCCGTGGTGGCGGGGTCGATGTTGCTGGCCGCTCCGACGACCTGCGCGACTTCGTGGATGGTGCCGCCGATGTAGATGCCCAGGGCCTGGGTGTCGAAATGCAGCCAGCCCGCGTGGTACAGCACCGGATACAGGAACATCGACAGGGTGCCGAACAGCACCACGGTGGCCACCGCCACGGCGCTCTTGTGCGGCTGCGCCCGCAGGGTCGGCTCGAATGCCAGCACCGCGGCCGCGCCACAGATGGCGCTGCCGGCGGCGGTCAGCATGGCGGTATCGCGGTCCAGCCCCAGCATGCGCTGGCCGACCCAGGTGCCGAGCAGCAGCGTGCCCACCACCACCGCCACCGACACCGCCAGGCCCGGCAGGCCGACGGCGGCGATCTGCTGAATGCTGATGTTCAGCCCATAAAAAGCCACCGCGATACGCAGCAAGCGGCGCGCGGTGAAGTTGACGCCCACGCCCCAGTCGACCGGCATGGTGCCGCGCAGGAAGTTGCCATACAGCATGCCGCAGACGATGCCCACCACCAACGGCGAAAAGCCCAGCTGGCGGATGGCGGGCAGGTCCGCCAATTGCATGACCGCCGCCGACATGAGGCCGACGAACAGGACTCCGTTGAGCTTGTCGCGCCAGGGCGTGGCGGCGGCCGTGGCGGCGGGCGCCGCAGTGGGAGCGGCAGGTTGGGGGGCGGTGGTGGTGGCAGTGCTCATGGCGGGCCTTTCTGCATATCTAAATAACTAGACGAAATAATAATTTCAGGCCCGTTATTTGGAAAATTTTCATTTTTGATATGAAATATCGGGAATTCTGATAGTTAGGTGCCGCCACGTCGCCGTGGCACGCCGCCCGTGCCCATGACCCCGGACCAATTGCTAACCTTCGCCACCGTGGCCGACGCCGGCAATATCAGCCGCGCGGCGCAGCAACTGCACCTGTCGCAGCCCGCGGTCTCGGGCCAATTGCGGGCGTTGCAGGAATGGTTTGGCGAACCACTGTATCGCCGCAGCGGCCATGGCATCGCGCTGACCGAGGCGGGCGAGCGTTTGGCTGAGCAGGCGCGCCAGTTGCGCCAGGTGTACCGCCAGGCGCAGGCGGTGCGGGAGTCCTGGCGCGGCCTGGAAACCGGGGTGTTGCGCCTGGGGGCCAGCACCACGCCGGCCAGTTATCTCCTGCCCGGGCTGGTGGCGGATTTCCGCCACGCCTTTCCCGCCGTCAGCCTGCACCTGTCCGATGGCAATACCCGTGAAATCGTCGAACGCCTGCCGGCGCTGGATCTGGCCTTCATCGAAGGCGACGTGCCCGCGGGTCTGCCCGCCGATACCGCCGTGCATGCCTGGCGCCAGGACGAGGTGGTGGCGATCGTGCGCGCCGATCATGCCTTGGCGGGCAAGGGCGCGGTGACATTGCGGGACCTGGCGGCCTCGGCGCTGGTGATGCGCGAGCCCGGGTCGGGCGTGCGGCGGCTGGTCGAGCGCGCCTTCGCCGACGCCGGCCTGGCGCCGTCGGTGGGGCTGGAACTGGCCGGGGTGGAGGGCGTGAAGCAGGCGGTGCGGGCCGGGCTGGGCGTGGGTTTTGTCTCGGCCATGTCGATGCGGCACGAGGATGGCGCGCTGGCGGCGTTGCGGTTGTTGCCACGGCCCCTGACGCGCACTTTGAGCATTCTGGTGCCGCATGCCGACGCCGCCGCTCGCGCCACCCAGCGCTTCCTGGTCATGTGCCAGGCGGTACGGAACGGGCCGGCGGAAGGCTAGGGCCGGCCGCGCTTCAGGGGCGCCGAGCGCGGGCCGGACGTTGGCCGCCAGCGCGCGGGGAGCGCGGCCTCAGGGCTTGGCCAGGCGCTTGAGCGCCAGTTGCACCCAGTAGGTGCCGCCCAGCGGCAGCAGTTCATCGTTGAAGTCATAGCTGCCGTTATGCAGCATGCACGGACCGAGGCCATGGCCTGCGGCGCGGTGGTCGCCCACGCCATTGCCGATCCAGACGTAGCACCCCGGCAGCTCCTGCAGCATGAAGGCGAAGTCCTCGGCGCCCATGGTGGGCTGGACATGGTCGTTGACCTTGTCGTCGCCGACGATGTCGCGCATGACCTCGGCACAGAAGGCCGCTTCTTCCGGATGGTTGATGGTGGGCGGGTAATTGCGCTGGAACGTGAATTCCACTTCGCAGTCCATCGCCGCACAGGTGTGGCGCGCGATCTCTTCCATGCGGCGTTCGATCAGGTCCAGCACGTCCAGCGTGAAGGTGCGCACCGTGCCGCGCAGTTCGGCGTGGTTGGGCACCACGTTGTCGGCGCTACCGGCGTGGATCTGGGTGATGCTGAGCACCGCGGCGTCGAGCGGATTGCGGTTGCGCGTGATGATGGTCTGCAGCGACTGTGCCATCTGCACCGCCGCCATGACCGGATCGATGCCCAGGTTGGGCATGCCGGCATGCGTGCCCTTGCCCTTGATGACGATGGAAAACTCGTTGCTGGAGGCCATGATGGGGCCGGCGGTCACGCCGAACTGGCCGGGCGCCATGCCGGGCCAGTTGTGCATGCCGAATACCGCTTCCATGGGAAAGCGGGTGAACAGGCCGTCGTCGATCATGCGCTTGGCGCCGCCGCCGCCTTCCTCCGCGGGCTGGAAGATGACATAGACTGTGCCGGCGAAATCGCGGTGCTGCGACAGGTAGCGCGCCGCCGCCAGCAGCATGGCGGTATGGCCGTCGTGGCCGCAGGCGTGCATCTTGCCGGCGTGCTGGCTGGCGTGGGCAAAGGTGTTGGCTTCCTGCATGGGCAGCGCATCCATGTCGGCACGCAGGCCGACCGCGCGTTCGCCCGGCCGGTTGCCGCGGATGATGCCGACCACGCCGGTGCCGCCGAGGCCACGGTGGATTTCAATGCCCCATTCCTCGAGCTTGGCCGCGACCACGTCGGCGGTACGGAATTCCTCGAACGCCAATTCGGGGTGCGCGTGGATATCGCGCCGGATCTGGGAGATCTCGTCGCGCCAGGCGACGATGGGATCGAGCAGTTTCATGGGAAGCTTCGGGCGGAATTTGGGAACGCAACAAGGTTATCATCAATCAAAAGCCAATTTAATGGAGACAAACACCATGACTCGCCCGTGGCTTGCCCATTACCCGCAGGGGGTTCCCGCCGATATCTCCATCGACGAGTACGCATCGCTTACCGACCTGCTGGACCGGGCCTGCAAGCAATATGCCGGGCGCGTCGCCTGCACCGCCATGGGCAGCGACATCACCTATGCGCAACTGGATGCGCACGGCCGCGCGTTCGCCGGCTGGTTGCAGAGTCTGGACCTGCCCAAAGGATCGCGGGTCGCGCTGATGATGCCCAACGTGCCGGCCTATCTGGTGGCCCTGCTGGGTACCTTGCGGGCCGGTCATGCGGTGGTCAATGTCAACCCGCTGTACACCACCGAGGAATTGCAGCGGCAGTTGCTCGACAGCGGCGCGGCGGTCATCGTCATTCTTGAGAATTTCGCCCATACCCTGCAGAACGTGTCCGAGCGCGGTCAGCTCAGGCACGTCGTGGTGACCGGGCCGGGCGACCTGCTGGGCGGCCTGAAGGCGCCGCTGGTGAACCTGGCGGCGCGCTACATCAAGAAGATGGTGCCCCCCTGGCATATCGATGGCGCGCTGATGCTGCCGAAGGTGCTGGCCAAAGGAGCCGGCCTGCCGTTCACCGCCCCGGCCATTTCGATGGACGATCTGGCGGTGCTGCAATACACGGGCGGCACTACCGGGGTGCCCAAGGGCGCCCTGCTGACGCATCGCAACCTCACCGCCAATGTGAAGCAGATGGAGGCGGTGGCGGCGCCCGCGCTGCGCGACATGACCGACCGCCAGATCACCGTGCTCAGTGCCTTGCCGCTGTACCACGTGTTCGCCATGACGGTCTGCGGCCTGTATGGCATGTATGCGGGCATGCGCAACGTGCTGATCATCAATCCGCGCGACCAACCATCACTGGTCCAGGCCTGGCGCAAGACGCCCATTAATGTGTTTCCCGGCGTCAATACGCTGTTCAACGCGCTGGTGCACAACGAGGATTTCGCCAGGCTGGATTTCTCGGGGCTGCGCCTGGCCCTGGGGGGCGGCATGGCGGTGCAGCAGGCGGTGGCCGAGCGCTGGCTGAAGATCACCGGGCGGCCCCTGATCGAAGGCTACGGGTTGTCGGAGACCTCGCCGGTGGCCACGGTCAATCCGTGCGACGCCACGGCCTATTCCGGTTCCATCGGCCTGCCGTTGCCGTCCACGTATGTCGCCATCCTGGACGACGCCGGCAACGAGGTGCCGCTGGGCGAGCGTGGCGAGGTCAGCATTCGCGGACCGCAGGTCATGGCCGGCTACTGGCAGAAGCCCGAGGAGACGCGCCACGTCATGACGGCCGACGGCTTCTTTCGCACCGGCGATATCGGCATCATGGACGACAAGGGCTACACGCGCATCGTCGACCGCAAGAAGGACATGATCACGGTGTCAGGCTTCAAGGTCTATCCGAACGAGGTGGAGGCGGCGGTGTCGCAGATGCCTGGCGTGCTCGAATGCGCGGCCATCGGCGTGCCGGACGAGCATTCGGGCGAGGCGGTCAAGGTGTTCGTGGTGAAGAAAGACCCGTCGCTGACCGAGGCGCAGGTGCAGCAATGGTGCAAGGACAAGCTGACCGGCTACAAACGGCCGCGCTTCGTGGAGTTCCGCGACGAATTGCCCAAGAGCAACGTCGGCAAGATCCTGCGGCGTGAATTGCGGCCCGGCGCCGAGGCCGCCGCGCCACAGGGGCAGGCGGCCTGACGCCACGGGGCCGCCGGGCGTCAGCCCGGCGGGTCCAGGTGCGGCGCGATCATCCCATGCAGGGCGCGTTCGATGTCCGGGTTGCCGGCCACCACGCGCCCGCCGATGGGCCAGGAATCCCGCTGGTGCATATCGCTGCAGGCGCCGCCCGCCTCGCGCACGATCAGCGTGCCGGCGGCCACGTCCCAGGGCGCCAGGCCCATTTCCCAATAGCCGTCGTAGCGGCCGCAGGCGGTCCAGGCCAGATCGAGCGCGGCCGCGCCCATGCGCCGCACGCCGCGCGCCCGGTTGATGGCGTCGTGCAGCATCGGCATGTACTGGCTGGCGAAGGAGAAATCGCGGAATGGGAAGCCCGTGGCGAGCACCGCGTCGTCGAGCGTGCGGGTGCGCGAGCAGGTGATGCGGCGGCCATTGAGCCACGCGCCCAGGCCATACACCGCGGTGAACAATTCCTCGCGGCAGGGATCGTAGACCACGCCGGCCACCGGCATGTCCCGCGCCAAGCGTTCGTTGGCCGAGATGGCGGTGCCGGCATGCGCGATCAGCGCGATCGACACCGCATAGTGCGGGATGTCGTGCAGGAAATTGGTTGTGCCGTCCAGCGGATCGATGTACCAAGTGGCCGCGCCCTGCGCCTGGCCGCCGGTTTCCTCGGCGACGATGCCGAACTGCGGCGTGCGCGTCTGCAATTCGTCGATGATGGCGGCTTCGGCCTCGCGGTCGGCTTGCGACACCAGATCGTTGCGCGCCTTGCGATCGATCACGAGATCGGCGCGGTGATGCGCGTAGGATTGCAGGATGGCCGCGCCGGCATGGGCTGCAATGACCGCGGCGTCGAGCGCCGCGCACAGGTCGATGGGCGAGGTCAGCGAGCGGGGCGGATCATAGGTTTCCATGAAACCAGTGTAAGCCCAGGCATGCGTCAAAACCGTTGCGGAGAGCCAAAAGCCGCGCCGCGCGTGGCGTACATCCAACGCGGAAGGAACGCGTCAGCCGATAATCCTTTTTTTCCGCCTTTCCCGATATTTCCTGAGCCGGTTTCCATGTCTTCGTCCTATGTGCCCCTGACCCCCGCCGTTGTCGGATTCGACGCGCAAGGCCGGCTTTACAGCCCGGCATATGGCGACGTCTATCACTCGCCCTCGGGCGCGCTGGGGCAGGCCGAGCAGGTGTTCCTGCGTGGCAACGGGTTGCCGGAGCGCTGGCGGGGACGCGGGGCGTTCACCGTATGCGAGACCGGTTTCGGCCTGGGCCTGAATTTCCTGGCGTTGTGGCGCGCCTGGCGCGACGATCCGCAGCGCCCGCGCCGATTGCATATGGTCTCGCTGGAGGCGCATCCCTTCGGCCGCGAGGACCTGGCGGCGTTGTTGGCGCGGCATGCGCCGGAGCCGCTCGCGGGCCTGGCGGCGCAATTGGCGGCGCGATGGCCGCCGTTGTTGCCGGGCCTGCATCGACTCGAATTCGAAGCGGGCGCGGTGACCCTGACGCTCGGTTTCGGCGATGCGCAGGCCCTGGCGCCGCGCATCGCGGCGCGTGTGGATGCTTATTTCCTCGATGGCTTCGCGCCCGAACGCAATCCGCGCATGTGGGATACGCCGTTGCTGCGAAATCTGGCCCGGCTTGCGGCGCCGGGCGCCACGCTTGCCACCTGGGCCTGCACCGGAGAGTTGCGGCGGGCGTTGCAGGCTGCGGGTTTCGAGGCGCGGCGAGCGCCGGGCTATGGCGGCAAATGGCACATGACGGTGGCAACGGCGAGCGGGGGCGCGGACGCCGCGCCGGCGGCGGCGGACGATGACGCGCGCCATGCGCTGGTGGTGGGCGCCGGACTGGCGGGCGCGGGCATTGCGCAGGCGCTGGCCTTGCGCGGCTGGCGCGTGACCGTGCTGGATGCGGCCCTGGGGCAAGGGGAGGCGGCGCATGCCGGCCACGTGGCGGCGGCGTTGACGCCAGTGCTGGCGCGCGACGACAACGCCCGCGCACGCCTGTCGCGCGCCGGTAGCGGGCGCGCCCTGGCCCGATGGGCCGGCCTGCCGGGCGGCGCCGCGCCGCGGGTCTGCGGCACGGTGCAACTGGATCGGGACGCGGGCCGCGCGGCGGCGCTGGCGGACACCCTGGCAACCCTGGCGTTTCCCGCCGATTGGGTGCGCGCGGTGAGCCAGGACGAGGCCAGCGCGCTGGCCGGCCTGCCGTTGGCGCGCGGCGGGGTGTTTTTCGGCCAGGGCATGCTGGTGCAGCCCAGCCTGTTGATTCCCGCCCTGTTGGCGACTCCGGGCGTGCGGGTCGTGCCGGCTCAGGTGGCGCGGCTGACGCGCGCGGCCAGCGGCTGGTGCGCGCGGGATGGGGCGGACTCGATCTTGGCGCAGGCCGATACCGTGGTGCTCGCCAATGCATTTGGCGCGCGCGCCGTACTGGACGCCAGCGGCCTGCTGGCGCCGTTGCCGCGGGTGGCGCAGATGCACGCGCTGGCGGGAGAAGTCACGCTGATCCCTGCCGCCGCGCTGGGCGGCGGCCCGCGCTGCGTGGTGGGCGGCGAAGGCTACCTGTTGCCGGATACCGGCGCCGGGTGCGTGGCGGGCAGCACCTACGTGCATGGCGCCGCGGAGGCGCGGGTCGGCGCCGAAGGCCAGCGCGTCACCCTGGACAAGGCGGCCGGCCTGCTGGGCGCTGGCGCCTTGCGGGCCCTGGCGCCGGGCACGTTGCCGGGCTGGGCGGGATGGCGCGCGGTGCTGCCAGGCCGCCTGCCCGCGGTGGGCGAACTCGCCCATGCGCCCGGCCTGTGGCTGGCTGCCGGCTATGCGTCGCGCGGGTTGTCGTGGTCGGCGTTGATGGGCGATCTGATCGCGGCGCGGCTGGGCGGCGAGCCGTCACCTCTTGAAACCGATCTGTCCGCGCTGATCGCTCCGCGCTGAAAAGCGGGGGCGGCGGGCGCGGGCGCACAGGCGTAGAATGGCAAAAAATGCCAGGATTTGACGCCAGATAGGCCCGTGTTGGGCGCGAACCTGGCGTTGCGGCGGCTTGCCGGCGATGCGTCGGATTAGGGCCGGCCGGGGGCTTTGCGACCCCTTTTTTGGATGATATCGCTGTCCAAAAGAGGGACCGAGTTTATTTCAAAGCTCAAATCCGTCAAAATAGCGTCTTTTGATGGTTTTTGGCTTAAGCCGGGGGATGCTCTGTGCCGCCCAAGTTCGACTTTGCCCATACTACCCAGCTCGAGAATGTAGAGCTGCTGACGTCCCGCCCCAGTCGCATCGATTTCGACGCGGGCGATGGGTTGCACCTGGTAGTCGAGGCGCATGCGCCTGGTGTGTTTCGCCTGCGCTGCGGCGAGGCGAACCACCTTACCGATGACAAGCCTGGCGCGCGTGCGCGCGCCGTGGCCGAGATGTTGCTCGCGCGCCAGGAGGCGGTGGGCGAGGCCGCCATCGCCCCACGCGATGGCGGGGACGGTTGGCGCATCACCCAGGGCGACGTGGCCCTGGAAATCCAATCCAACCCCGTACGCTTCGTGCTCTATCGCAACGAAGAGCGGGTGTTCGAGTCCGAGGTCTCCGCGCATACGCCCGCATTCGGGTACAACGCGCTGGACCAGGCCGACGACGCGGTATGGACGGCGGGCTTCACCCTGCTGCCCGAAGAGCGCGTCTATGGCCTGGGCGAAACCCCGGGCGACCTGAATCGCCGCGAGGAGTCCGTGGTCTCCGACGACCCGGAACACCGGGCCCTGCCGCTGGCATGGAGCCCGCGCGGCTGGGGCGTGTATGTCAACACGATGCGTCGCGTCGAACACGCGGTGGGCGTGGCGCCGGCCGATTCGGCCTATGTCGTCAGCGTCGATGACGTGGTCCTGGACGTGTTCCTGTTCGCCGGTGAGCCCGCCGAAATCCTGAACCAGTACACCGCGCTGACCGGCCGCGCCGGCCAGCCGGTGCTGTGGGCCATGGGCGCCTGGCTGCAGCAGGCCAGCGGCGAAATGCCGACGCAGACCGTGGCGCTGCTGGGCCGCATGCGCGAACACCAGATCCCGGTCGACGCGGTGACGCTGGCGCAGCCGGCGGCATGGGGCTTCCAGGCCGACAAGACCGTGTTCGAATGGGACGCCCAGCGCTTCCCGGATGCCAAGCAGATGCTGGCGCTGTTTCACAAGCACAACGTGCATGTGGCCGCGTCGGGCTTTCCCGGCGTCATCAAGACCAGCCCGCTGTTCGAGGAACTCGAAGACCGTGGTTGGTTGCTCACGCGCGAAGATGGCTCGGCACAGGTGTTCGACGGCAACCGCGCCACCTCGGGCCAGCCGTACGGCCTGCTGGACCTGACCTATCGCGACATCTACAACCTGTGGGTCGAGCGCCATCGCCAATTGGTCGAGGATGGCCTGGACGCGCCCGCCTGCGACGCCCAGATCGCCATTCCCGATGGCGTGTCCGCGCGCAACGGTGAAACCGGCCCGGCGCTGCGCAGCATGTATCCGCTGCTGGTGCGCCGCGCGCTGTTCGACGCCGTCGCCGGCCTGAAGGTGCCGCCCGAAGGCGTGGTGCCCAGCACCGACCTGTTCCCCGCCGCGCAGCGCCTGCCGTGGCAGGTGGGGCCGCAGGTCGACAACACCTGGGAAGGCCTGCGCCATACCCTGCGCACCGCGTTGTCGATCGGCGCCTCGGGTCTGCCGGTCCAGGTGCATGGCATCGGCACCGGCTCGCGCGGCACCGCCGACATGACGCCCGAGCTGTACCTGCGCTGGCTGACCGCCGGCGTGTTCTCGGCGAATTTCTCCTTCCAGGGCGTGGCGGGCCTGTTGCCGTGGGACTTTGGCGACGAGACGCTGGCGCACGTCAAGACCTGGATGCAGTGGCGCTATCGCCTGGTGCCCTACGTGCTGGGCGCCATCGAGGACGCGGCGCGCACCGGCCTGCCGGTGCAGCGTTCAATGGCCATGTCGTTCCCCAACGACCCGCACGCGCACGAATGGGATCTGCAGTACCTGCTGGGTCCGGCCCTGCTGGTGGCGCCGATCACCGCGCCGGGCAGCCAGCAGCGGGTGTATCTGCCCAAGGGCGATGCCTGGTGGGACCTGAACACCGGCCACCGCTACGAAGGCGGCACCACCTGGACCATCGATTGCGACCTGGGCCAGTTCCCGGTGTTCGGGCGCGAAGGGCACATGCTCTGTCTCGGTCCGGCGGCGCAGCACACGGGTGAATTCAATTCGGCCCGCATCCTGGATGAAGTCTGGATGTTCGGCATGCCGGTGCACAACCCGGTGGTCATGCGCAACAAGATCCGTGTCATGCAGATGCAGGGCTCCAGCTATATCAAGGGGCTGGAAGGTCTGCGCATCTCGCCGTCCGAGGGGCTGGAGGTCAAGCGCCGCGGCGCGGAAGTCCGTATTTCGCGCGCGCGCTGAGGCGGCTGGGGCCGGTTCGCCGGCCATCGAAAAAAAGGGCAGTCAGGAAGGCTTTCCTTCCCGACTGCCCTTTACGTCTTTGCGCCGGCGCATTTTATATTACTGTAAGTTATTAAAAATGGAAAAAACGGTCGTTCTCTTCAGAAGAGAAAAGATACAAAATCGCTTGCCATGATTCAGATCGAGAACCTATCCAAGACCTACGCCACGCCGCATGGCCAGTTCCAGGCGCTGCGGGGCATCAACCTGCACATCCAGCAGGGCGAGGTCTTCGGCATCATCGGCCCCAGCGGGGCCGGTAAAAGCACGCTGGTCCAGTGCATCAACCTGCTGGAACGCCCCAACGAGGGTTCCATCTCGATTGGCGGACAGGCCCTGACCGGGCTGAGCGAGGCGCAGTTGCGCGCCCAGCGCCGCCGCATCGGCATGGTGTTCCAGGGCTTCAACCTGCTGTCGCGCCGCACGGTGTACGGCAACGTGGCGCTGCCGCTGGAAATCGCCGGCGTCGCCAAGAGCGAGATCCCGGCCCGCGTCGAACGCCTGCTGGCCCTGGTGGGCCTGGAGCACCTGCGCGACCGCTATCCCAGCCAGATCAGTGGCGGCCAGAAGCAGCGCGTCGGCATCGCGCGCGCACTGGCCAACAATCCGGACGTGCTGCTCAGCGATGAGGCCACGTCGGCGCTCGATCCCGAGACCACCCACAACATCCTGGCGCTGCTGCGCGACATCAACCGCAAGACCGGCATCACCGTAGTCATGATCACGCACCAGATGGAAGTGGTGCGCGAGGTCTGCGACCGCGTGGCCGTGCTGTCGCAGGGCGAAGTGGTCGAGATGGGTAGCACGCGCGAAGTGTTCGCGCAGCCGCGCCATGAAGTGACCCGCGCCATGGTGTCGGCCGCGACCGCGTCTGACCTGAGCGACGCCACGCTGGCAGCGGTCAAGCAGCGCATCGAGACGCTGGCCGCCGCCAAACCGGGCCAGGCCGTGCGCCTGCTGCGCCTGTCGCTGACCGGCACCGACGCGTCGGGCTCGTTCCTGTCCGACCTGGCGACGCAGTATTCGCTGGACGTGGGCCTGGTGCAGGCGCGCGTCGAAGACATCCAGGGCGTGGCCGTCGGCACGATGTTCGTGCTGGCCCAAGGCACGCCCGCCGCGGTCAAGGACGCCCTCGCCGCGTTGACCGCCCGTGACATCACCGTTGAAGAAATCGCTCATGAGCCCGCAACTGATCGACCTGCTTATTACGTCGCTGCTTGATACCCTGCTGATGGTGGGGGTGGCCAGCGCCATCGCGGTGCTGGTCGGCATTCCGCTGGGCGTGATCCTGACCGTGACCGCGCGCGGCAACATGCTGGAGAACCAGGCCGTCAACCATGCGCTGGGCGCGGTCATCAACGCCACCCGTTCGGTGCCGTTCGTGATCCTGATGGTCGCCATCATTCCGTTCACGCGCCTGGTGGCGCAGACCTCGATCGGCACCACCGCCGCCATCGTGCCGCTGTCGGTGGCCGCGATCCCGTTCATGGCGCGCATCGCCGAGAACGCCATGCGCGAAGTCGATCCGGGCCTGATCACCGCCGCGCGCGCCATGGGCGCCTCGCCGATGCAGATCATCATGAAGGTGCTGCTGCCCGAGGCGCTGCCCGGCCTGATCGCCGCCACGATCGTCACCGTGGTCAGCCTGATCGGCTACTCGGCCATGGCCGGCGCCATCGGTGGCGGTGGCCTGGGCGACCTGGCGATCCGCTACGGCTACCAGCGCTTCCAGTCCGACGTGATGGCCGCCGTGGTCATCGTGCTGATCGTGCTGGTGCAACTGATCCAGAGCCTGGGCGACCGCTACGTGCGCCGCATCTCGCACCGTTGAGCGCGGGCGCCATTTATTCTTCCCTCTCCTTCCGACATTCGGGATATTCGCAACATGAGCATCAAGGTTTTGAAGTCGCTGGCCGCGTTCGCCCTCGGCGCCGCCGTATTCACCCAGCCCGCGCTGGCGCAGGACAAGCCGCTGAAGGTTGGCGTCACCGCCGGCCCGCACGCCCAGATCTTCGACGTGGTCAAGCAGGAAGCCGCCAAGCAGGGGCTGAACGTCCAGGTGATCGAATTCACCGACTACGTGCAGCCGAACGTCGCGCTGGCATCCGGTGACCTGGACATGAACAGCTATCAGCACCAGCCCTACCTGGACAACGCCAACGCCGACCGTGGCTACAAGCTGGTCAGCATCGCCAAGACCGTGATTTTCCCGATCGGCATCTACAGCAAGAAGATCAAGTCGCTGGCGGAGTTGAAGGACGGCGCCCGCATCGCGCTGCCGAACGATCCCACCAACGGCGGCCGCGCCCTGTTGCTGCTGCAGGCCAATGGCCTGATCAAGCTGCGTCCGGAAGCGGGCCTGAAGGCCACGCCGATCGACGTCATCGAGAACCCGAAGAAGCTGCGCTTCATCGAACTGGACGCCGCCCAACTGCCGCGTTCGCTGGACGACACCGACGCCTCGGCCGTGAACACCAACTTCGCGCTGGAAGCCGGCCTGAATCCGGCCACCGACGCGATTGCCCAGGAGTCGCCCGACTCGCCCTACGCCAACGTGCTGGTGGTGCGTGAAAAGGACAAGGACCGTCCCGAATTCGCCAAGCTGGTCAGCATCTACCACAGCCCGGCGGTCAAGCAGTTCATCGAGACCAAGTTCAAGGGCGCGGTGGTCGCTGCCTGGTAAGCCGGAAGCGTCACCCTCATAACAGGACGGCCGCGCGAGCGGCCGTTTTGCATTGGGGCAGGGGCAAGCGCGCCGTCATTTTTTTGACAAGGCTGGCGAAATCAGCCATAATTTCGGGCTTCGGTCGGGCTGATAGCTCAGTCGGTAGAGCAGCGGACTTTTAATCCGTTGGTCGCGAGTTCGAGTCTCGCTCAGCCCACCACTCATTTCTGGTTCAGCGCTTGCTGGATCTCTGATGTGCAAATTGCAGATCTGCAAAAATGCAGATGTGCGACGAAAGCCCCTGGTTTCGCAACCAGGGGCTTTTTGTTTGTGGCGAAGGAGCGGGCGGGGCGTGGGCCCACATACGGGCACTGAGTACGTTGTGCGCCACCTATATGGGCCGAGGCGAGAGCTCGAGCGTTGACCCAACCGTGATCCAAAATGCTGATCAAAACCGCTGATCAAAACCGCTGATCAAAGCGGCAGCAGTGCCGTTGCCTCGATCTCCACCAGCATGCCATCGAGCGCCAGCCGCGGCACCGGGATCAAGGTGCAAGCGGGCGCCAGGTGGATGCCCCAGCGCGACTTGATCTCGTTGGAGAACAGCGCCAGGCGCTCCTGGCTGTGGTCGACCACCAGCACCGTCAGCTTGGCGACGTCGAACAGGGTGGCGCCGGCCGCTTGCAAGGCAGTCTGGACGTTGTCCAGCGCCTGGCGCACTTGGGCGAGGAAATCGGGGGAGAGTTCGCCCCGACTGTCTTCGCCGCCCTGGCCGGCGGCGAACACCAGCCGGGCGGGCGTGTCGGCCACGGCCACGTGCGAGTAGCCATTGGGGCGAGGGTCATACAGGCCAGGCGGATTGATGAAGGCGAGCGAGGACAGGGCGGGGGTGATGCGGGACGACATGCGGGGCTCCGTGGACAAATCGTATTGATGAAGCCGCAGTATCGAACCTCAACCGCGGTTGAGGTCAAGGGATCGGTCGCCGCCATCACCTGTCGGCCGTGCCGACGGATCAGGACAGGGTGCGTGGCGGCATTGCCGACAGATCGGCCAGGCTCAGGCCGCAGCCGCGCGCGCGTTCGGCCAGGGTGGCGCTTTGCTCCAGCGCCCGCTGGCTTTCGATCAGCAGCACGTCGAGCTGTTCATCCAGCGACGAGGCCATGGCCCAGGCCCGCTCGGCGAACTCGACCGAGAAGGCGTCGACACAGGTCTTGCAGATGGCGGCGCCGTTGCGTTCCAGCAGCGGGGCGCCTTGGGCCAGCGTCGAGAGGCAGAATTGACAGGCGAGAGCGCGGCTCATGCGTCGTGGGCTCGTGGTCGGATGAAGGCCGGCCGCGGCGCTGCCGCGGGGCCTGACCTACGGACAACGGCCGATCGGGCGGAGTCTTAAGCCCCGGGCCCCGCGGCCCGGCCCGGAACCGCGTTCAGTTCACCATGGCCGGCCGCAGCGGCATCGCAATTGCCTGGGGCGTGACGTCGATCACCGTTTCGGCCGGCAGCTTGAAGAACGCGGCGGTGGCCGCCAGGCGCTTGGCCTGTTCTTCCAGCGAGGCGGCGGCGGCGGCGGCCTGTTCGACCAGGGCGGCGTTCTGCTGGGTGACGTCGTCCATCTGCGTCACGGCGCCGTTGATCTGGTCGATGCCGGTGGCCTGTTCGGTCGAAGCTTCGGTGATTTCCGCCATGATCTGCGTAACGCGCTGCACCGAGGTCACGATCTCCTGCATGGTGTCGCCGGCGGCGCGCACCTGCTCGGCGCCGCTGGCGACGTTGCCGGATGACTGTTCGATCAGGTCCTTCACTTCGCGCGCCGCCTGGGCGCTGCGCTGCGCCAGGGTGCGCACTTCGCCGGCGACCACCGCGAATCCCTTGCCCTGTTCGCCGGCGCGGGCGGCTTCGACCGCCGCGTTCAGGGCCAGGATGTTGGTCTGGAAGGCGATGCCATCGATCACCGAGACGATTTCCGCGATGCGGCGCGAGCTTTCCGAGATACGGTCCATGGTCGTCACCACCTGGCCCACGGCCTCGCCGCCGCGCAGGGCGATGCTGCGGCTCTCGGCCGCCAGGGTATTGGCCTGATGCGCGTGTTCGGTGTTCTGCTTGACCGTCGTGGCCAGTTCCTCCATGGATGCGGCGGTCTGTTCCAAGGAGGCGGCCTGTTCCTCGGTGCGCGCCGACAGGTTGGTGTTGCCCGAGGCGATCTCGGCGGCGCCGGTGTTGATCTCGGTGACGCTGCGGCGCACTTCGCTGACGGTGCGCGTGAGGCTTTCCTGCATGCGCTTGAGCGCCGTGAACAGGATGCCGATCTCGTTGTCGCTGTTCACCGCGACCCGCTGGGTCAGGTCGCCGGAGGCGATGCGGTCGAAATGCACGGCGGCGTCCTTCAGTGGTTGCAGCACCTGGCGGCCGATGAAGCGCCAGCAGCCCAGCGCCAGTGCCGCGGCCAGTGCCAGCATGACGATGGCGGACAGTTCGGCCCGTTCATAGCGCAGGTCGGAGGCGGTGTTGATGGAGGCGCTGCGGCGCTCGGTGTGTTCGAGGAAGGCGGTCACGCGCTCGGCAAAGCGGGCGTCGGCGCTCCGGGTGTCCGCCACGGCGCTTGCATAGCCCTCGGCGGATTGCTTCTGCAAGGCCTGCTCCAGTGTCTGGATGCTGCCGACGTAGGCGTTGAAGACGCTGTCCAGTTCGCTCGCCAGCTTCGTGCCCGCGGCGGTGGCCTTGGACACGCGCTGGTACACCGCGAAGCGCTTGCGCGCCTCCTGCAGCGCCTGATTGGCCTGGTCGATGCTGGCCTGGGCCTGGCTGCCCTTGCCGGAAACGATGTCCAGGTACGCCGCCACCAGGGTCAGGCGACTGCGCAACAACAATGTCTGCGCTTCATACAGCGGCCGGGTCTGCTCGGCGGCGACCGAGTTCAGGTCGTCGACCGCGCGATCGGCGGCCTTGGCGTACAGCCACCCCATGCCGGTGGCGACCGCCAGCGCCAGGACGAAGAGGGCCAGCACGGCCAGCAGACCGGTGCGTATCTTCAGATTCTTCAGCATGGTGGGCTCCTGTGTATGACGCGGGCGACCTGGCGAAGCGGGCGCCCTGAAAATCGGAGCCAATGTAAATTTGAATTACAAATCTAACAATTAATTATTTTTCACCCGGGCATTCTGCTTTCGGCAATGCCTGGGTCCGGGGCCGTCAGGGGGTGTCGCTGCGGATGAAGCGCAGGAAGCGGTGGGCGGCGTCCGACAGCGGGCGCGAAGCGTGGGTCTGGAACTGGAGCTGGCCGGCGTTGAGCAGTGCGTCGTTGATTGGACGGCAGATGAGGCGGCCGGCTTCGAGCTGGTCGGCGGCGGTCAGGCGGGCGCACAGGGTGATGGCGTCGCCCATGAGGACGTAGTGATAGGCCGCATCCGGCAGGTTTGAGGTAAAGGCCGGCGACAGCGTGATGTTATACAGGCTGCAGGCCATTTCCAGCACTTGCCGCAGGGCGCTGCCGCTATCGGGCAGGGCCAGCGGATAAGCGGACAGTTGGGTGATGTGCAGCGAGTCGCAGGCGGCCAGCGGATGGCCCGGGCGCATGACCGCGACGATTTCGGCCGGGTGCGAATGGATGACGGCGATGTCCTTTTCCGCCGCGTGGCTGTAGGTGACGCCAATGTCGGCCTGGGCCGAGCGGACGCGCTCGGCCACCAGACCGGCATCCAGGATATGAAGGTGAAACCGGATGGACGGGTGTTCGGCCTGGAACGCCGCGAACTTGCGCGGCAGGGCATAGGCGGCGAAGCCGGGCGCGCCAGCGATTTTCACGGTCTGGATATAACGGCCGTTCTGGCTGTCGATTTCGGCATAGGTGCGCGCGGCGTCGGCCTCGACGCGGCGCGCATGGTCGGCCAGGATGCGGCCGACTTCGGTGACCCGCATGCCTTTGGGGTGGCGCTCGAACAGCTGATTCTGCAGGCGCTGTTCCAGGCCGGCGATCTGCCGGCTGACGGCCGAACTGACGACGTTGAGGCGCGCGGCGGCGCCATTGACGGAACCTGTGTCGACGACGGTGAGAAAGTAACGAAGCGCGGTGCTGTCAAATTGGAATCGCTTCATTGGTATGAGTGCCGTAAATCGCAGTGTCGAGTCCGGGCGGCGGGCAAGCGCTACGGACAGCGCGGGCGGTGGCGGTCCGTGAGGGTGCCGCGCGCCGTGGCGTCTGGCGGACACTGCGATCAACAGTGTCGGACCATGGAAGCGGGCGCGGGTTGCGCCGCGGGCGGGACGGGAGCGCTTTCCGGAGGGTGTCGGGGCGCCGGAAGACCGATCCCGGGAGCCTGCGGGACAGGCGATGGGCCTGACGTGGAATTTAGTCCAGCAACACCTTTTGCCACAATCGCAAATTTCTCAATATTGCATTCTAATTTCAGCAATAACCCCGGATGCCGGACTTTGTGGCCGGATCGGGGAGGTGCGCCAAAAAAAAACGCGCCCGAAGGCGCGTCTGGAAGCGGGGAGAGTGGCGGTCCGGTTCAGTCCACCCGGAAACCGCCGGGGCCGGCCTGCCCCAGCAGTTCACGCGCGCATTGCACCGCTTCATGCGGCGTGGCCACGGCCAGGAAGGGCATGCCGAACGCGCGCGCCATCTTCTCGCCGCGCTTGCGGATCTGGGCGAGCGCGGCGCTATCGCGCTCGATCGCGATGAAAGCGCGGCAGCGAGCCTTCAGGCGCGGCATGTTGCTGGTCTGCCATTCGATCATGGCCTTGCGATCGTCATGGCTGGCTTGCTGGCGCATGTCCGGCACCACCATGACGAAGGTCTGTGGGTTGTCGACCAGCATTTCCATCTCGCGGATCCAGCTGGCGGCGTAACCGGCCGGCGCGCTGCCGTGCCGCGCGGTGACGATGGGGAATTGGGACAGGTCGTGGAAGAAAAACTGGTCGCGGTTCATTCGAATGCTCCAATGGAGGGGATGGGGGCGTCCTTGCGGCAGCCGCAGCCGCCGTAAAGCACCAGGCTGTAGGACTCCAGCGTGAAGCCGCTGTCCTTCGCGATCTTGCGAACCCGTTGCGCCATGGCGGTGTCGCTGGATTCCTGGATGCGGCCGCAGTGGCGGCAGACCAGGTGGTCGTGATGTCCCTTGTCGTTCAGCTCATACACGGTGGAATGCGAGTCGAGTTGAGTCCGTTTGAGCAGCCCGGCGTCCTCGAGTTGCGTGATGACGCGATAGACCGTGGCCAGGCCGATGCGGCTGTGCTCCGAGATGAGGTTGCGGTAGATATCCGCGGCGCTCAGGTGCTGGTCCGCGTGCTGGTGGAAGATGTCGAGGATCTTCAGGCGTGGGAAAGTGGCTTTGATGCCGGCCACGCGCAAGCGGGTATGGTCCATGATGATTCTCCGTGCCGGGGGCGATGCCTCAATGATGAGAATGATGTACATTTTCAAGAACGCCCGCTAACGCGAACCCGTCAACCTGTAGCTCGAACCTGCCAACCATGCCCGACCTGGCCGTGGTCCACCACGCCCTTCCCGGCGTTCTGCTGACGCCCTTCAGCATCCGGCACCCGCGGACGTCCAAAGGCATCGCCGTGCCTGACCATGCTCACGACGAGGGCATGCTGGTGCTGGTGCATGCCGGCCTGGTGCTGGTGCAGGCCGGCAGCCAGGTCTGGACGGTGCTGCCAGGCAGCCTCGGCTGGATTCCCCCGGGCGTGCAGCATGCCGCCCGCTGGTTCGGCGAGGCGCGCGGTTCGTTCCTGTACGTGCGGGCCGACGCCTGCGAGCGATTGCCGGATCACTGCCGTTCCTGGCCGTCGTCGCGCCTGATCGACGCCTTGATCGAGCGCTTCACCACCAGCCAGGCCGGTGAACTGTCGGAGGCCTATCTGGCGCAGCTGTTCGACGTGCTGCTGGCCGAGATCACGCAGCGCGATCACGCCCCGATGCTGCTGCCAATGCCGGACGATCCGCGCCTGCAGGACCTGGCCAATTCCCTGCTGGGCACGCCCGACGATCCATCGGGCATCGACGATTGGGCGCAACGCCTGAACATGTCGCCGCGGACCCTGATGCGCCGCTTCCGCCAGGAAACCGGCGTCACGCTGGGTCAGTGGCGCCAGCAGGCGCGGCTGTTGCGGGCGCTGGAGATGCTGTGCCGCGGCGACTCCGTGACCGAGGCGGCGCTGGCGGTAGGCTACGAAAGCACCAGCGCCTTCATCGGCAGTTTCCGCGGCGCCTTCGGCATGACCCCCACGCGCTACCTCGCCGGCCGCGAATAAGCGCGCGTCAGCGGACCGCCTCCGGCCGCCGGGATGCGCGCGAGGCAGGCGGGCAGGGCGCTGCCCCGTCGCGGTCCACCCTTTACGGATCTTCACGTTTTTCCGACAGATGTGCGGATCTTCGCGCGCGCCGCGTGCCTACCATGGCGTCAGGGTAGGACAGGGCTTCCCGTTCCGCCCGTCATGCATCAAGGGTGTTCCATGAATTGCCAACCATTGCTCGCCCCGCCGCAGGCTGGCGGCGGCGCCCCGCCGGCTCCGGCACTTGTCTTCGCCTCGATCCTGGCGCGCCTGCTGACGGCCACCCGCCGCGCCTGGCAGCTCGACGCCACGGCCGGAGCCACGCCATGACGGCGCCGCGCACCGCCGCGTTGCTGATCCACGGGCTGGGTGGCACCGAATTCGACATGGGGTCGCTGCACCGGGTGCTGGGGCGCGCGGGCGTGGACACTCATGGCGTGACGCTGCCCGGCCACGCGGGCCGCCCCGAAGATCTGTTGGACGTGCGGGTCGAGGATTGGATGGCGGTGGTCACCTGCCGCTACCGCGAGTTATGCACGCAGTACGAGCAGGTGCACGTCATCGGGATGTGCCTGGGCGCGTTGCTGGCGGTGGAACTGTGCAAGCGCGAGTCGCATAGCCGTGGCACGCTGGTGGCGCTGTCGGCGCCGGTGTTTCTGGATGGCTGGAGCACGCCTTGGTATCGCGCCTTGCGCCACCTGCTGTACCACGTTCCGGGCGTGCCGCGCCGCATTCGTGTCGAGGAAGAAGACCCCTACGGCGTCAAGAGTGAATTGGTGCGGGCGTTCATCAAGGCCGGTTTCGCGCGTGGCGACGGCTTTCATTACCAATGGGTGCCGCTGGCCTGCGTGCGCCAGGTCGACCGGCTGCGCCGCATGGTCAAGCGCGGGCTGGAACGTATGCGCTGTCCGGTCCTGGTGATGCACGCGATCGAGGACGAGCTGACCAGCCCGCGCTCGGCGCGGCTGCTGGGGGCGCGGATTCCCGGCGCGTCGGTGGTGTTGCTGCGCGACAGCTATCACATGATCTGCGTTGATCATGAGCGCGAACGCGTCATGCAGAACGTGTTGAGTTTCCTGGGCAAGGATCCTGGCATCGTGCGGCCGCGCCGGCGCGCCAGCGCGGCCCGCGCCTGTCGTGTCGGCGAGGAGGCGCCACGACAGGCCGAGGGCCTGCTGGCCGCCGCCCGCTAAGGACGGCGCCGCATCAGGCGGCGGCGGGCTGGTCGGGCTGGTTGGGGTGCGAGGGGCCTTGCGGGTCGTTTTCCGCATCGGGCCGTGGCGGCACCGGCGCCAGTCCCAGCGCCAGCCGCAGCCGTTGGCAATCCGGATTGGGCGAACCGTCGGGCTGCCAGATATCGAATTCGCGGCACGGCGTGGGGCGGTTTTCGTAGATGGCGCAATGGATCCCCGGCCGTCCCAACTGGCCGCGCAGTGCGACGCAGCGGCCGGCTCCCATCTCGGTGCCTTTCATGCAGGCCCGTAGCGGACTGATCTGCGTGACCAGTTCGAGCGGCACGTGGCCGCCGTTTTCCCCGGCCAATTCCCCGATATAGAACGACACCCGGAAATGAGAGCAACAGGCGCCGCAGTCCAGGCAGGGGTTGGCGGCGGGGTTGCTGTCGCCGGCCAGCAGGGCGGGCGATACCAGAGTCAGGGCGGCAGTCTCGAGCAGGGACATGGGGGTATCCGGATACCTGTCCAGCCCGGCATGACGCACAACGGGCTTGCATGTCGCAAGCCCGCCTGCTCGACCCGGGGCGCGCGAGGACAGGGCCGGCGCGGGATCAGGGGTGGAGATAGTAGCGGGATTCGCTATGCGGCCGCCATGCCTTTTTTCGGGGACGTTGCTGCGGTAGCATTTGACACCCGACAGCCGCCAGGACGCTTCCCATGACAGCCAATTCCGATTTCCCCGACGGCCTTGCCCGTTGCCGCTGGGTCGATACGTCCGCCGAATACATGGCGTACCACGATACCGAATGGGGGCGTCCGCAAGGCGATGACCGCGCTCTGTTCGAGCAGTTGTGTCTCGAAGGGTTCCAGTCGGGCCTGAGCTGGCGCACCATCCTGAACAAGCGCGAGGCATTCCGCCGTGGGTTCGCCGGGTTCGACCCGGCCAAGGTGGCGCGCTTCGGTGACAGGCAGGTCGAGGCGTTGCTGGCCGACGCCGGCATCGTGCGGCATCGCGGCAAGATCGAAGCCGTCATCAACAACGCCGGGCGGGCGCTGGAAATGATCGCGCGTGAAGGCTCGCTGGGCGCGTTCTTCTGGCGTTTCGAAGCGCCGGCCGGGGAGCCTTCGACGCGCGGCGCGTCGACTTCGCCGCAGTCCGAGGCCTTGTCCAAGGCCCTCAAGAAGCTGGGCTGGAAGTTCGTTGGGCCGACGACGGTCTATGCGTTCATGCAGTCGGTAGGCATGGTCAACGACCATCATCCCGATTGCCATTGCCACCGCGCGAGCGAGCAGGCGCGCCAGGCGTTCCGCCGGCCAGTGTAGGGAGTCAGCGGGCCGCGCCCGGCGCCACGGCTGCCGCGCCCGGAAGGCAATAGCGGCCTTCGCGGTAGGCCCAGCTGGGCCACAGCGCGTGTGCCAGCGCCTCGCCGGCCAGGTCCGGGTCCAGCGGCACCGGGGCGTAGTCTTGCGGCGCGGTATAGCGGTACTGCACCGGCGGCTTGTTCGGCGCCATCACCAGCAGGTGGTCTTCCTTCAGGTAGCCATAGGTGTTGTCGTACTGCATGATGGCGCGGCCCGGCGTGCTGCGGGTCAGGTCGTGGCCGAGCATCGGATGTTCGGTGTCGACGCCGATCAGCGACAGCAGCGTGGGCGCCAGGTCGATCTGGCTGATCAGGCGGTCGTCGCGCCGCGCTTCGATGCCCGCGCCCAGGATCACCGCCGGAATATGGAAATGGCGCACCGGCACCAGGCTGGCGCCGAACACGCGCGAGTCATGGTCGGCGGCGATCAGGAACACCGTGTTTTCCCAATAGGGCGCGGCCTTGGCGCGTTCGAAGAAACGGCCCAGCGCCCAGTCGGCATAGCGCACGGTGTTCTCCACGGTGGCCGGGTTGCCTTCGGTCTGGATGCGCCCCGCCGGGTATTCCCAGGGCGAGTGGTTCGAGACGCTGAAGGCCAGCGTGAAGGTGGGTTGGTCGCCGTCTTCGCGCAGCAGCCGGTCGAGTTGGTTGAACATGTCTTCGTCCGAGGCGCCCCAGGTGCCGACGAAGGCCGGGTCGACGAAGTCCTCGCGGTCGACGATCTGCCTGAAGCCATTGCCCAGGAAGAAGCCCTTCATGTTGTCGAAGTGCGATTCGCCGCCATAGATGAAGCGCGAGTGATAACCGTGACGGCCCAGCAGGTCGGCCAGCGAGAAGAAGCCGCGCTGCGAGCGCGGCAGTTTCAGCACCGCCTGGGCCGGGGTCGGCAGGAAGCCGGTGACGACGGCCTCCAGGCCTCGCACCGAGCGTGTGCCCGTGGCATAGGCACGGGTGAAGGTCCAGGCGTCTCGTGCCAGGGCGTCGAGCTCGGGGGTCAGGTCCATGCCGCCCAGGCTGGCGCTGTATTGGGCGCCCAGGCTTTCCTCGAGAATGATGACCAGGTTGAGCGGGCGCGAGGTCTGGCGGCTGGCGGGCTGGCGATGCAGGCTGGGATGGTGCGCGTCGGGCGGGGGATAGGGCAGGCCGGCGCGCGCCAGGACGCGGCGGTGCATGTCGTCGTCGTCCATGTCGCCATAGACGGCGGAGGCCGACTTCTCGTTTTTCATGCTGTAGACGGCATAGAACACGTTGTACAGCGAGTTCAGCGCCAGGGTGTTGAGCATGCCATCGGAACTGTAGGCGACCGACGAGGGGTTGATCGGGCGGTGGCCGAGCGTGCCGCGGATCGCCAGGATCACCACGGCCAGGATCGCCAGGCTCGCCAGCGGCATTTGCCACCAGGCCAGCGGCGCGTCGGGCGCGGCGTGGCCGAACAGACTGTAAGCGCCCCAGCCGATCAGGCCCAGGGCGCCGAAACCGCCCAGCAGCGCGCCCTTGTAGCCGCGCCACAGCATGCCGGAAACCTCGCGCGGGTGTTTCAGGTATTCGACGAACAGCCGGTTGGGACGGGTGTCGTATTCCAGGATGAATGGTGGCGTGGCGACTTCCAGGAAGGCCAGCAGGATGAAGGCGACCAGGTACCAGATGCCGGCGGCGGTGGCGGCGAACGGCAGGTGGCCGAACCAGGGCGACAGCACCGCCGGCAACGCCGCCAGCACGCCGATCTGGTGGGCGTCGATGCGCAGGCCGCCCAGCAGCAGGGGCGCGAGCCCGCCGGCATCGCGCACGCGCCGCCATTGCCAGGCGGCCAGGGCCAGTCGGCTAAGGGTCAGCAGGGCAAAGGCTGCCACCACGAAGATCAAGCTTGAATGCCGCATCGGGCCTCCTGGTAGTACTGCGGTTCCGCGCGCGGCGGCGGCGGGTCGATCGCCCCGCGCATTTGAACAGGGCCGGCGTCAAAAAAACGGTAGGAATCATGCCTTCCCGTCCGGCGAAGTCTCCGGCCGGGCCGGCCCGCTTTGTAACTTTTGCCGACCGGGCTCTCTGTGATACGGAAAAATCCGTACACATTATGAGGCCGGCAAGCTTAACCCGCCCGGCCCGGCGCGCTACCCTTGAGGGTAAATAGGGCCGGGGCAGCGGCGCGCCGGCGGCAACGGCAAGGATGATAACGATGACGCGCAGAACAAAAATAGTGGGCGGGATCGTAGGGGGGCTGGCCCTCCTGGTGGCGGTAGCGGTGGTGGTGATTGCCACGTTCGACTGGAATCGCGCCAGGCCGATGATCAATGAGCGCGTCAGCGCGGCCATCGGACGGCCCTTCGCCATCAACGGCGACCTGAGCGTCGCGTGGTCGCGGGAACCGGACCAGGGCGGATGGCGCGCCTGGGTGCCGTGGCCGCACATCGTGGCCAACGATATCCGCATCGGCAACACCGATTGGGCTAAGGCGCCGCAGTTCGCGACCCTCAAACGTGGCGAGTTCAGCCTGGCGCCGCTGCCCCTGCTGCGTCAGCGGGTGGTGATACGGCGGATCCAGTTGACCGAGCCGTCCGCTGACCTGGAGCGCCTGGCCGACGGCCGCGCCAATTGGGTCTTCACCCTGCCAGAGAGCGGCGAGCCATCCCCCTGGGTGTTGGATATCAATGAAATCGGCTTTGACAAGGGCCGCATTGGCCTGACCGACGCGATCCTGCAGGCCGATCTGACCGTGCAGGTCGATCCACTCGGCAAGCCGGTGCCGTTCGCCGACGTGGCCGGTGCGGCTTTCGCCGCGCAGGATGCGAAAGCCGCGCCGCGCGACTACGTTTTCGGCTGGAAGGTGGCGGGCAGGTACAAGGGCCTGCCCGCCAAGGGCGAGGGCAAGGTCGGCGGCATGCTGGCCCTGCAGGATCCCCGGCAGCCGTTTCCGGTACAGGCCGAGGTGACGATCGGCGGCACCAGGGCGGCCGTGGCCGGCACCCTGACCGATCCGGTCAACCTGGGCGCGCTGGACCTGCGCCTGAGGCTGTCGGGCGGATCCATGGCGCAGTTGTATCCGCTGACCGGCGTGACGCTGCCGGACACGCCGCCGTATTCCACCGACGGCCATCTGGTGGCCAGGCTGCGCAACGCCGGCGGCGCGGTGTTCGACTACCGCGATTTCAACGGCCGCGTCGGCGACAGCGACCTGCATGGCGACGTGTCGTTCTCGTTGGCCGCGCCGCGTCCCCGGCTGACCGGCAAGCTGTCGTCCAGGCAACTGCGCATGGCCGATCTGGGGCCGTTGATCGGCGTGCAGTCCGGCAAGGCCACGCCGCCGCAGGACAAGGCCAAGGATGCGCCGGCCAAGCCGCCGGGCGGCAAGGTGCTGCCGACGCAGGCATTTCGCACCGACCGCTGGCGTGACATGGATGCCGATGTGGCGCTGGAGGCCGGCCGCATCGTGCATGACGCCAAGCTGCCGTTGTCCGACCTGTCGGTGCATCTGGTGCTGCAGGACGGCCAGCTGACGCTCGACCCGCTGCGTTTCGGTATGGCGGGCGGCAGCATGGCCGCGAGCGTGCGGCTCGACGGCGCCGACGCGCCGTTGACCGGCCGCGTCGAAATGCACGCGCGGCGCCTGCGCCTGAAGCAACTGTTTCCCGCTACCGAGGCCATGCAGAAGACACTGGGCGAGTTGAATGGCGATCTGGCGCTTTCCGGCACGGGCAATTCCGTGGCCGCGCTGCTCGGGTCGGCCAGCGGCGATGTGAAGATGCTGGTCAACGATGGCGTGATCAGCCGCAGCCTGATGGAGATCGCCGGGCTGAATGTGGGCAACTACGTCGTCTCCAAGCTGTTCGGCGACGACGAGGTCAAGATCAATTGCGGCGCCGCGGACCTGGAAATGAAGCGCGGCCTGATGACGCCGCGCGTGTTCGTGTTCGACACCGAGAATGCGCTGATCAACATCACCGGCACCGCCGACTTCAAGGACGAGAAGCTCGATCTGGATATCACGCCGGACAGCAAGGGGTTTCGCATCTTCTCGCTGCGGTCGCCGCTGTATGTGCGCGGCACCTTCGGCAAGCCGGACGTGGGCGTGCATGTGGGGCCGCTGGCGGCCCGCGGCGCGGGCATGGTGGCGCTGGGCGTGATCCTGACGCCGGCGGCGGGCCTGCTGGCGCTGATCGCGCCCAGCACCAGCGACGATAATTCCTGCGGCATGCTGCTCAAGCAGATGCGCACGCCGCCCAAGGCGCCAGCGCCCAAGGGCAGGTAGCGCGGTCAGTGCGGCAGCGCCACGCGCGCGCCGCCGTCGGCCTGGTTGTCGGCGACGCAGACCGTGTTGCGGCCGTGGTTCTTGGCATAGTAGAGCGCCCGGTCGGCGCGTTGGATGACCTCGTCCAGCGTGGCGCCATGGGCCGGATAGCCGGCCACGCCGGCCGACAGGGTGATGGGCGCGGGCAGGCCCGCTTCGGTTCCCAGACGCACCAGTTTGCGGCGCAGGCGTTCGGCCGAGGCCACCGCCGCCGCCAGGGGCGCGCCCGGCATCAGCATGACGAACTCCTCGCCGCCGCTGCGGGCCACGGTGTCTCCCTGGCGCGAGCCTTCGGCCAGCAGCTTCGCCAGCACCCGCAGGGCCTGGTCGCCGGCGGCATGGCCATGGCGGTCATTGATCGCCTTGAAGTGGTCGATGTCCAACGCCACGATGGCGAGCGGCGTCTCCGCCGCCTGCAGCAGCGTCATGGCCTCATTCAGGCCGCGGCGGTTCAACAGGCCGGTGAGCGTGTCGGTGGTGGACGCGCGGCGCAGGTCGCGGATCTTGTGCTGGATCGACGTCAGTCCCATCAACAGCGCACGTTTGAGCTGGGTGGCCTCGAAATACCACGAGCGCACCTTGCGGATGCGCTCGGCCGAGTCGGGATCCTGCATGTGTCTGGCGATGCCGGCCAGTTCACCGAGCGGCCGCGCGATCCAGCGCGACAGCAGCCACAGCAGCACAATCGAAATCAGCAGCAGCGGCAGCGTATTGCGGGCCGTGGCCATCAGCAGGTCGTTGAGCGGCAGCAGCGTGCTGGCCACCGGCCGTTGCGCGATGATGGTCCAGCCAGCGCTGGGCACCGGGGCATAGCCGGCCAGGATCGCAGTGCCCGCGGCATCGGTGAAGCGCAATTCGCCGGTTTCGCCACGCAGCGCGGCCCGCAGCGCGTCCTTGTCGGCGGAAGCCTGTCCGAGGCGGCTGCGGTCGGGGTGATAGATCAGGGTGCCGTCGCGCGACAGCACATACAGCAGCGAGTCGTCGCGGTTGAAGTGCTGGCCGAGCAACCGGTCGAGCACATTGTCTTCGTGCAAATAGAGCGTGCCGGCGATATAGCCGAGATAGCGATAGTCGCGCGAGAAGATGGGGTGGGTGCAGAGGATGAGCCAGCGGCCGTTGCGGGCCCGGAACGGTTCGCTGATGACCGGACGGCGGGTGCTCAGCGCGGTGCGGGCGGCATCGCTGGTCATCTGTTGGCCCAGCAGTTGCGGATAGGAGGTCGATGCCGCCAGCACCTTGCCCTGTGACGAGACGATAAAGCTGGAATTGAAATGGCCGAGCTGCTCCTCCTGGCGGCGGGCCTCCGCCGTCATCAGCCCGGGCTGGGTTTCCATATCGGCCAGCACATCGGCGCTGTAGGCCAGGTGGCGCCGCAGATCGCCCAGGAAGTACTCGGTGGTGGCGGCCAGCTTCGCGGCGTAGACGCGATTGCTCTCGAGCGCGTTGTGCAGCAGCAGGTCGCGTTGCACGAGATAGCTGGCGTGCAGCCCCGCCGCCAGCACCAGGAAGATCGACAGCAGGCTGACCCAGAGGATGAGGCGCCGCAGGTCGATGCGGAACATGGTCAGCCCCTTCAGGCTTGGGCGCGTCCGGGCGGAAGGCCGGACGGCGGCGAGCCGCCGGTGATCGCGTCCCAGGCGCACATCGCCTGGCGCGCCACGGCTTGCAGGGTCTTGCGGCTGGCGCCGTCGCGCGCCTGGATCGACATTCCGTGCAGGATGGTGGTGTAGAAGGCGGCCAGCCCTTTCAGGTCGGCGCCGGGGGGGAGTTCACCCGCGGCCGCGGCGGCGGTCAGGCGCGCCAGGATGCAGCCTTGCATGTCGCGCCGGTTGTCTCCGAGGAAGGCGCCGACGCCGTCGTGGCTGTTGGCGCCGGATGGCGCGCCCAACACGATCAGGCAGCCAGGCGGGGCGCCGGGGGCGGTGAAGCGCTCGGCCGCCGCCAGCAGCATGCCGCGCACGCCTTCGCGGGCGGTGGCGCCAGCAGCGAGCGCTTGCCGCGAGGCGGCGCCATCGGTGTCGCGGTAAAGCTGAACCGCTTCGCGAAAGAGCCCCTCTTTTGAACCGAATGCGCCATACAGGCTGGGCGAGTTGATACCCATCGCGGCCGTCAGATCGGTTAGCGATGCTCCTTCGTATCCCTTCGACCAGAAGACTTCCATGGCCTTGCGCAAGGCCTGGGCTCGGTCGAAGTTCCGGGGGCGCCCACGTTCTGCCATATAGCGGGAATTTTACCCGCGGGAGATATTTTGTGTTGATCGATAAAAAACTGTTGACGGCCGTGCGGCGGTATTGGAATATATTTTGTATTGATCACTACAAATAAGGATTGAGCCATGCAGAACCTGGACGGAAAAGTCGCTTTCGTGACCGGCGGCAGCCGCGGCATCGGCGCGGCCATCGTGCGCCGCCTGGCGGCGGACGGGGCCGACGTCGCTTTCACCTATGTCAGCGAGGCATCGCGCGACACTGCCGCGGCGCTGGCGCGCGAGGTCGAGTCTGGCGGCCGCCGCGCGCGCGCCATCCAGGCCGATTCGGCCGACGCGGCGCAGGTGCGGCAGGCGGTCGGCCAGGCCATCGCCGAGCTGGGGCCGGTGGACGTGCTGGTGAACAATGCCGGCATCTTCCTGGCGGGCCCGCTGGACGAGGTGACGCCGGACGACTACGAGCGCACCATGAACATCAACGTGCGCGCGCCGTTCGTCGCGGTCCAGGCGGCGCTGGCCACGATGCCGCAGGGCGGCCGCATCATCAACATCGGCAGTTGCCTGGCCGAACGCTCGGGCCGCGCCGGCGTGACGCTTTACGCGGCCAGCAAATCCGCGCTGCTGGGCATGACCCGCGGCCTGGCGCGCGACCTGGGCGCGCGCGGCATCACGGCCAACGTGGTCCATCCGGGACCGATCGATACCGACATGAACCCGGCCAACGGCGAACGCGCCGGTGACCTGGTGGCGGTGCTGTCCTTGCCGCATTACGGCGAAGCGCGCGATATCGCCGGCATGGTGGCTTTCCTGGCCGGGCCGGATGGCCGCTACGTGACGGGGGCGAGCCTGGCGGTGGACGGCGGCTACGCGGCCTGATCCTCGTGGCTAGCGACTTTTTTGTGATCGCCAGGACACTGACTTGCACAATCAAAAAAAGCTCTCTATAATCTCGCTTCTTCGCTGATCAAACACAACGAAACGCGGCGAAACTTGGCGAAAGCAGGGTTTCCAAAGCGGGAGTCGTGAATGAACATGCAGGGCTGTTAGCTCAGTTGGTAGAGCAGCGGACTCTTAATCCGTAGGTCGAGTGTTCGAGCCACTCACAGCCCACCAGAATTCTCTAGTAGTATCAAGCGCTTAGCCCACCGGAAACGGTGGGCTTTTTGCTTTCTGGGAATTTTGACCGCACTTCTAACGCACTCCGGTGTTTTGGCGGACTCTGGCAGCGACCTTCGAGCGCTGTTACAGAAAAAATTTCTGCCTCCATTTGCTGGCAGTTTTCGGCGAATCGGAGCCCGTGAAGCAAGGGGCCTCCCGCGTTGGCGCTTATACCTCAATCCTCAAATTGTGAGATAAGCAGCATGGCTAACATTCAGAAGCGCGGTGAATACCAGTACCAGGCCGACATTCGTCGTAAAGGCTTCCCGCGGCAAACCCAGACGTTCTTGACCAAAGACGTGTTGGTTTGCACTGAAAACTGACCCAGCGTTTGCATCGAAAACTGACCCAGCCCTAATTTGATTGGGTCAGGGTTGCTACAGATTTGGCTGTTTTACGCTCCTTTTTGGGCTGTGTGCTGCTGTTTTTGAATCGGTAGCTGTCGTTGCCGGTCTCGACGATGTGGCAGTGGTGGGTGAGTCGGTCGAGCAAAGCAGTCGTCATTTTTGCGTCCCCAAATATGTTCGCCCATTCAGCGAAGCTGAGATTGGTGGTGATGATGAGGCTTGTGTGCTCGTAGAGCTTGCTGATGAGGTGGAACAGCAGCGCGCCGCCGGCTTGGCTGAATGGCAGATACCCGAGTTCGTCGAGAATCACGACGTGCGAGTGCATGAGCCGGTGGGCGAGGTGTCCAGCTTTGCCGGCCTGCTTCTCGAGCTCCAACGTGTTCACCAACTCGATCGTGGAGAAGAAGCGAACTCGGCGACGCAGGTGTTCGATGGCGTGAACCGCGAAGGCCGTCGCCAGATGCGTTTTGCCGGTGCCAGGGCCGCCAACTAATACGACATTGTGAGCGGGTTCGATGAACTCGCCGCGGTGCAGTTGCCGAACGAGGGCTTCGTTGACCTCGCTGCATCCGAAGTCAAAGCCTTGCAAGTCTCGATATGCTGGGAATTTGGCCACCTTCATCTGATAGGCAATAGATCGCACCTCCCGCTCGGTAAGCTCGGCCCGTAGAAGCTGGCTCAAGATGGGAGAGCAGCTCTGGTATGCCGGAGAGTCTTGCTGCACGAGGTCGGTGAGCGCCTGAGCCATACCGTGCAGCTTGAGCGCCTTCAAGCGCTCGATCATGAGTTCATGCTGCATGACGTGGCTCCTGAGTGCGGAGGGTGTCGTAGCGGCCGACGTTCGCCTCGGGTTCGACTGTGAGCGAGAGCGCTTGGGGCGCCGTCAGCGGCGGTAGCGGTGTGCCGTCGAACAGTCGGCTCAAGATGTTGAGAATGGTTTGCTTCGATGGCGTACCGGCCTCCAGCGCTAAGGTCACTGCGGCGAGGACCAGTTGCTCGTCATGCAACAAGACCAACGACAGGATCTCCACCATCTCTCTATCCCCGCCAGCGTGAGGGAGAAGCAGTGCCTGAAGTTGGCGAAATGCTTCCGGCAACGCGGTGAACGGCGCCCCATTTCGCAGCGCGCCAGGCTTGCGTTGCAGCACGGCGAGATAATGCCGCCAGTCGTAGAAAGTGGCACCACGGTCATGGCGCCGGTTGATGTGGCGAGGATGCTGCGCGATGACGTGACCTTCGGCGACGACAACGAGGCGATCTGCATAGACCCGCAAACTCACGGGCAGGTTGGCGTAGGACGCGGGGACGCTATAGCGGTCACGCTCGAAGGCGATCAAGCATGTGGGGGAAACGCGATTGGTGTGTTCCACAAAGCCGTCGAACGGCTGGCCAACAGGCATCAGAAATGGGCGTTCCTCGGACCATATCTGCCAGATGCTCTGGTCACATGCCGGATGGCGTATCTGTTGCCACAGCCTGACGCACTCGTCGGCCAACCAGTCATTAAGCGCTTCCAAGCTCGAAAAGTGGGGCAGGCGTTGCCAGATCCGCCTCCGGCTATCCTGCACGTTCTTCTCGATCTGTCCCTTCTCCCAGCCTGACGCGGGGTTGCAGAACTGCGCATCAAACAAATAGTGGCTGACCATGCTGGAGAATCTAGCGTTGACCTCGCGCGACTTGCCGCGGCCGACCCTATCCACAGCGGTCTTCATGTTGTCGTAGATACCTCGACGCGGGATGCCTCCCCACGCCACAAAAGCGTGATGGTGCGCATCGAACAGCATCTCGTGTGTCTGGAGCCAGTAGGCGCGCAGGAAGAAGGCGCGACTGTGGCAAAGCTTGAACTGCGCGATCTGGAGCTTGGTGCGCTCGCCGTTGATCACCGCACTGTCCTCGCTCCAGTCAAACTGAAAGGCGTCGCCTGGTGCGAACGTCAATGGCACGAACGTGCCCCGTCCTGAAGTCTGAGATCGTTCCTGTTGTTCCTGTCGCCATCGTCGCGCGAAAGCGGCGACACGGTCGTAAGAGCCCGTGTAGCCTAGAGCGCAGAGATCCTGGTGCAGCTGCAATAGCGAGCGTCGCTGCTTGCGTGTGCGGTTGGCCTCGGCCTTGAGCCATGCCGAAAGCTTCTCCGCATAGCCGTCTAGAACGGTAGGCCCAGCCGCGCGGCTGTAGGTTGGTTCAATGGTGCCCGAGCGCAGATAGCGTCGCACCGTGTTGCGCGATATGCCAAGTCGCTTGGCAATCTCTCGTAAAGAGACATGATCACGCAAGTGCCAACGGCGAATAATGCTGAGAAGAGCCACGTCGATCACTCCTGTCTCCTGCACGGGTACCGAGCAGGATAGTGTTCACGAGGTGGGTCAGAATTAGATGCAAATCAAACGTAAAAGTGGGTCAACTCTGCCTGCAAACCAACATACTTATCTCCACTCAACGGAAATTTGTGCCGCTCAATCCCTCGATAATCCTCCAAGAGGGGAAACTTACCTTTTGCGGGGCCGATAGTCCCAAAAAAACATTAAGGCACGATCGAAACTAACGATTGTGCGGCGCAAATTGCTATTAAAGTTGTGAGCATCATCTGCGTCAATGGCTTTGCGAGCACTGAGTGAGGTGGAGTCGAATTCCATCCAAGACGATGTGCAACCGCAATCACTGTTAGCCATCGCTGCGTCACCTAGAGCATCGCGTGCACGATGCGCACTATCGTGCGCTTCGTCCAGGTCTGACTATCGTTGCATTCGGCCGATACTGTCTCTCGCATCTGCAACTTTCATCGATAGCATTTCGCATGTCATGGAATGGGCGTTGATACTCTGGCCTAACACAAAAGGCCCAACAGCAGTTTTGCATGACCCACAATTGATACTTGTCCAATCAAATGGTCGATGGTGACGCGGTAGTGGCGAAGTCAATATCCGTTCAACGACGATAGCAATTCGCTGGACAGCAGCCCACGGCCGTCATCCTGGTGTGGATGTACTCCCGGTCCCCGCCGCTACCCGGAAACGTCCCCAGCCATGAAATCCAGATGGAAGTCGTCGTCGTAGTCTTTGCCCGCTAGCTTGACCTTAATCGGGAGCGTGGCCGTTTCGTCGTAAAAAGAAACGCCTGCGCCTTTCATCAGTCCGAAATGCTTATTGGCCGCGACGAAATCTCGTCCCCCCTTGTTGGGGAGCCAGCCTTTAACATTGGCCTCATAAGCGAGCAGCCATTGCGTGTCGCTCAATTCGCCATCGTGCATCAGTGCCTCAAGAGGACTGAAGTCCGCCCTGCCAGTCACCAGCCCTTTGGCGCGCAAATGTAGAGCACAGAGTGCCACGCACGGATCCGACGCTAACAAGGATTTCTCTATAACATTCGCCTCGAGCGTACAACCGAGGCAAATTGCCCCCCACAGCGCCCAAACGACTTCGCTGCCGTGATGGAGCGGCGCGTGATCTTCGATCAATTGCTGCAAAGATTCGGTGATGCGCGATCGATCAATCTGCATGCGAAGATGGTATTTATACAGTTCGCCGATCACTGCCGAGGCCGTACCGGGCTCCACGGAAAGGCATTGCAAAAGGAGGCTTTCATACAGGCTCCAGTTCTGCTCGAAAATGGTGACTGAACGCATTCGCTGAACGGAATAGCGAAGAATTGCTTCTTCGCGCTGGTTGGCAGCAAGCTCGAACGCCCGGCCAAAATAACTCAGCAGATCGGTCTGCTGCGCGGCGGCGGTCGTCGATCGGAAAGCGAACAACCGAAGATGCGGAACCCAAGCAGCCTCAAGGTCCGACGGAAGCTCGACAATCCGCGTTTTTCTTGGATTGAGTTGAAGCTGTAAATCGCCGATCAACTGTTGCAAGCGCCCCAATGTCTCCTCAGCTTCGGCTAGATGTCGAAAACCGCAGGCAATGTCATCGATGTAACGGAAACCTCGTCGAGTAATCGTCCCGTCGAGCTGGGCGTCGATTGACGAAAGGATGGCTTCCGCGATGACGAGCGAAGTGTCGGGCGCGATTGGGATACCGATTGTCTGCTTGTCCTGGCCATTTCGCACTGCCAGATCGAGCACATTGCCGAGAAGCGAATAGTCGTTCGGTTTTGCCTTCGCCACCGCCTTTGTGTGCAGCGCCCACGGGATAGAATGGGTGTAGATACTCTGATAGAACTGGCTTAGGTCAGTCGTCAGCAGATAACGGGACGCAGTGCGCGAGCGCGCCCGTGCTACAGGAATGGCATCGAATGGGTTGTGCGGATTGATGGCGCGTGCACCAAATTTTAAATATCGCGGTGTAGTCAGCGAGATCGGCGAAAGCGCGCAAGCAACTTTTAACTCTGGCCAACCTTCAGCAACTGCACGCGAAACTTGATATTGGTTGACAGGGTTCGGGATCGTAAGCTTCCGTCGCAATGTCCCGGTTCGCGCTTGGTTGTGGATAGCTGGTCTCGAGACTAAATTAGTCTTGATGCCCTTTTTGGTAGTGTCAAGATGAAAAACAGCTGGGGCGGTTTCGGCAAATGCACCGAAAAGTTTGGTATTAAACGGGGGCGGTAGTTCCTTGGGAAAGTATCCGCGCGCGAGAATGTTGGCCAGTGGCGAGGGCATCCGACTCAACCTGACATGTCTGACTTACTGCGGCCTTCGATCCGGACAACGGATATCTTGTGGCCACTTTCGTGTTCAACGAGCCCCACGGAGTTCCCCAACAGTTTGTTTAACAAATTTCATTTTTTTGGCACCCACTGGAGAGTTCCTTGCGAGCCAGGGCAAAGTCGTCGGTCGGATTTAGTGTAAAGCAAGAGATCGGAGGTCTCCATACGTTCCCCGTTAACCTGGAGCGAGCAACTTACCTGGTGGAAGTCCCCCGGCGTTTCATCAACTTGTGCACTGCCGCGATAAGCTCACGCGATCCGACTCGCTTGGTGGACTGTGTATCAAAGCCCGCCAGCAACAACAATTCGCGGTCCTTGCGGGTACATGGGCGATCCCAGTAGGCAGGACCACCCGGTTTGCTTTCAAGTTAACCCTGGTCAACGTTGGTCATGCACATGCTCCATGTCTCCCAACTTTTGGCGAACTCAATGCCCGAAAACAGCCGTTCTACGGCCAAATTAAGCTCGTCAGCCAGCGCGGCTGGCGTAGGTCGCGCGTACCGATCGCCCGGTTAGAATAGTTTCGCTAAGTTCTGCGCGAACGCTGTGAAGCGTTGGCGTTCTGCCGAAGTAATCTCCGACGCCTTTGCCTTCGCAGCCTCCTCGAGAATCGTCTTTAAAGGAGGTCCGATTTCATGTTGCTGCTGTGGGTTCTGGACCAAGGTCGATCTATCGAACGCCTTAGCGATCGCAGCAGCGGCCGGCGCTTTGTGCTGAACCGACAACAAAAGACGAATGCTGCTGATATCCCCGCTCCGCATGAGCATATCTACTACCTTCCCCAACACCTGTGGAGCGAGTTCGGAGCCCTTGGCAACCAGCTGTGTCAGTTGAAGCGCACCCTCGACACGATCCTGTTTGCTGGCCGCGTCTAGCAACAGCATACCGAGCGTCAGGTCCAGCGCGGTTCTTTCCGGGGACTCACCCATTCCCTTGAGCACAACCTGCATCATTTCCTTGCCAGCACCTGCTTGGTCCTTCATGTAGAGGATCTGGCCGGCGTAGAACTGGGCCCTCTTGTTTTCCGCACCATTGGTCCGCTGTGCCATAAGCTTAGCCAGCCTGTCGGCGGCGACCAGATCGCTCTTCGCGATCTTGCGCTCGATGGCGCCGGCCAACACCTCCTGCCCTTTTTTGGTGTCCAGGTTGGCGACCAAAGGATTAGCTTGGCCAAGGGCATCTGCAAGCCTGGCGTCAGCAAGCTCTTCAAGGGCGGCGTTGTTGCGCACCTTGATCGCGAGGAACTCTTTGGTCAGCGGCAACACGCCAGGCATATCTTCTGTTTGCACGCCCTTTCTGAAGACCACACCGCGATTTTCAAGCTCGCCTAGCGCACGAACGACTTCCTCCTCGGGAATGTCCAGCGCGATCGACAGAATGGGCAGCGTCCAGTTAGTGCCCAGATAAGGGTACAAAAGTGCGACGTTGCGGCCATTCTCTTCGAGTTCATCAAACATTGTCGTGAAGCAGAAGTCCAGGAACTCGCGCTTCTCGATTGGGGCACCTTTGAACGCATCCTCCGCCGTTCTGAGTGAGCCACTCTTGGCTGCGATGGACGCGCTCCATTTCAGGGCTAGGGGAATCCCGCCGGTAAATTGGACGATGGACCGGATTGCAGCGCTGTCGGTCACTTTCCGGCTATAACCTTGCCGCTTTAGCTCGATTTCGAAGAGTTGGATTGCCTCGTCCTCGTGCATCTCTGGAACAGGCACCGAAAGCGAGCCCATGTTGCGGCTGATGCGACTTGTCACCAGAACCTTCACAGGGTCGGGCACTTCGCGATACAGGAATGAGATCACCTGATCGTCTTCAACATCCTCAATATTGTCGATCAGTAGGAGGCCCCGTACACCATGCATTGCATCAAGGATCGCAGCCTTGGTATCGTCTATGGACACTTGTGGCGGCAAATCTAGGCTCGTAGCGATGGTCTCCAGGAACTCGGTGATCCCGGAAAACCCGGCGACGCGCGACATCACGCTGCCCTGCCAGACCCGGCTTTTGGCCGACAGCGAGATGAGGAATTCGTAGTCAAGTCCGTCGTAGAACTGTCTTGCCAGCTCAATCGCCACGGCCGACTTTCCGACCCCGCCC
>LXNH01000009.1_pt1 | contig 41853 bp, 32 predicted proteins | sample 809111 | NCBI WGS metagenome assembly LXNH01 (sample SAMN04870528, study PRJNA318959) | seawater metagenome | biome: 00002010; material: water; isolation source: marine seawater | place: Greece: Milos, Mediterranean Sea | collected 2013-05-29 | depth 5-7 m
TTCCGACAACCCATCACCACACACGCCCCCATCAAATAGTGAACGCACCGCCGCCGCGGCGGTCGTACAGCAGCCGGCGCGATACCGCGCCCGCCGCTTTTCCCCATCACGATGCGATGAATATTGACGTCAACCCTCACTTACTCACGGCCACGGCAAATGCTACTGTTCCGCCTGTGCAAGGAGTACAAGCAATGGATCAGAAAACGAAACCCTGGGCCTTTCCCAAACCCCATCCGGAAAACACCCCGCGGGGCGAACGAAACAAACAGGAGATCGACACGCCGCCAGTAACCCAGACGCCCGCGGCCAAGCCGCGCGGCAAGAAAAGCGCCGCCCCGGCGGCGGCCGCCACCAAACCCTGACGCGCCTGACGGTCCTGCCGTGCCGCGCGCGCCCATGCGCCGCCGGCACGACGGGACCGCGGCCGGCTCGACGCGATGCGCCACCATCGCGCCCATGCGCCGCTTCGCCTCACCCGAGACCATGCACTACACCCAGGACCCGAACACCCCGCCCGCCGCCACCGTCAGCTTCGACGACTTCATGAAGGTCGACATCCGCGTCGGCACCGTGATGGCCGCCGACCCGTTCCCCGAAGCGCGCAAACCGGCCTACAAACTCACCATCGACTTCGGCGCCGGCGTCGGCATCAAGAAAAGCTCGGCGCAAATCACCGGCCGATACAGCCTCGAGCAATTGCCGGGCAAGCGCGTGCTGGCCGTGGTCAACTTCCCGCCGCGCCAGGTCGGCCCGGTGCGCTCCGAAGTGCTGGTGCTGGGCCTGGCCGACGATGCCGACCACACCATTCTGGTGACGCCCGAGCACCATGTGCCCAACGGTGCCAGGCTGACCTGAGGCGCGCGCCCCGTCCGATCAAAGTCGGACGCAATGACCGCGTGCCCCCTGCGCGTTCGGGCTATCCTCACTAGCCTGTCGCGGTGGATACGTATAAACCCTTCCTGGCCGACAGAGACATGGCGCCATGGCCCCGGCCACCCGGCGCGACCGTAATGCCGTGCAAAGGTGGGAAGAATGGCGGTCAAGCATTACCGCGACTGCAATGTCCTTGAAGCCGCCCGGGCGCGCATCCGCCTGGCGTTCAAGTACTTCGAACGCGTCTGCGTCGCCTTTTCGGGCGGCAAGGACAGCTCCGTCACCCTGCATCTGGCGCTCGACGTGGCGCGCGAAATGGGACGCGGCCCGGTGCACGCGGTCTTCATCGATCTCGAAGGCCAATACCAGGCCACCATCGCCCACGTCACCGAGATGTTCCAGCGGCCCGACGTCCATCCGTGGTGGATCTGCCTGCCCATCAACCTGCGCAATGCCTCCAGCCTGCGCGAACCCTACTGGTGCGCCTGGGAACCGGGCCGCGAGGCCGACTGGATCCGCCCGCTGCCACGGCATCCCGCCGTGATCAGCGATCCCGGCTATTTCCCGTTCTACCGCCATCGCATGGAATTCGAGGAGTTCGTGCCCGAATTCAACCACTGGCTGTCGCGCGACGCGTCCACCGCGTTCCTGGTGGGCATCCGCTCCGACGAATCGCTCAACCGCTACCTGGCGGTCAAGCGCCGCAGCAAGAAATGCGCCTGGACCCCGCCTGGCGCGCGCAAGGCGCTGGCCTGGAGCACGCGCGACAAGCTGAGCGACAGGGCCGTCACCTTCTTTCCGATCTACGACTGGAAGTTCGAAGACATCTGGCGCTACACCGGCGAGCACCGCCACCCCTACAACCGGCTCTACGACCAGATGCTGCGCGCCGGCGTGGCGTACTCGCAGATGCGCATCTGCCAACCCTATGGCGACGACCAGCGCAAGGGGCTGGACCTGTTCCACAAACTCGAGCCCGCCACCTGGTTCCGCGCCGTCAAGCGCGTCGAAGGCGCCAACTATGCCGCCCGCTACTGCCGCCAGCGCTTTCTTGGCTATCGCGGCGGCCTCGGCCTGCCGCCCACCTTCAGTTCCTGGCGCCAGTACAGCCAGTTCCTGCTCGAAAGCATGCCCGCCACGCTGCGCCAGGTATACGCGCGCCGCATCGACGTCTTCATCGCCTGGTGGGAACAGCACGGCCAACCGCTGGCCCAGTGGCCCGATGCCGGCATTCCCGATCTCGAAAACCGCAAGGCGCAGCCATCCTGGCGGCGCATCGGCCTGTCGCTGCTCAAGCAGGACATGGCCCGTTCACTGTCGTTCGGGCCCGCCCGCCGCGACATCGACACCGTGCTTGCCCCGGCACAGCGGACGTCCCCATGACCGCCCTGAACCAATACGACTTCCTGCGCCTGACCTCCTACGACGACGAGGCCGCCTTCTTCGCCCAGATGGGGCGCTTTTTCGCCAGCGCCACGGTGCGCCGCGACTGCGGCGGCTACCCCCTGAACGACAGCGCGCGCCACCGCTGGTTCGTGGTGCGCCGGCGCGGCCAGCAGCGCCTGCTCGGTTTCGTCAGCATCGAATTGCAGACCGGCGCCGTCCGCATCCGCGACGGCTACATCCGCCCCGAAGCGCGCCAGCGCGGCCTGTTCCGGGAGCTGCGCCGCCAAGTGCTCGAATTCATCGACGAACGCGACCAGCCCTGCACGCTGCGCGTGCCGCGCGGCTGCGCGGCGCTGCTGCTGCCGCACGGCTTCCAGGTCCAAACCACCCGAGGCAACTGGGTCACCTTGAAAAGGAACACGCATGCCACACGTAACGGATCTGGAGAACCGCGCCAGGACCTTGTTCGAGGAACTGCGCAACCTGCCCCTGGCTTCGCGCATCGACGCCATCAACCGGATCCGGCGCTGCCTGCATGAGCACAGCCCGTTCGCGGCCGAACCGGTCGACTGCGTGCAGTGGATTCCCGGCTACCAGGTCGAGGCCAACGACTACAACCCCAACAGCGTCGCGCCGCCCGAAATGCGCCTGCTGGAGCTGTCGATCGCGGCCGACGGCTATACCCAGCCCATCGTCGCCCATCATGCGGCGGCGGATCGCTACGTGGTGGTCGACGGCTTTCACCGCCAGCGCGTCGGCAAGAAGAAAGGCCCGATCCAGGCGCGCGTGCACGGCTACCTGCCGCTGGTGACGATCCGGCCCGGCCGCGACGCGGCCGCCGACCGCATCGCCGCCACCATCCGCCACAACCGCGCCCGCGGCGTGCACGGCGTGATGCCCATGACCGAGATCGTGGTGCGCCTGCTGCGAGCCGGCTGGAGCGACGCCGACGTGGCGCGCCAGCTCGGCATGGACGAAGACGAAGTGCTGCGCTTCAAACAGGTGTCGGGCCTGCCCGAGCTGTTCCGGGATCACAGCTATTCTCGATCCTGGGAATAACCGGCGTCTCGGCCAGCGGCAGGGTCAGGCGCGCGCAAAGGCCGCCGCCCGCGGCCGGCGCCAGCGCCAGCATGCCGCCATGGCGCGCCGCGATGGTCGCCACGATCGACAGCCCCAGGCCCGCCCCCTCGACCTGACGCTGGCCGCGCCAGAACGGCTCGGCCGCCTGTTCGCACTGCGTCGCGGTCAGGCCGGGACCATGGTCGCGCACCGCCACCACCAGCCAGTGCGGCAAAACCGTGGCGTCGACCTCCACCGGCCGGTCCGGCGGCGAATACTTGAGGGCGTTGTCCACCAGGTTGCGCACCGCGCAGTCCAGCAAGGCGTCCGGCAGCGCCGCCCATGGCAGTTCGCCGGGCAGGCGCCAGCGCACCCGGGCGGGCTTGCGGCACGCCACCCGATCCAACACCGTCATGGCGTCGCAGGCCGGCCCCTCGGCCGCCTCGGCGCCATCGACACGGGCCAGCGTCAACAATTGTTCGATCAGGCGCTCCAGGCGCTCGGTGCCCAGCAATGCCTGCGCGATCGCCTGGCTGCTGGCCGCATCGCGCGCCGCCGGCAGCCGTTGCAGCACCTGCAGATGCGCCTTGATCGCGGTGACCGGCGAACGCATCTCGTGCGCGGCGTAATCCGAAAAATGCCGTTCGCGCCGCAGCGTTTCTTCCATGTGCCGCGCCAACGCATGCGGCGCCGGCAGGCGTTCGGCGCCCCTTCTTGGCAGCCCCCTTGCCGCCAGCCACCCGGCCGCCACCCCGGCGACCCAGGTGGCGCCCAGCAGCAGCATCGCGCGCCCGCCGGCGATCATGGCGCCGGCGCCCCCAGCCGGTAGCCCCAGCCGCGCACGGTTTCGATCAGGTCCGCGCCGAACTTGCGGCGCAGCTTATGGATGTGCACGTTGACGGCATTGCTCTCGACCCGGTCATCGAAGCCATAGAGGCTGTCGTGCAACTGGTCCATGGTGAGGATCTGCCCGGGATGCTGCAACAGGGTCTGGAGCAAGGCTAGCTCGCGCCGCTGCAGCGTGACGCGGGCGCCATCCAGCAGCACCTCGCCGCGCGACGGAAACAAGGTCAGGCGGCCGTGGTCGATGCGATCGCTGGCATGCCCGGCCACGCGCCGGATCACGGCCTGCAGGCGCGCGCCCAGTTCGTCCAGGTCGAACGGCTTGGAAAGGTAATCGTCGGCGCCGGCCCGCAGCGCGTCGACGCGCTGCGTGACCGCCGAGCGCGCGCTCAGCACCAGTACCGGCACGCTTTCGCGGCGCGCGCGCCATTTCCGCAGCAGCGTCATGCCATCGCCATCGGGCAGGCACAGATCCAGCAGACAGGCGCAGACATGGGATGTCTGCATCGCCAGGTCGGCCTGCCGCAAGCTGCCGACGGCATCCACCACGAACCCCTGCAACCCGAGCCCGGCCTGTATCGCCATGGCGATGGAAGCGTCATCCTCGACCAACAAAATGCGCATCGCAGACTCCCTGTCCCGGCACGTTATACTTACTCAAGTAATAAGTTAATTTCTAAAAGTTATTAGCCATGTTGACCGCGACCCTGCTCGGCCTGTGTATCGGCGTCTCCCTGGGCCTGACCGGGGCGGGCGGCGGCATCCTGGCGGTGCCCGCGCTGATGTTCGGCCTGGGCCTGACGCTGCCGCAGGCCGCGCCGGTGGCGCTGATTGCGGTGGGCATCGCATCGGCGGTCGGCGCCTTGCAGGGCCTTTTGCGCGGCCTGGTGCGCTACAAGGCCGCCATGCTGATGGCGGCGGTGGGCGCGCTGACCGCTCCCCTCGGATTGTCGCTGGCCCGCCACCTGCCGGCGCATTGGCTTAGTCTGACATTTGCCGGCGTGATGCTGCTGGTGGCGGCGCGCATGGTGCAGCAATCGCGCCGCGGCGCGCCGGGCGACGGCGCGCCCGAGGCGCCGCCCAAGGCCTGCCGCCTGTCGCCCGAAACCGGCCGTTTCGTCTGGAACCGCCTCACCGCCGCCACGCTGGGCGGCATCGGCGCGGTGTCCGGTCTGTGCACCGGCATGCTGGGCGTGGGCGGCGGCTTCATCATCGTGCCGGCGCTGGCGCACTTCAGCGACGCGCGCATGATCAGCATTGTCTCCACCTCGCTCATGGTCATCGCGCTGGTATCGGCTGCCACGGTCAGTTCGGCGCTGCTGCACGGCCTGACGCTGACGGCGGCGCAATGGGCCTTCGTGGCCGCCGCCATCGCCGGCATGGCGGCGGGCCGCATGGTGGCGCCGCGCGTGCCGCAAGCCGTGCTGCAACGGGTCTTCGCGGCGGTCTGCGTGGTGGTCGCCGGCGTACTTGCCTGGCGCGCCTGATACGCCGGCCGCGCGGCGCCCACGCCAGCGCGGCGTATGGTACGGTACGGCCGGGTCAATCGCCGCGCGGCCCCCCGCCCGCGAACCAGATTAGTCTGACGTGCAATTAACGTTCAGATAATTGGCGTCATGCACGATTCGTCGCATGACACAAAAGACGCATATCCCTTCGCCTGCCTGGCGGGTTCACCTCCGCCTGCCAACGACGCACTCCCGCGCGGTGCATGCCCGCGCAGTCCGCGCCCTGCCGTCCGTCCCTCCCCCCCCGCCGCTCCTCCGCCCCCGCACGGCGCTTGCCGCTGACGGTGCGGGCCTGCCCGCCCCTTCCGCTGTTTGAACCCGGCGCGGCCCCCCTAAGATTTCTTAAACCACTGCGCCGCATTCAGCGCAGGAAAACCCCACGGATATCAAAAAGGACTATCCATGTTCAAGAAAACGCTCCTCGCCAGCGCCGCCAGCGCCGCCCTGCTCAGCCCGCTCGCCGCGTTCGCCGCCGGCGACATGGGCCAAGGCACCATCACCTTCACCGGTTCGGTCACGGAAGCGCCATGCAGCATCACCGCCGCCGACTCGAACCAGGTCATCGACCTGGGCCAGATCTCCAAGAAAGACCTGAGCGCAGCCAACAAATTCTCCGCCTCGGTGCCGATCAGCATCCACCTGACGGGCTGCTCCTTCGGCACACCAACCGGCACGCCCGCCACCAACCTGTCGAAAGTCGGCATCGCCTTCACCGGCGCCGTCAGCGACGCGGCGACTGGCAAGCTCACCAATACCGGCACCGCCGCCAACGTCGTGGTCCAGATCCTCGACAAGACCAACACCGCTCCCGTCAATTTCACCACCGCGCCCGCGGCCGCCAACGCCCAGCAGATGACGGACGGCGGCGGCGCCGGCAACGCGCTGAACTTCTTCGCACGGCTCTTTGCCACCGGCGTCGGCGGCGCCGGCACGGTCAACAGTTCGGTCACCTACACGCTGAGCTATTTCTAAGCGGCCCGGCGGCGCCCCGCCCCCGCCCACGCGGCGGGGCGCCGCCGGCACGTTCCCTTTTCGTCCCGAGGTGGCTGCCGCGCCACGTCGCCGCCGAGTGTTTCCGGCCCCCCTCACGCCGGAGAGACGGCAAAAGACATCATGACCCTGGCCCGTTTGGCATCCATCATGGCTATCAGTACTTTTGTGCTATCGGCGCAGGCCACGGAATTCAGCAGCGTCTTTCTCAATACCAAAGACAAGCGCAACGTCGATTTGTCGACTTTCAGCCGCGACGGCTACGTCGCGCCCGGCGCCTACCTGGTGGATTTCTATCTGAACCAGCGGCTGATCCAGAGCCAGCACCTGGTCAAGGCCGTGCCGGTGATCGACGACGGCACGGTATTCTGCATCACCGCGGCAATGCTCGACATGCTCACGCTCAAGGACGACGTCGTCGCGCGGCTGGCCCGCGTCAACACCGCCGAAGGCCCCTGCATCGACCTGGACACGCCCGCCAGCAAGGTCGACTACAGCCCCGACAGCCAGTCGCTGACGGTGACCGTGCCGCAGGCCTGGCTGCGATACCAGGACCCCGACTGGGTACCGCCGGCGCGCTGGAGCCACGGCGTGAACGGCGTGCTGCTGGACTACAACCTGCTGGCCAACCGCAACATGGCGCGGCAGGGCGGCGACACCGCCAGCTACACGCTCTATGGCACCGCCGGCCTGAACCTGGGCGCCTGGCGCCTGCGTAGCGACTACCAGTACAACCGCTACGACAGCCGCGGCGGCACGCAGGCCAGCTTCAGCCTGCCGCAGACCTACCTGTTCCGGCCGCTGCCGCAGTGGCAATCCAGGCTGACGCTGGGCCAGACCTACCTGGCGTCTTCCATCTTCGACCCGTTCCGCTTCGCCGGCATCACGCTGGCCAGTGATGAACGCATGCTGCCGCCGTCGCTGCAGGGCTATGCCCCCCAGGTGACCGGCATCGCCAACAGCAACGCGCAGGTGACGGTCAGCCAGAACGGCCGCCTGCTGTACCAGACGCGGGTATCGCCCGGCCCCTTCGTGCTGCCGGCGCTGAACCGCAACACCAGCGGCAACCTGGACGTGACGCTGAAGGAAAGCGACGGCAGCACGCGCAGCTGGCAGATCACCACCGCCAGCGTGCCCTTCATGACGCGCAAGGGCAACCTGCGCTACCAGGTGTCGGCCGGGCGGCCGTTGTTCGGCGGCCGCGCCAACAACCAGATGGCCGCTCCCGGCTTCATCATGGGCGAGGCCACGTGGGGCGCGTTCAACGACACCTCGCTGTATGGCGGCCTGATCGCCACCAATGGCAACTACCACGCGCTGGCGTTGGGCGCCGGTCAGAACCTGGGCGTGCTGGGCGCGCTGTCGGCCGACGTCACACGCTCGGATGCGCGGCTGCCGTTCTCGGGCGCGCCGCGCCGCATCGGCTACAGCTACCGCGTCAACTACGCCAAGACCTTCGACGACCTGGGCAGCACCATCGCCTTCATGGGTTACCGGTTCTCGGGGCGGCACTTCCTGTCGTTGCAGGACTACATCGCGCGCGCGGCCCTGCGCGACGAATACTTCCGCGACGAGAAGCAGAGCTACACGGTGGCGTACAGCCAGTACCTGCGCGCGCTCGACATGAGCGTGTCGCTGTCGCTGAGCCGGCTGAACTACTGGAACGACGGCGCCAGCAACAACCACTACATGCTGTCGCTCAGCAAGAATGCCAGCTTCGGCGCGCTGCGCAACGTCAACCTGTCGCTGTCGCTCGCCCGCACCCAGGGCATTTACGGCCAGACCGAGAACCAGATGTATGTCACGCTCGGCATCCCGCTGGGCGACAGCCGCCAATTGAACTACGGCTACCAGAACAGCGGCAACGGCCGCATGCAGCACACCGCCGGCTACACCGACTTCAGCCGTCCGGACACCACCTGGAACCTGAGCGCGAGCGACGAACGCAGCGCCGACGCGCAGCGCCAGAGCCTGAGCGGCAACATCCAAAGCCGCACGCCCTATGGCCGCGCCAGCGCCGACTTCACCGTGCAGCCGGGCCAGTACCGCAACATCGGCCTGAACTGGTATGGCTCGGTGACCGCCACGGCCGCGGGCGCGGCCTTCGGCCAGCCCGGCGCCGGCAACGAGCCGCGCATGATGATCGACACCGACGGCATCGGCGACGTGCCGGTGGACAACGGCAGCGGCGTCACCAACCGCTTCGGCATCGCGGTGGTCAATGGCGTATCGAGCTATCACGAGAGCAGCATCTCGGTGGACGTGAACGCATTGCCCGACGGCGTGGAGGTGGCCGAGTCGGTCATCGGCCTGGTGCTGACCGAAGGAGCCATCGGCTACTCGCGCATCCGCGCCAGCCAGGGCGAACAGATCCTGGGCCACGTACGGCTGGCCGACGGCAGCAGTCCGCCGCTGGGCGCGGTGGTGTTGTCCACCCGCACCGGCCGCGGCGCCGGCATGGTGGGCGATGACGGGCTGGTCTACCTGAGCGGCCTGGACGCGCAGGACCGCGATGCGCTCACCGTGACCTGGGCCGGCGAGCGGGAATGCCACCTGACCCTGCCCGCACCAACCACCCTGGAGGCGGGGCCGCAGCCCCTGCCATGCCAATGAAGCCGCTCGCCGACTCGACCCTAGCGCGCTCGTCAGCGCCGCGTATTCCGCCTCTGACGATGCCTGGCGCGGGCGACCTGCGTTTCGATTTCCTTGACCACCGCGCCAACCGATTGCAGGCCCCGCCGCGCCCCCCGGCTCGATCTCGGCCAGCGTCACTGATGCGTTGGCCTACTCTTGAGCGCCGAGCCGTCCGTGAATCCGGACTCCCCCGTTTTCCTTTTTCAGACAGCCATGAACACCAAACATTTGGCGGCGCCCCTCCTGGGGGCGCTGCTGGCCTGCTCCGCCCCTGGCCAGGCCGCGATCAACGTGGACCGGACCCGCATCATCATGGGCGCCGCGCAAAAATCAGTCTCCGTGGTGCTGACCAACGAAAGCGCCGACATTCCCTACCTGGCGCAGTCCTGGATCGAAGACCAGGATGGCAACATCACCAACGACCTGCTGGCGCTGCCGCCGCTGCAGCGCATCGACGCGGGCAAGAAGGCGCAGGTACGGATCGCGCAGATGAGCGCCGCCGCCAGGGCGCGCCTGCCGCAGGACCGAGAAAGCCTGTTCTATTTCAACGTGCGCGAGATCCCGCCAGCGCCGAAAGACAAGGACGCCAGCATTTTGCAACTGACCACGCAAAGCCAGATCAAGCTGTTCCTACGCCCGGCCGAGCTGGCCGCGCGCGGCGAGGCCGTACCGGAACAGACCTTGCAGGCGCGCACCGACGGCCACACACTGACGCTCAAGAATGCATCGCCCTACTACGTCACGGTGCTCTGGCTGGGCACGGACCGCAAGCAGCGGCTGCCAGGCTTCGACACGCCCGTCATGCTGGCGCCGCGGTCGGAGCAGACGCTGAAGGCAGTGCTGCCCGCCGGCGCCGGCCAGCTGATGCTGGGCAACGTCGATGATTATGGCGGGCTGCGCATGAACCGCTACCGCTGCGAAGCGGGCCGGTGCGTGTTCCAGGAGCGCACCGGCGACTGACGGCCGCACGGCGACCGGCGCGAGCGCCGGATCGTCAGCGGCGGCCGACCCAGGCGCCCAGGCCGAGCATGCCGATGAGCGCCATCCCAAGGACGATTGCCGCATGCTCGCTCCCGCGCGTCCCCAGCAGGTACAGGCCACACACAAGCACCACGGCAATCACGATCAGCGCCCCCAGCGCAAAGGGGCGCCAGTTCCCTCGCGCGGTACACAACCATCCCTTCGAAGCCACGCCAGGCCTGCTCATGGACTCGGCGGGCACTTGCATGCCGGAGTTACCTACCGCCGAGCCTCTTTCTGGTGGGATCGTGTTCTCCATAACGCCAACTCATCTCACGCGACGTGCAGGCACTGGTCGGCAACGGCAAGCCGCCGTTCCATACGCGCCAACACCGACAGCGCCGCCACCATCTCCCGCGGCAAGGCCGAGCCGGGCAGGCAGACGTCCGCGCCCGCCAGCAGGAGCTTGGCGCGATCGGCCGAGCCCGCCCGATCGCTGACGATCGCGATCACGCCGGCCAGCCGCGGGCAATGCGGCACCGCCAGGAAGCGCAGCAGCCACGACGAGCGCCCCTCGACCAGCAGGTAGTGCCTGCCCGGCGCGCCAGCCCGCGCATACAGGCTGGCCTGGGTCTCCGCATAGAGGCTGACGGTCGCCACCGACTCCTTCAGACAGGTCGCGAGGCGCTCGGCGCGGTCGAGGTATTGGGCGTGCACATGCAGGTTGTGCAGAAAGGCGAAATGGGCCACGGCGAAAGCACGGAATTGGAAGCATGGGATTCTAGAAACGCCGCTTCGCCGCGACCATCAGACAGTTCCTAAAGCGCCACCGCCAGGCCGTCGAAACGCCGTGCCCTTCCGGCCGTCGATTAGGAATCGTCTGATACCGGGCTTGGTCATGGATCGCTCTAATGGCGGACTGCCGACCGCCGACGCGTGCACGCCATTACCGCTCGGCCCGTTCCGTCCTGGACGAGCCGGGCCGCCCCCTTGGAGATTACAAGCCATGTTGTCCTATCGCGTCCTGATCGTCGACGACCAACTATTGCAGCGCGAGTACCTGAAAAACCTGTTTCTCCAGGCCGGCATCGCGCATGTGGAAACCGCTGAGAACGGCTCGCATGCCTTGCGCCTGCTGGAGCAACAACCCTACGACCTGGTGCTGAGCGATCTGCTCATGCCCGAGCTGGACGGCGTGCAGCTGATCCAGCGCCTGTCCACCTACGAAACCCCGCCGCTGCTGGCGGTGATCAGTTCCTCGCCCAAGCGCCTGATCTCCGGCGCCAGCCTGGTGGCCAAGACGCTGGGCATGCGCGTCATCGACCAATTGTCCAAGCCGGCCCAGCCCCAGGCCATCATCGCCCTGGTGGCCAAGCTGAAGGCCGCCTCGCGGCTCAAGGCGGAATCGCTGGTATCGGGCCAGATGTTCGACCGTGCCGCATTGCAGCAAGCCTTGACCTCGGGCGAAATCCGCGCCTGGTTCCAACCCAAGATGCGGATCGGCGATGGCACCATCGTGGCCGCCGAAGCCCTGGTGCGCTGGGTTCGCCCCGATGGCAGCGTGCTGCTGCCCGGCCAATTCCTGCCGGCCCTGATACTGGACGAGCTCGAAGACGACCTGCTATTGTCGATGCTCGCACAGACCATTACCGCGCAACACGCCTGGCAGCAGCATGACTTCCGGGTGGAAGTCTCCGTCAATCTGCCGACGCACCTGCTGCAGGACGCCGAATTGCCGGACCGCCTGTACGACCACGTCATGCGCCTGGGGGGCAACCCGCGGGACATCTGCTTTGAACTGACCGAGGGCACGACCACGGATGCGATAAGCGATTACTACGCGGGCGCCTGCCGCCTGAGGATGAAGGGCTTCGGCCTGGCCCAGGACGATTCGGGCCAGGGCTACAGCTCGGTGTTCAACCTGGTGTCCACCCCCTTCACCGAACTGAAGATAGACCGCTCCCTGATCAGCCGCTGCGTTACCGACGACGGCGCGCAGGCCGCGGTCGAGAGCATCGTTTCACTGGGCCGGCGTTTGGCGCTGAACGTGGTGGCCGAAGGAGTCGAAACCTGGGAACAACTGGCCCAGCTCAAGAAGATGCAATGCGACATGGCGCAGGGCTTCCTGATATCCCGCGCCCTGACCCCCGAATTGCTGCTGGGATTCCTCAAACGGAATCCCGCCGTCTGACGATGCCGCGCTCAACGCCCAGCCCCTCCCCCCGCATCGCCACCATCGGCGATCTGGCCCGCATCTCCTTGCGGGTACAGGCGCTTTTCGTCGTGACGCTGATCATTACTGTGATCATGCTGGTGCTGTGCTACTGGATTGTGAATGGTCTGATCCACCTGGCCAGCAATGAGGCCCGCACGCATTTCCAGCAGCTCGCCGCCAACCTGCATGGCCAGGAGTCCATCCTGGCGCGCGCCACCCGCAACGATGCCGTCCGGCTCGCCCTGGCCCCGCCGCAGGCGCGCCCGGCCTCGTTCGAGCTGATCGACAGCAACGCCGTCACCAATACCTACGAGGGCCAGCGGGAAAGCCTGGCCATGCCTTACATCATCAAGGTCAAGCGCGATGACAACGCCGCCGGCGGCGACCTCGCCAGCCACCTGCAGAGCGTGGCGGCCGGGCTGTCCAACGTCTATGGCACCTATCGCAGTGCCTGGCAGCAGCCCGGCATGCAGGCTTTCCTGCTCGATCTGAACAGCCCAGTCAGCATCTCGGTGCCATGCTCCGATGATTCCATGACCGACGACGTGCACCGCTGGTGGCGCTGCCCCCTGTCGGCGGACCGGGTGCGCGAACTGATCTATACCCAGTCGAGTCGCCCCAGTCCGGCCGGCGACCGCTGGATCAGCGTCACCCTGCCCAGCGGCGGCGCGGACCGTCTCGGCTATGTGGTGTACAGCGCCATCGAGCTGCCGGACGCGCTGTGGCTGCCCGATACGCCCAAGCGCGACCTGGTGCTGGCGACCTTCATCGAAATGCGCGACGTATACACCGGCGACCCGGCCTATGGTCGCGTGTACTTCGAGCGCCTGGACATTTTGCCGGGCGCCAAACTGTTAGGCGGCGCCAGCGAACATGGCGCGCTCGAGGAAGTCCACAGCCGCGTGCATTTCGGGCTGGAAGGCACCCGCATCACCACCTGGTGCGACGACGGCTGGACCGCCAGCTACCTCGTGCCCTACGCCCAGTTCTTCCTGGCCGCGCCCGGGCAGTTGACCGCTTTCGCGGCGCTGATCCTGTTGTGCGCGGGCGGCTGTGTGGTGCTGTACCGGCGCCATCGCAACCTGGTGGTGCGGCCGGCCCAGGCCAGCCATGAACGGGTGGTCGAAAGCGAGTCCTTCAACCGCGCGGTGATCGAGGCCGCGCGCGTGGCGGTCTGCGCGCTGCGCGTGAGCGACCACCGCATCGTCGCCAAGAACCGCCTGGCCGACGACTGGCTGGGGGACGAAGAAATCGTCAGGCGCCTCACCTTCGCGCCCGACAGCCCGGCCAAGACCGGCGAAGTCGAGATCAATGGCCGGCACCTGAGTTTCAGCGCCTCGCGCCTGACCTACCAGGGCCAGGATGTGGTCCTGGCCACGTTCAGCGATATCAGCGACCACAAACGCGTGCAGACCGCGCTGGCGCAAGCCAAGCGCGCCGCCGACGACGCCAACGCGGGCAAGACGGTGTTCCTGGCGACCATGAGCCACGAAATCCGCACGCCGCTCTATGGCACCCTGGGTACGGTCGAGCTGCTCGGCCTGACACCGCTGACCAACCTGCAACGCGGCTACCTGCGCACCATCCAGACCTCGTCGGCCGGTCTGCTCAATGTGATCAACGACATCCTGGACGTGTCCAAGATCGAGTCGCGCCAGATGACCCTCAAGGATCACCGGCTCGACCCGGCCACGCTCACCGAGGAAATCTTGCAGGCCTATGCGGCCACCGCGGACGCCAAGGGCCTGCAGTTCTTCTCGACCATCGCCACCGATGTGCCGGTCTATGCCTACGGCGATGCGCTGCGCATCAAGCAGGTCTTGAACAACCTCGTCAGCAATGCCATCAAGTTCACCGAAGCCGGCTGGGTCCGGGTCGACCTGACTCTGGGGGCCACGAGCGAGCATCAGGCCATGCTCGAATGGCACATCGCCGATACCGGGCTGGGCATTGCGCCCGATCAGCAACCGCATCTTTTCCAGCCGTTCTATCAGGCGCACGCCACGCCCGGACACGCCCTGCCCAGCACCGGGCTGGGCCTCTACATCTGCCACAGCCTGTGCGAACTGATGCAAGGCACCATCACCCTGGACAGCAGCCCGGGCCGCGGCAGCGCATTCACGTTCAGGCTGCCGTTGCGGATCACGGCCGACGCCACGCACCGGGTGGGCAACGGCGAGATCGCCGCGTCCTCGTCGGTCTGGGTGCGAGCGCCGGTGGCGGACCTGGCGCAGGATACCTGCGCCTGGCTGACGCTGGCCGGCGCCAACGCGCGTCCCCTGCACAACACCGCGCCCCTCAAGGACGACGGCATCCTGGTGGAACTGCTGCCCGAGCGTCTGCCGCCGATCGAGTGGAGCGGACCGCGCGTGTCGTGCATTCCCGACGGCCCCGACAAACCGCAATGGAGCCTGTCCGAAATCCACGTGACCAGTCACCTGCGGCAAAGCATCGTCGAGGCGGTGGCCCTGGCGCAACGCGGCAGGCCAACGCCGGCCGAGGCCAAGCAGGCCGAAGCGGACACGACCGATGATCCCGGCCCCGGCACATACCGCCCGGATGCGGGGCTGCGCAGGCTGGGATTGCGCGTGCTGGCCGCCGAGGACAACCCCGTCAACCGGACCCTCCTGGTGCGGCAACTGGAAGAACTGGGTTGCGAAGTAACGCTGTGCGCCGATGGCGTGGAAACCCTGGCCCGCTGGAACAGCGACGAGTTCGACGTGCTGATCACGGACATGAACATGCCGCTGATGAATGGCTACGAACTGGTGCGCACGCTACGCGCGCGCAGCACCAACGCCCCCATCATCGGCTTGACGGCCGACGCGCTGCAGACGCAACGGGAAGCCGGTTTCGCCGCCGGGTTGAACGCCTGGGTGGTCAAGCCCGTGGACCTGCGCACGCTGCACGACGCGCTCAGCACGGCCTGCGCGCGCATCATCAGCGCCAAGTTCGCCGGCCCCCCGCCGCAGAACAAGCCCAAGGAGTTCTATGACGATCACCTGCGGGCGGCCTTCCACACCACCATGCGCGAAGACATGGCCGCCATGCGGGCGGCCCTGGCGGCGCACGATCCCGCCGCGGCCGTGGCGATGCTGCACCGCATGCGCGGCTCGCTGGTCGTGGTCAACGCGGAGGACATTGCCCGCTTCTGTGGCGTGCTCGAACAGAAAATCGCCACGGATGGGCTGACGCCCTTGCTCGAAAACGCCATCAAGAGCACCCTGGCGCAAATCGCGGAGCAATTCAAGGAACTGTAATCACGCCCCCAAATCAGCCCGAACAGACCGCAGGCCAACTCGCCAAGCGCATCACACAAGGAGCGATACCATGACCCGAATCCTGCTGGCCGACGATCACCAAGTCGTGATCCTGGGCGTTCGCAACGTGCTCGAAGGCGCCGCCCGCTACCAGGTCGTGGGCGAGGCCACCAACGCCACCGACCTCATCTGCAAGGCGCGCGAGCTGGCGCCCGACATCATCATCACCGACTACAACATGCCGTCGGAGGACGGTTATGGCGACGGGCTGGCATTGGTGCAATACCTGCGCCGCCATTTTCCGAAGGTGCGCATCCTGATCCATACCATGATCACCTCGCCGGTGATCGTCGCCAGCTTGTACGAGGAAGGCGTCAGCGGCGTGTTGTTCAAGAGCCGCGACCTGGCCGAGATCCTGACGGCGCTGGGCACGCTCGAAAAGAACCAGGTCTACCGCAGCGGGCAGCAGACGGCGCTCAGCGCCTATCCGCGCGAAGCGCAGGATGCGGCGGCGCGGATCGCGCGGCTCTCGCCCAAAGAGCTGGAAGTGCTGCGGCATTTTCTGTCGGGCACCTCGGTGGGCGACATCGCCCGCATCATGAACCGCAGCGTCAAGACGGTCAGCACCCACAAGATCGCCGCGATGCGCAAACTGGATGTGGAAACCGACCATGAACTGGTCATGTTCGGCGTCAATCACGATGTCTTCAAATGAAAACCATGCCTGACACGCCTCTAGAATCGCGCCGCCCCGGGGCGCGTCCCCTTTCTCACGCGCGGCCGACGCCCGTGCGCCGGCTCATCGCCCTGGCGCTGCTGGCCTGCGCGGGTAGCGGGTTGCCGCCCGTGGCGGCACAGGCGGCTGCGCCGACACGGCTTACCGTCATGGCTTATGGCGTGGACGGCTTCGACCAGAAATACATGCGCACGGTCATCCGCCCCTTCGAAGCCGCGCATCCGGGCATCACGGTGAGCTACTACGCCGTGCGCGACTCGCGCAACGCCCTGGCGGTATTGCGCGCGCAACGCATGGCGCCGCGGGTCGACGTCGTCATCATCGACCCGCCCAATGCGCGTCTGGCCCAGGCCGAGCAGCTGATCGCGCCGCTGGATCCCACGCTTGTCCCGAACGCGGCCGACCTGGGGTCCATGGGCCGAGAGCTGGGCTTCTGGGCGCTGCCGGCCATGTACGATTCCATGACGCTGGTGTACGCCAAGTCGGCGTTCGCGCAGCCGCCCAAGAGCTGGCGCGACATGTGGGATCCCAAGTACCGCGGCAAAGTGACTGTGTCCACCAACCAGGCCGTCAATGGCAGCATGATCGCGCTGACGACGCTCGCCAACCGGCTGGCCGGCGCGCCCGATGACATCACCAGCTTCGACGCGGCCTTCGCCTATCTGGAAAAACTGGCGCCGAACATCCTGACATGGACCCCGCGCCCCAATCAGTACTGGATGGTGGCGCGCAACCAGGCGCTGTTGGCGTTGGGCTGGAATTCCCGCAGCCAGAGCCAGATGGACAGCCTCAGCGGCTACGCCACGACCGTGCCCCAGGAAGGCACGATCGCCGTCCCCATCCTGATCGCGCGGGTGGCCGACCGCCCGAACGGCGAGGCGGCCCAGGCTTTCATCAATTATTCCTTGAGCCCGCCCGCGCAACAGGCCTTCGCCGAAGCGATGTACTACGCGCCCGCGAACCAGAAGGCCAAGGTCAGCGAAGCGGCTCGGCGCAGGATTCCGCTGCTGGCGCCCGAGGTCGCCGCGCGCCTGATCCCCCTGGAGTGGGCGAACATCACGGTGGCGCATATCGCCACGCTGCGCGCGGCGTGGCTGGCGCGCATCATGAAGCCCGCCTCGTAGGGGCAAAACACCGCGCTGCTCGCTGCCCGCCGCGAGTACCGGAATCGTCTGATGGTGCGGCGCAGTGTCCGGTTGTTACCTTAGTTTCCGTGATGAACGCAAGGGCTCGCGCCCGCCGCGTTGGAACACAACAACCGACCTGCATCCACTTCCGCTTCTCAGACACCATGAAACTCCATATCAGCACGCTCTCCGCCGCCGTTCTGGCGTGCATCACCAGCATCGGCGCCATGGCCCAGACCGCGCCCGCCGCCGCCCCCAGCTTCAAAATCAACGTCACCGGCACCATCGCCCCCGGTAGCTGCACGCCGGCCGCCAGCGCCCTGACCTTCGACATGAAGAACATCAATCCGAAATCGCTGAACGTCGACAAGGTGACGATGCTGCCGGCGCTGACCAACAAGGTCAAGATCACCTGCACCGCCGACACCGCGATCGCGCTGAATGTCACCAGCAGCACCACCGCCCCGGCAAAATGGGATTCGGAATTGAAGAACCATCCCGCCGGCGTGTCGACCTCCGAGCCGTTGCTGTACGACCTGGTCGACCCCGCCGATGGCAACAAGCGCATCGGCGTGTACGGCATGCAGTTCCGCAACTTCACGTACACCGGCGGCGGCACGGGCTCCACGTCCACCAAGGCCAGCGTGATCACAAGCGACGACAAGGTCAGCTGGACCTACACCAGCGACCAGAACGGCTGGAATACCGCCCAGCTCAAGCGCGACGGCAGCAATTTCGTCTCCTTTTCCGACGAGAAGGCGCAAACCGTTCCGGCGCTGGCGAGCGTCTTCGAAGGCGAACTGCTCATCGCCCCTCTCATTCTCGCCAAGAAGGACCTGAAGCTGACCGGCGACCTGAAATTCGAAGGCGGCGCCACCATCACGCTGAACTACCTCTGATCCGCGCATTCATGCGTGGCACAGGCTTCGACATTCCGAGAGCAACAATGAACCATCTCCAATCCAGCAAGATCCTGTTGGCCGCACTGGCTTGCGCGGCCGGCGCCGTGGCCTCGGTCGATGCATCGGCCGCGCCGTCCGCGCCCGCCGGAACCGCCGGGCTGAACGTCGCGGTGGGTGGCGTCATCACCCCGGGCAGTTGCACCCCGGCCGCGAAATCGGTGGCCTTCGACCTGAAGAAGATCAACCCGACCTCGCTGAAGGAAAAAGCGGAAACCCCGCTGGCCCCCATCGTCCAGCCCTTGTCCATCAAATGCGATGGCGGCGATGCCGCCGTGGCCCTGTCGGTCACTGGCGCCCTCAAGGCCGCCAAGGCTTACGATGAGTCGCTCGATCACAAGGCCACCGGCATCCGCGCCGCGTCGAAAAAGGGCTACATCTACGACCTGGTGGATGTCGCGACCGCGACGAACCGCATCGGCCGCTACGTGTTCCAGTTCCGCAACTTCCGCTACACGACCGCCGCCGCCACCGATGGCAAGGCAGTCAAGGCCCTGGTCGCGTCCAGCGAGGACCGGGCCGCGTGGAGCACCGCGGCCGACACCGATGAGAACGCCGCGCAACTGAAGTCCGACGGCTCGAACTACGTGACCTTCGTGGACGCGGCCACACCCAGCGTGCCGGTGAGGGCCTCGCTGTTCGATGGCGACATCGTCATCGGCGCGGTGATCTCGCCGAAGTCGGAACTCACGCTCAACGACAACCTGACGTTCCGTGGCGAAGCCACCATCACGCTCAGCTACCTCTGATCCGGACGCCTGCCGCCGTGCGACAGACGGCGGCAGGCTGAAGGCCACACGAACATGAAACTCCGAACTTTGTTTTGCTGGACCGTGGCGGCCATGCCGCTGGCGAGCCAGGCACAGGACGTTCCCCTGAACATCGCGGTGCAGGGCCAGATCAAGCCGGCCGCCTGCGCCTTGCAGATCGCCGAACAAGGCACCTTCAACTATGGGCGGATCAAGCTCAAAGCGCTGAAGAGGGACAGCTTCACCTTGCTGCCCACGCTCGACCGCGAACTGCGTATTTCCTGCGAGGCGAAATCCCAGGTGGCGCTGACCATCAGCGACAGCAACGCCGGGAAGGTGGCATTCTCGCAAGACATCGTGTTTTTCGGTGGACGCGGCAAGAGCTGGTCGCCCTCGCGGCAGTATGGGCTGCGCGACGATACGGGACGCAGCATGGGCGCCTGGGCCTTGCAACTGGTGCCCGGCTTCAAAGTGGACCAGCAGCCCACCGATTCCATCTACAGCAGCGACCAAGGCGTTACCTGGCAACCCTCGGTGGGCAACTTCTTCCATGACGACGGCAGCCTGGAGTCCTGGAGCCCGAGCGGATCGAAGGAACCGGTATCCGGCAGTGAATTCGTGGGCACGATGCGGGTTCAGGTGGCCTTGGACAGTACCGCCCGACTGGACCTGTCGAGCGAGACCCCCTTCATCGGCGGCGCGGTCCTGACACTTGTCTATCTTTAGCGGCCGCGGCCGCCTCGTGCCGGGAGCGCCGGCGGATCATGAAGCCATACCTGATACTCCTTTGCGCCCTGCTGGGCGCCGCGCCTGGCGCCCCGAGCCGGGCGGCGCCGCCCGCGGCCGGCTGCCGGATCCAGCTTGGCGGCGGCGCCGCCATCGACTACGGCCGGATCAAGCGCAACCTGTTGCGCGCCGCCGAGGCCGCCCCGTTGCCGCCGCAGCAGCGTCAGTTCACGCTGACCTGTGAACAGCCCGCGAGGCTCGCCTTGCGGCAGTCGGCCAGCGACGGCGCGGCCCAGCCGGCGGCCGGCGGCAGGCTGGGCCTGACGCCGCAGACCAGTCATGGACTCGGGCTGGCATCCGGCCGGCCGCTGGGCGCTTTCGCGCTGCGCTGGCGGCGCGACGGCGCCACGCTCGATGGCGTGCCAGCACAACTGATCATCTCGTCCGACGGCGGCGCCACCTGGCGCGACATGCAGGACGACACGGTAGTCGGCGATGCCGACCTGATCGCCTGGTCGCGCGGCGGCGAACGCCGCCCGGCCAGCGGCCGCAGCCTGACGGCCGGCGTGCGGATCGAATCGGCGATCGCACCGACCGCCACCTTGTACCTGGGCCGCGAGGCCCTGCTCGACGGCTCGATCAGCCTGTCGGCGATTTTCCTGTAGCCCTTCCGAGGGCCATTACCGCGGGCCGCTTGCGGCCGGCATCAACACGTCTTTTACCTGCTGCCATGAAAACCTTCCTGACCCTTGTTTCCCTGGCCGGCGCCCTGCTGGCCAACACCGCCGGCGCCGCCGGCGTGGTGCCCGAAAGCTCGGTGCTCATCGTCGATGAGGCCACCGGCGAGGGCACCATGACCGTACAGAACACCGACACCGCGCCGGTGTTGCTCTATTCGGCGATCGAGAACGTCGCCGAGGACACCGAAGAACTGCTGGTCGTGACCCCGCCGATGGCTCGTCTGGAAGCCGGCCAATCGCAGTTGGTGCGCTTCATGCTGACCCGCAAGGGCCCGCTGGCCACGCAGCGCCTCAAGCGCGCCACCTTCGAGGGCATTCCCTTCGCGCGCGATGCCGACAATCAGGTGCAGACGACCTTTCGCCAGAACATCCCGGTGATTATCCAGCCGCGCGGGCTGAAAAAGCTGAAAGACCCCTGGACCCGCCTGAGCGCCAGCATCGACGGCGGCAAACTGCGCCTGTGCAATGACAGCGGCTACGTGGTGCGAATGGCCCAACAGGCACGCCTGGACAGCGGCAACGTCAACCTGCCGCTGCCCAAGACCTATCTGCTGCCCGGTGAACGTTTCGAACTGCCCCTGGCCGGCAAGCACGCCGCCGCCACCGGCACGGTAACGATCTGGCCGGCGACCGTCTACGGTTACGCCGCGGGCCAGCACGCGATCACCTTAGGCAACGGCTGCAAGCCGACACCCGGGAAATGAACCCGCTCGCGTACCCGGCCGTGGGCCTGGCCGTCCTGCTCAGCATGATGGTCTCCCCCGCCGCGTTCGCGCAGCAATTCGACCCGCAGACCTTGCGCCGGCTGGGCATCTCGCCGGAAACGGCCGCCTATTTCAGCAAGACCGCGCGCTTTCTGCCGGGCGTCACCCGGGTACGCCTGCGGGTCAACGGCGCCGACCTGGGAACGGCCGACGTGCGCTTCGACGAGGAAGGCACGCTCTGCTTCACCCCCGACCTGCTGCGGCGCGCCGGCCTGAAGGTGCCGGACGGCACGGCCGACCAGGACTGCCCGGACTATCGCAAGGCCTACCCCGAAACCGCCATCACGCAGTTGCCGAATCAGGCGCAGGTCGACATCGTCACACCGTTGGCCGCGCGCGCGCCGGTCGAGGAATCCATGGTGGGGCAATACGCGTCGGGCGGTGTCGCCGCCCTGCTCAACTACAACATCAGCGGCGCGCGCAGCGGCAATGGCGACACCGGCTATCAGTACCTGCGCGCCTACAGCGAAACCGGCCTGAACATCGCCGACTGGATCGTGCGCAGCCGCCAGGACTATTACTCGCAAGGCGGACGTTCGACCTTCACCCAGGGCGACACCTATGCGCAGCGCGCCGTGCCGGCGTTGCGCGCCACGTTCCAGGCGGGCCAGATATCCCCCACCGGCTCATTGTTCGCCGTGGGCACCCTGCGCGGCGCGCAGCTGTTCCCGGAATACGCGCTGCGCCAGACCCAGGCCTCCGGCGTCGGCTTCAGCGGCATCGCCAACGGCCAGAGCCGGATCGAAGTGCGGCAACTGGGCACGTTGATCCTGATGACGCAGGTGCCGGCCGGCGCCTACACCATCAGCGACGTTCCCATCATCAGCGGCAACGCCGACCTGGACGTGCAGGTGATCGCGAGCAATGGCGAACGGCAGCAGTTCGTGGTGCCGGCGGCTTCCTTCGGCGCCGTGCGCAACACCACGGCGCCGGGGCTTTCGGTCGCGGTGGGACGCTACCAGGCTTACCGGGGCAGTGACAGCCAGACCCCGTTGGTGGCCACCGCGAGCAATGGCTGGAACCTGGGCGAGCACAGCACCCTCAATGCCGGCCTGCTGGTGTCGGCGCCCTACCGCGCCCTGGCGGCCACCTTCGCCGCCTCGCCCAGCGCCGCCCTCAACGGCTCGATCGGCATCCGCATGTCGAGCGCCTCGGCCGACGGCGCCAGGCGCCAGGGCCGGCAGATTGCCGCGACCCTGTCGCTTTCGCCCCTGGAGCGCCTGTCCACCAATGTCTCGGCGACCTGGCAGACCGAGGACTACCGCGACCTGGCGCAGGTGCTGCAACGCACCCGCGACCCACGCGCCGGCGCCAGGGCGAGCCAGACCTATACGGCCGGCGTATCCTGGTTCCAGCCCACGCTGGGCTCGCTGTCAGCGACCTATTCCGCCAGCCGCCTGGGCGGCGTGGACGCCACGCGTCAACGCGCCACCTTGTCGTGGAACCGCAGTTTCGGACGCGCGTCGGTCACGCTGTCGGCGGCCCGGGACCTGAGCGCGGACACGCGCGCGTACACGGACAATCAGTATTTCCTGACGCTCAGTTTTCCGTTGGGTAGCGCCAGCGCCGGCGTGTACGTCAGCAAGGCCGGCGACAGCAGCGCGGTCGGGGCGAGCTATTCCGACACGCTCAGCCCGCAGTTCAGCTACAACCTGAGCTCCAGCGTGGCCAATCCCGGCCACGCCGTCAATTCGTCGGTGGCGATCGATGCGCTGCCGCGCTATGCCCGTGTCAATCTGTCGGCCAACCGCGATGCCCAGGGCGGCGTGTCGACCAACTGGGGCGTGCAGGGCGCGGTGGTGGCGGCCGGCGGCGCCGTGGCGTTTTCGCCGCACCAAGTGGGCGATACGTTCGGCATCGCCAAGGTCGGCAACCTGGGCGGGGTGGAGATCCAGACGCCGGCCGGGCCGACCTGGACCGACGCCTGGGGCCACGCGGTTATCCCGGACCTGCCGGCCTACAGCGAAAGCGCGGTCGAGATCAACACCACCAGTCTGCCGCGCAACGCCAACCTGCCCAACGGCATCCAGTCGCTCAAGCCTGCGCGCGGCGCGGTGCAGGTGGTGGACTTCAATCTGCGCCAGGTGCAGCGCTATCTGCTGTCGGCGGTCTCGGCCGATGACCGGCAGCCGCTGGCCGAGCGGCTGCCGGTGATGGATGGGCGCGGCCATGTCATCACCCTGGTGGGCCGGCGCGGCCAGATCTTCCTGGATGACGCGTATGCGCTGCCGCTGCAGGTAGGCCTGAAGGACGGCGGCAAGTGCATCCTGGAATTCCAACCGGTGGCCAAACCGGACCCGGACCGGCCCTACGAAGACGCCGCCGCGCTGTGCCGCCGCACGGCGGCCAGCGCGACACCCGGCTAGAACCGGTATTGCGCCGAGGCCTGCACCGCTCGCGACTGCTCCCCGCCGCCATAGCGGCCCTGGTAGCCCACCCGCCCGCTCCAGGCGCCGCCATTGGCGACGCTCAGGCCGGCCGAGACCAGCATGCGGTCGGCCGGCGCCATTGCGATGGTCTGCCCGAAGCTGCCCGCCATGCCACGCAAATGGCCCCGCACTTCGCGGGTCTTGCGCTGGAACTCGTGCTCCCAGGCCAGGCCGGCGTAGGGTCGCCACAGGTAGTCGCCATGGCGCAGATCGGCCTGCAGGCGCAGCCCCAGCGTGGACGCCAGCGAGCGCCGGGTCTGTTCGCGGTAATTCATGCTGGTCGCGGTGCGCCCGCCATCGCGCGACTCGTTGTAGCCCCTGACATTGATGTTTTGCCAGGTCAGGCCGAGCGAAGGGATCAACGTGAAGGCGCCCGCATGCCAGTCGTATTGCGTCGAGGCGGACAAGGCGGAGGTCGTCCCAGTAGTCGAACCCTGCTCGCGCAAGCGGGCAGGCCCGATGGCGAACTCGCGGGCCACGTCGCCATAGCTCAGGTAGCCAACGCTGCCGATCAGCGCCGCCGACCAATCGCCCGTGCGATAACGGCCGTACGCCGACAACTGGGTCTGGCCCAGGCGGAACCAGCCGGCGTCCCGTCCCAGCGTGGCGTGGTGCTGGACCTGGGACGCGCCGACCCCCACGAGCCAGTTCTGGCCAACGCCGCCGTCGATGCCAATGAGCAACGTGTCCATGCGGTTGCCGAAGCCGGGCTTCCAGGCGTCGCCACCACGCTGGCTATCGTTGGCGCGCTGATACGAGGCATAGGTCTGCACGCCGGAGGTGTTGTCACGCACGCGCAGACGGTCTCCGATCGCGGACAGGCTGGCGCGCGTGCCCGCCACCGGCGCCTCGGCCAACAGGCCGATGCGGGTGGGCGCCTGCAGCACCGACAGCACATAATCGGACAGCAGCGCGTGCCCGATGCCGCTGGGGTGGATGCCGTCCGCGAACAGATAGGTACGGTCCGCATCGGGCGCCACCAGGTTGGCGCGGCCGCACCAGATCGCCGCCTCGGCCCCACACGCGGGCGTGGTCACGTTGCGCAGGCCGTAGCGCTGCGGATGGTCGATCACCTCATTGAGCAGACCATGGACATCAAGGGCGACCAGGTTGCCCTGGTAATCCGCGAGCTGGCTGTTCAGCGAATCATTGAAGGTCGAGGCCATGTAGCTCAACAGGCTGCGCGCCTGGGCCGGCAAGCCCAGCGCCCGGGGAGTGCGGCCAATGTCGGGCAGGTTGACGACGAGCACGGTGCCCGCGCCGGCGTCGCGCAAGCGCATGACCTGGCCGGCTACGTCGACGGCGGTCTGGCCGGAGATCGCCAGCACCTGCCGTGCCGCGTCGGCCCGCGTCACGGGTACCGCCAACGAACCTTGATAGGTCTCCATCGTCGCCATCAGATCGTTGGCGCCCACCCAGACCGAATACAGGCCGTGGCGGCTCAGGCCCCCAGGGCGGCTCTGCAACAGCGCCGAGATCTGGCCTTTGACCGAGGGAATCATGTAGTGCAGGGACACTTTCCCCATCCCGGTATCCAGCTCGGGCAATAGGTATTGGGTGGCCTGTGTCGTGCGCGCGCCGCCCCAGGCGTAGTTGTTGCCGCCATCCCCCGCCGGTTTCCAGGCATCCGCATTGCCACCACCCAAGGCCCTGGCCAGATGGAACGCCCAGGTGGAATCCGGATTGGTCGTGTGGGCGGGCAGCAGGGGCCTGCCCCAGAGAATGTAGGCCGTGTCGGCCACCGTCATCGTGGATGCGGCGCGGGATAATGGCTGCGCCAGGTAGAGGGCATAATTTGGCAGGACCTGGGTCTTCAATGCCTCTAGAATCCGGGGCTTTCCCGTCACCATCGCTTGATCGACGAGACCGGGTATCTGCGGTGAGACGGCGCTATTTAGAGGGCCGCCCACCCACGACATAGCGCCGCCTAGCCACGAACTGGCAGCTTTTAATATTGCGTCCTGGACAGCTTGTTGTGCAAAATCAACTACGTTTGCCCTATTCGCGTTAATTTGGCCCATGATCAGATCCGTAGCCTTTTGCGCCTCGGCCTGCCCCGGACCTTGCATGAAATACTCCGGCAGGGACCTTCCATCCGGCCCGAGTACATTCTTCCCGGTAAACGACTTTGCGGCGATTGCCCCGGTATCAGTGAGCGAATCGCCCAGGAAAATGACCTCGTCATAGGGCGAGGCCAGGGCATTCAGTTGGGGGCCCAGCACGGCGGCCAGCGCGATCGCCATCATCCGCGCCTTGCGCCGGCGCTTCGGGTACCTTGAATCAACCATGCGACTGTCTCCTCCAGTTTATTGAGTCGAAGCCATCGTCATGGCCGCCCGCTCAGGCACTTGGCTTGGCAGCACGCCATGCGACAGTTTTTTTGAACAGCGTTTACCAAAACGAACGTTTGATTTCACTGTGAAACTCAATCTACCAGCCGGAGAAGTGCTGATTTCGTCCTCGAAAAAAACCGGAATTGTCTTAGCCGGGAATACCCCGAGCCTGCCGTCAGGGCGGCGTGGCGCCGGCCCCGGCCGGCCCCACCGGCACCGCCTCCGCATGCACCTTGAAGCGCCGCACTTGCTGCGCCAGCCGGCCGGACTGCTCGCGCATGCTGACGGCCGCGGCGGCGGCCTGCTCCACCAGCGCGGCGTTCTGCTGGGTAACGTCGTCCATCTGCGCCACGGCCTGATTGACCTGGCCGATGCCGGTGGACTGTTCGACCGAGGCGCCCGCGATCTCGCGCACCAGCGTCACGGTGCGGTGCACGCTCTCCACCACTTCCCGCATGGTGCGGCCGGCCTCGTCGGCCTGGCGGGTGCCGTCCTCGACGCGGCTGACCGATTCGTTGATCAGCGCGTTGATTTCCTTGGCCGCCACCGCCGAACGCTGCGCCAGCGTGCGGACCTCGCCGGCCACCACCGCGAAGCCGCGGCCCTGCGCGCCAGCGCGCGCGGCTTCGACGGCGGCATTGAGCGCCAGGATGTTGGTCTGAAACGCGATGCCATCTATCACGTTCGTGATGTCGGCGATCCGGCGCGAGCTTTCCGCGATCGCTTCCATGGTTCGCACCACGCCGTCGACTTCCTCGCCGCCGCGCGTGGCCACGCTGGAGGCGCGGGTGACGAGCTGCTCGGCCTGACTCGCATGGTTGGCGTTCAACTGCACGGTGCTGGTCAGTTGCTCCATCGACGCCGCGGTTTCTTCCAGCGACGCCGCCTGCGCCTCGGTGCGTTGCGACAGATCGGCATTGCCCTGCGCGATCTCGGAAGAGGCCGCGGCAATGCCTTCGCAGCCATCGCGCACGTCGCGCACAATGCACGCCAGGCCGTCGTTCATGTCCTTGAGCGCGGTCATCAGGTCACCGGTCTCATCGCGGCTGAGAACGCGGATGTCGCCGGTCAGGTCGCCGGCGGCCACCTGGCGCGCCGCGTTCACCGCCTGGCCGAGCGGCCCGACGATGCCGCGCGTCATCAGCCAGCCCAGTAGAATCCCGAGCGCCACGCCGCCGAACGACAGCGCGACCATGATGTCGCGGGTGCGCTCATACAGATCGGAACCGGCCTGCACCGACTGCGCGGTGGCGTTTTCCTTGTTGCGGGCGAGTTTTGCCATGAGGGCGTCCAGCATTTCCGAAGACGCGATCAACTGCTTTTCGATCTCGACGGCGCGTGGATCCTTCTGCATCAGCGGCAGTCTGGCGGCTTCGTTGAAGAACGCATCGGCGTCGCGCCGCCAGGCGTCTTCCATCTGTTTGAACGACACCAGCATGCGGCGCCCTTCCTCGGTGTGGAAGTAGCCATGGGCGCGCTCGCGCAACGCGTCCAGCTTGCTCACGGCGGTGTCGAACTGCTGACGGATGGCCTCGCGCTCGCGCTCGCTGGTCGCCGCCAGGTAGCTGTTGCGGGCGCGGCCGGCGTACACCAGTTGGAGGTTGGCGTCCTTGATTGCGGTCAGGCCACGCAGCTCGACATCGTAAAGCTCGGTGTTCATGTCGTTGATGCGGGCCATGGCCCAGACGCCGAAAGCGCCGATCGCGCCTCCCAATAGCGCCACCATCAGAAATGCGCCCGACAGGCGGGCACGGATACGCAAACCAGAAAAAAGCCGAAACATGCTTGCTCCCTAGGGTGCCGCGGCCCGATGGCGTGATACCGCCTGTTGTTGTGCCGGGGCTGTGTTGAGCCGGACTTGCATCGTAGGACCAAGGCAACGGCCGGGATAACACTAGGAAAAGCGGGTTTTTGCGACTTTTCCCGCTGCTGGTTCAAGCATTTGCTTAAGGCCTCTATAAATTTTTGCAATGCGCGCGCAGCGCGCGGGACGGTGGACAAATCCGTTGTTCAGTCCGAGAACGCGCGCGCGTTTTTGCAGTCTCGCCGCCCGCTAACGTCGGGTTAATGCGCGGCGGTGAGCATGGTGCGGCGTCGAGCCCGGGGCATTGCAAAGAACCGGGACTGGCTCAAGGGCAATGCCCCCCTTCACGCCTCGCTCGCGAGGCCCAGACGTTCACGGAGACCCGTCCCACCATGCGCACACCCGGATCCCTGCGGATCGCATCCCGACGCGCCCTGTCCATTCTTGCCCTGTCCATCCTGGCCGCCTGCGGTGGCGGTGGCGGTGGCGGCGGCGGTTCGCGTCAAGGCGCCTCGGGAGCGAACGCGCCCCTGCCCGGCCCCGCAGGCGGCGGCAGCGGTAGCGAGAACACGGCGGCGCCAGCCGCGCCGGGGGCTCCAGTGGTTCCGGTTGCGCCTGTCGAGCCGGTGGACCCAGGTACGCGCGACGAGCCTGTCGTGACTGTCGATCCGGTCGCACCCGACAATCCTGATGAACCGGCCGCCCCTGACCCAGCCGCCGTTCCCGCCGAGCCTGTTCCTGTCGAGCCGGTGCCCGTTGAACCCATACCCGTCGCGCCTCTCCCACCCGCTGATACCGGCACGCCTGACGACTCCGGTACGTCCGCCGACCCGGGCCCCACCGCCGTTCCCGTCGAGCCTGCGCCCGACACGCCAGTCCCGCCCGACGACACGGTCCCGCCAGCCGAGACCGACGCGCCTGTCGAGACCGACACACCCGTCAAGACCGACACACCCGTCAAGACCGACACGCCCGTCGATACCGACGCCCCCGTCAATACCGACACGCCCGTCGATACCGACGCACCCGTCAATACCGACACACCTGTCAATACCGACACGCCCGTCGATACCGACACACCCGTCAGTACCGACACACCCGTCAATACCGACACGCCCGCCGATACCGACACACCCGTCAATACCGACACCTCAGCCGATACCGACACCTCCGCCGGCCCAACCGCCGTTCCCGTCGAGCCCGCCGAGCCGCTGCCCGCCCCCATTCCGATCGGCCCGCCCGTGCCCATCAGCGACGGCGGCATTCCCGGCTGGCGGCCCACGTCGCCCATGCCGGCGGTGCCGCTGGTGACTGCGTTCGACGGCACCGGCGTCAACGTCGGCGTGATCGACAATGGCTTCGAAGCCGAACCCGCCAAGGATCACCACAAGACCGCGGTGGCCGGCGCGCTGCGCGAGGTCATCGCCCCGGAATCCGCCGAGCCTACTGACGCCAGGGGCGCGGTCACCACCCACGGCGCCATGGTCAGCCGCGTCCTCGCCGGCCAGAGCGTGGCGGGCGACAGCTTTCCCAGGGGCGTGGCCACCGGCGTCAACCTGTACCAGGCCAACCGGCCTACCAGCTTCTCGAACGTACACCTGCAAAACCTGATGACCGCCATGAACGCGCGCGGGGTCAGGATCATCAACAACTCCTGGTCCTTCACCATCGTCGCCTCGCAGGCGCTGCCAGACGGTAGCGAAGCCCGGCCCGACTCAATCACCGTCAGGGGTTATTTCCCGATGTACCTGACCGCCGTGACCCGCAACAACCAGTTGTTGGTCTGGGCCAACGGCAACGAATCGCGGGACAATCCCTACCTGATCGCGGGCGCGCCGTATGTCATGCCCGCGCTTGAACGCGGCTGGCTCACGGTCACGCAATTGGAGTCCGCGGCTGATAATCTCGCGTTGTGGTCCGACGCCTGCGGTGTCGCGGCGAACTGGTGCCTGAGCGTACGCACGCGCGCCAAATCCCTCACCGGCACTTCGTTCGCCGCACCCATGGTCGCGGCCACCGCGGCGCTGGTGGCGCAGGCCTATCCCTGGATGGACAACAGCGCCCTGCGCCAGACCGTGCTGTCGACCACCGACGACCTGGGCGACCGGGCGCGCTTTGGCTGGGGCAAGTTGAACATTGAGCGCGCCTTGCGCGGCCCCGCCCTGTTCGACACGCGCCTGACGCTTGGCGGCGACTTCGTGGCCAGTTTCGACGACATGCGCTCGGAGTTCTTCAACGACATCGGCGGCGACGCCGGCCTGACCAAGGGCGGCACCGGCACGCTGGTGCTGTGGGGCCAGAACAGCTACGCCGGCACCACCACCATCAACAACGGCACCGTCGAGCTGTACGGCAGCCTTGCCGGCGACATCGCCATCCAGCCTGACGGCGCCCTGAGCGCCGACGGCGGCGTGGCGCGACGCTCGGTGGACAACCGCGGCACACTGCGGACCGACGGCAATGGCCTGCACATCCTCGGCGACTACACCGCCCAGCGCGAAGCCAACCTGACCACCCAGCTCGGCACGGCCCTGACGGTCGATGGCGCCGCCAGCCTGAACGATTCCACCCTGGTGGTCACCAAACCCGACGACGCCTACGTCGTCATGTCGCGCGAGACCGCGGTCAAGGCCGGCGCGGTGATCGGCCGTTTCGGCACGGTGACCGCGGGCGCGGGCCTGTTGTATGCGGTCAGCCCCGACTACTCGGCCACCCAGGTCGACCTGAACGTGGCGCGCAAGGACGTCGCGGAGGTGGCGCAAGGCCTGTACGCCGGCCAGCCCGGCCGGCTGGCCGCCGCGCAAGCCGTCGAAACCGCCTTCCAGGCCGCCGACGAGAAAGCGCTGGGCGCGGAGGCCCGCGTCAGCGACGCCTTCGTCGTGGGCGCGGCCCAGTTGCAAGCCGTGGCCGACGCCACGTCGCTGGCCGCCGCCCTGGACAGCGTCAGCGGACAGATCCACGCCTCGTCGCAGGCGCTGGCATTCCAGCAGGCGCAGACGGTGGACCGCGCCCTGACCGACCGCCTCGATGGCCTCGCGCCGTCCGGCGCGCGCACCGGCGGCTGGGTCAACATGATCGGCGCCACGGGCCGGCTGCGCCAGTCCGGCTACGCCAGCGCCAACACCCGCCTGTATGGCGGCCAGGCCGGCTTCGACCACGCCATCAACGCCGACACCGTGGTGGGCATCGCCCTGGCCTGGTCTGACGCCAAGGCCAGCTTCGACAGCTACGGCGGCCGCGCCAGGAGCCAGGGCGCCGGGCTATCGCTGTATGCGCGCCTGGGCGCCGACCAGGGGCCCTATGTGACGGCCCGCGCCGGCCATGAATGGATCCACGCCGACGTCCGCCGGGATGTCCTGGTGGGCGCCACCACGCGCCTGGACAGCGGGCGCGCCGACGGCCTGACCTCGCTGTACCTCGAAGCCGGCCACGCCTTCGCCGGCCATGGCAGCCGCCTCACCCCGTTCGTGGGCCTGTCGCACGACCACCTGCGGCGCGGAGCCATCGACGAGGGCAGCCATCCCTTCGCCCTGAAGTCCGGCGCGCGCGCCTACGACCAGAGCGCCGGACTGCTGGGCCTGCGGCTGCGCGCCGCGCCGGTGGACTGGGCCGGCGGCCTCACCACCTTCAGCGCCTATGGCGCCTACCGCTACGGCAATCCGGCGCGGCTGGACTTCACGGCCGCCTTTGGCGGCGCCCCCGACGCCAGCTTCCAGGTCGAAGGCATCGGGCTGCCGCGCCATAGCGGCTGGGTCGGCATGGGCGTCCGCGCCCAGCTCGGCAACGCGCTGTCCTGGTTCGTCAACGGCACCCTGCAATTCGGCCGTGGCGGCGTGGCCAGCAATGGCCTGTCGGCGGGGCTGCGCTGGCGCTTCCCGTAAGGCGCGCGGCGCGCACGCTCCGCCCGCCTATCAATCTTTGCGCATGACCCATGCGCAGGGGTTATGCCCGGCGCCGCGCGCGCGCCCGCCGGGCTGAAAAATCATCATTCAAAACAGCCACTTACCCGGACACAGCCAGTTCCGGGACGGGCGCCCGCGCCCGTCCGCCCCGGGTTCCCCTATCGCTCGCCAGCGGGCAATCTACGCGGTTTGAATCCAAGGGGCCGCATGCCAGGCCTCGATCCCCCTACGAGGAGCTTTCCTGTGAGCAAAACGTCCACCCGCCGCAAGCTTGGCCTGGCGGTCGCGCAAATGGGCCCGGTGCATCTGGCCGACGATCGGGCCGCCGTGGTCAAACGACTGGTCGAGATGATGCGCGAGGCGTCCGCGCGCGGCAGCGAATTCGTGGTCTTTCCGGAACTGGCGCTGACCACGTTCTTCCCGCGCTACTGGATGAGCGAAGCCGAGGCGGTCGAGCGCTTCTTCGAGCGCAGCATGCCCAACGCCGACGTGCAGCCGCTGTTCGACACCGCCCGCGACCTGGGCATCGGCTTCTACCTTGGCTATGCCGAAATCACGCCGGACGGCCGCCGCTACAACACGGCCGTGCTGGTCGACCGGACCGCGCGCATCATCGGCAAGTACCGCAAGATCCACCTGCCCGGCCACGACGACCACAAGACCGATGCGCCCTTCCAGCACCTGGAAAAGAAATTCTTCGAAGTCGGCGATCTGGGCTTCGGCGTATGGGACCTGGAAGGCACCCAGGTCGGCATGTGCCTGTGCAACGACCGCCGCTGGCCCGAGACCTACCGCGTGATGTCACTGCAAAGCGCCGAGCTGATCGTGCTGGGCTACAACACGCCCTCGCTCAACATCCACTGGAACGAACCGGCGCACTGGCGCACCAGCACGCACGAGATCGTGCTGCAGGCCAGCGCCTACCAGAATGCCGTGTGGATCGGCGCGGCCGGCAAATGCGGCTCGGAAGACGGCCACCACATGATCGGCAGTTCGATGATCGTGGCGCCGTCCGGAGAAATCGTGGCGCGCTCGACCTATGAAGAGGACGAAGTCATCACGGCCCGGATCGATCTGGCCATGGGCCAGACCTTCCGCGAGCACGTGTTCAATTTCGCCAAGCACCGCAGCCCGCGCCACTACCAGTTGATCGTCGAGCGCACCGGCGCCGGCGCGCCGCTGCCCACGCCGGCGGACCCGGCGTGAACGCGGACGGCGCGTCAGTTGCCCAGCTTGATCGCGCCGCTGTCGAGCAGCTTGCGCCACTTGGCCGAGTCATCGGCGATGAAGCGCTGCAAATCGGCGCGCGAGCCGCCGCCAGCGGTCATGCCGGCGGTGGCGACCGCGTCCTGGAAGGCGCGCGACTGCACCGTCTGGCGCAGCAGCGCGTTCAATTGGTCGAGCACCGCCGCGTCGATCGCGGGCGAGGCCGCCACTGAAAACCACTGGCTCGCGTCGTAGTCCGGAAAGCCCGATTCAGCCACGGTGGGCACATCCGGCAGCGAAGCCAGGCGCGCGCGCGTGGTGACCGCATAGGCCTTGAGCACGCCGGCGCGAATCTGTGGCAGCACCGGCGCCGAGCCCAGGATGGCCAGCGGAATCTGGCCGCCCGCGACATCCGAAACGGCCTGGCCGCCGCCCTTGTAGGGCACGTGCATGATGCGCGTGCCGGCGTACTGGTTCAGCAGCTCGCCAGCCAGGTGTTGCGACGTGCCGTTGCCCGAGCTGCCGAAGCTCCACGCCTCGGGATGCTTGCGCGCATCGGCCAGCACCTCGGCCAGGCCCGGCAGGCTGCGCGAGGCCGGCCCCACAATCACCATGGGCCCTTGCGCCAGCAGCATCACCGGCGCAAGTTCCTTGCCGATCGCCGGCTGCGGGTTGGGATAGATGAGGGGCCCGGGCACGGTGATCAGGTAGCCATCGCTGGCCTGGCTGCGCGCCACCAGTTGCAGCGCGATCGCGCCGGACGCGCCCGCCTTGTTTTCCACAACCACCGTCAGGCCGCTGCGGCGCGAGAGTTCCTGCGCGGCAACGCGGGTCAGTACGTCGGCGGTGCCGCCGGGCACGAAGCCCACGACCCAGGTGATCTGCCGGGCGGGCCAGGCCAGGGCCGGTTCGGCCTGCGCGGACCAGGCTGGCGCCAGGGCCGTGGCGCACCCCAGCCAGAGTGCGAAGCGTCGGATGACGGATTTCATGATTTCCCCTTGTATGAACGCCCCCCGTCTGCGCGGGCGGCTCAATCCCGGTCGGGCCGGCCGGGTGTGGTGTTGGGATGCTCGGCGCAGGATTGGTTGAATGCCTGCACCATTTTCAGCATCGGCCCGAGCACCCAGGTGTTGAAGATCAGGATGTCGCTTTCTTCCTTGGGGTCCTGTTTCAGATTGAACAGGTAAGGCGATTCGAGCTTGCCCTTGCCTTCGTTGACCTCGGGTTCCCAATAGAAGTGCAGCTTCCAGTCGCGCCACTTGACCGCGCGCAACTCGTTCTTGATGTAGAACAGGAAGCCCTCGCGCGTGGAATCGGCGCGCGCGCCAGTGAAGAAGTCGGTCTGGTCGATGCCGTCGATCGGCCGGTCGGCCGGGATGTCGGCGCCGCCGATGCGCGACAGCGTCGTGAACAGGTCGGTCACGTGCACCATTTCGTTGGACACGCGGCCGGGCGCCACCTTGCCAGGCCAGCGGATGATGAACGGCACGCGCAGGCTGCCTTCCATGGCGGTGTGATAGGTGCCGCTCCAGGGGCCGGCGGTGCCCCGGTAGGGCTTGCGGAACTCCGGACCGTTGTCGCTGCAGAAGATGAACACCGTGTCGTCGCGCAGCCCCAGTTGGTCCACCTCGGCCACGATCTGGCCCACGCGATGGTCCATTTCCACCATGGAGTCGGCGAAGTCGCCTGCGCCGGTACGGCCGGCGAAGTCCGGATGCGGCAGCGTCGGAAAGTGCAGGTGCACCAGCGGCAGATACAGGAAGAACGGGCGCGCGGCGTGCGCCTGCTCGCGCATGAAGGCCTGGGCGTGGCGCACCAGGTCGGCGTCGATGCCGCGGCGGCTGTCCAGGTCGTACAGCTTGACCTGGGTCGACGCCTGGCCGGCGCGGCCCTCCATGATGTAGGGCAGATCCGCCACGCTGGGATCGAAACCGATGGACGAGGTGAACTGGCTTTCGTCGGTGGTGCGCGGAATGCCGTACCAATGGTCGAAGCCGCGATCCGACGGAAACCGGCCGGGAATGTCGCCCAGGTGCCACTTGCCGTAATGCGCCGTGGCGTAACCCTGGCCCGACAACTGCTGCGCCAGCGTGATCTCGTCGCGCGTCAGGCCCTGCGGCAGGCCCGGCGGCACCGATTGCAGGCAGCCGGTGCGGATCGGGTGGCGGCCGCTCATCAGCGCCGAACGGGTCGGCACGCAGTCGCTTTCGACGTTGAAGTTCTGCAACAGCAGCCCTTCGCTGGCGAGCCGGTCGATGTGCGGCGTAGGCGCCCCGCGCAGCGCCCCGCCGCCATAACAGCCCAGCTCGCCCCAGCCGAGATTGTCGGCGACGATCAGCACGATATTGGGGCGATGGGACATAACGGCGTTTCCTGGAGGGTCTCGGGGTATGTCCGGGATTCTAAAAGCGTCATCCGGTCTTAACATTCCTGAAAGTGTGATCTGGAATAACCAAAATTCATGAATCTGTCATTACGCGATATCGAGTACTTCCTGGCCGCGGTCGAGCATGGCCACCTGGAGCGTGCCGCCGCCGCCTGCGGCGTGAGCCAGCCGGCGCTGTCCAAGTCGTTGCGGCGGCTGGAGGCCGATACCGGGCTGGCGCTGATGCAGCGCCACGGGCGCGGCCTGCGGCTCTCTTCCGAGGGCCTGGTGTTCCTGCAGCACGCCAACAAGCTCTGGGCCGAGTACCGCGACGCGGTGCGCCACGCGATGGAGCTGCGCATGGGCGAGGCCGGCCTGTTGCGCGTAGGCGCCACCGGCGTCACGGTGGATAGCGTGGTCATGCCCGCCCTGCGGCGCCTGCTGCCGCGCCGGCCAGCGCTGCGGCTGCAGCTCACGCAAGGCCTGTCCGACGACCTGAACCAGCAGGTCGAGCGCGGCGGCCTCGACCTGGCGGTAACCCCGGTCTACGCCGACGGCCCCGCCACCTTGCTCCACGAGATCATGTTCGAGGATGGTTTGTGCGTGGCCGCCAGCCGGCGCCATCCTCTGGCCGCCCGGGCGCGCCTGCACTGGCGCGACCTGGCCGGGCAGCGCTGGATCCTGCCCCGCCCGACCTCGGTGGTGCGCCGCATGCTGGATGCGCGGTTCGCCGAGGCCGGCCTGGCGCCGCCGGCCGCGGCGCTCGAAGTGGAGCATTTTTCTCCGGGATCGTTGCAGTTGCTGGCCGAGGGCGACATGCTGGCCGTGCTGCCGCTGAGCGCGCTGGCCGGTACGGTGGCCGTCACGCCGTTGCCGGTGGCGCTGGGGCAACCCTTGCGGCGCAGTATTGCCTTGATCTCACGCCGTGGCACCACCTGGTCGCCGCTGATGAACGAGTTCCGCGAAGCCGTGTTGGCGTGTGGCGGCGATGCCAAGGCGGCCGCGGCCACGCGCGGCAAGCGGGCCTAGCGCCGCGCGCGGACTCATCTTAGTGCCGCGCGCGGAATCACGTGCGCGCGCGCGCCTCGGCGCCAAGCGCCCAGACGCTGTCGCGTGCGCCGTCTCGAACGCGCCGCGCGCTGGCCCGCGCCATCCCGGCAAAGCCCAGGGCAGCCACCAGCGCCGTGCCATCCACGGCCAACGCCGCGGCCGAGGTATGCGCCCACAGGCCGCTGGCGGGCCACAACGCGCCCACCAGTGACGTCAACGGAATCGCCAGCGTCACTGCCGCCGCCGTCCACAGCAGCTGCACGCCTGCTATCGCGCCGCCCCGCAGAAACGCCCACGCGATGCTGGCGAAAAAGCTCGTGTAGTACAGCCCGCGCAGCCAGCCATCCAGGCCCGCGACGTGGCCATTGAGCCATTTGGCCGCGACGATCATCAGCGAAATCCCGCACACGCTGCCCAGGCAGACCCCTACCGTGGCCGCCGCCATCAGCCGCGTGTCGCGCCGCTGCGCCGGAATCGCGCCCGTCTTGCGGTCGGCGCTCTTGCGGCGCGTTTCGATCCACAACAGGTTGCCGCTGTAGAACAGCCAGGCGCCCGCCAGCGCCAGCAGGAAATACAGCCACTGCACGGTCACGCCGCCAAAGGCCGCCATGTGCAGGGCGAAGAAGCTGCTGATCCACAGATTGGCGGCGCTTTGCGCGCCGGGAAGGTAATCGCGGTTGACGATACGGCCCGAGTACGGATCGATCGCCACGAAGCCGCCGCGCGCGCGCGGCGACACCGCGCGCGGGTCCTTGCCCCACACCCGCACCACCGCGCGTGGCCCGTCGACCTGCTGGTACTGCAGCACCTCGGGCACGAAACCCGGGGCCGCCGCGTGCGCCCGCGCCAACAGTTCACGCGGCGCCAGCATGGCCGCCGGATCGCGCCGCGGCGCATCCCCGGCCGCGCCGCCCGGGCGCTGGAACACCGCCTCCAGCCTGCCTTGGTACATCAGCTTGTCCTGCAGGTCATAGATACCGTCATGGAACGCGAACACCACCGAACTGAGCGCCATGACCAGATGGAACGGCAACGACACGATGCCCACCACATTGTGCGCGTCCAGCCACATGCGCTTGCGGTTCTTGCCGATGCGCAGGGCGAAGAAATCCTTGACCAGCGAGGGCAACAGCACCACCACGCCCGATACCAGCGCCAGCGCGTACAGCGCGGCGATCACCCCCATGATCCAGCGATTGGGATCGGTGTCGACCGGCAGGCCCACCACCCGGTGCAGCACGTCGATGAACGCAGCCAGCCCGCTGGGCGCGGCCTGCTCCAGCCGCAGCCCGCCGTCGGCCCCGGGCACCGCGACGTAATGGCGCGCCGCCGACTCATCGTGCTCGTCGGCCCGCGCGTCGCGCACTTCCCAACCGAGCCGGGCCGGCACGTTTTCGGTCTGCCGCAGGTATATGTCGAAGCCCTTGGCCACCTCCGGCCGCGCCGCCAGGGTCCGGGCGATCAGGTCGGGGGTTTCGTCCAGCGGCACCTGCGCCTGTGCCGATGGCGGCGTTGCCCAGCGCGACAGGGGTTCCTTGAACAGCGTCAGCGCGCCGGCATAGAAGGCGATGAACAACGCCATGCCCGCCAGAATGCCGGTCCAGGTGTGGACCGACTTGTAGATGCGTATGTAGTCGGCTTTCATGATCGCCACAACACCTCACAGCGCGCCGGCCAGGAACAGCCCGCCGTACAGCAGCGCGCAGGCCCCGCCCAGCCAGCACCAGGCCCGCAGCCCACTGGAAAAGAAATAGACGCCGGCGAGCACGCCCAGCCACACCGGCGGCACAAGCCACATGGCAAGCTGCGAGCGGGTCGCCAGGGGAACGGCCTGGGTCAATGCGGCCAGCACGGCGCTGGCTCCGAGCGCCAGCGCGAAACCCAGCAAGGCGCCGGCCAGGGTCTTGGCGACCCAGTCGCGGCGGATCGAAGCGGGCCTGTCCGGCCTGGCGGATTCAGCGCGCCGCATCGGCATCGCTGCGCCGCAACGCGGCCAGTGCGCCCAGATAGGGGATCAGGCTGAAGAACAGCATCAGGGCGGTGCAAAACACAAAAACAGCCGCCACCGTGGAGAAGGCGCGCAGGCAGCCCGCACCGCCCAGCGCCAGCAGCACGACACCCGCGCCGCGCGCAGCCAGCGGCGGACTCGGCGCGCGGCGCCAGCGCTGGTTGGGCGAGGCGAGATACAGGCACAGACAGCCCAGAAACAGCACGAACAGGCTGGGAAGAACCAGGGAAGGCATAGTCATCCTTGCAAGCGGCGCCCCGTTGCCGGACAGATCCGTCCGGCAACGGGGCGCGGATCACGCGCGGCAACGGGCTCAGAAGCTGATGCTGGCCGAGGCGGTCACGGTGCGCGCCGGCCCCAGCGTGGCGATCGGGGTGGTGTCGCTGAAGCTGCCGGCGTAATAGTGTTTGTCGAACACGTTATTGACATTCAGGCGCAGCACGACATCCTTGCCGTTGACCAGCATCGCGTAGCGCGCGCCCAAGTCCAGTTGGCCCCAGCCCGGGATCCTGAGCTTGTTGGCGGCGTCGGCATACTGGCTGGAGGTGGCCTGCACGCGGGCGCTCAGGGTCAGGCCGGGCACCCAAGGGGTATCCCATTCCAGCCCGGTATTGGCCTGCCAGCGCGGCGCGCCGACCGCCGTGTTGCCGTCGTAGCGACCATACGAGGTCTTGGTCTGCGTGCCTTGCGTATACGTCACGCCGCCCAGCACGCGCACGCCGCGCCCCAGCTCGCCGAAAGTGTTCCACTCCACCCCGCGCACGCGCTTTTCACCGCCATCGGCGTAGGTCGGCCGCAAGGTCGAGCCCTCGGTCACCAGCATCGGCTTGTCGATCTGGAACAGCGCCAGCGTGTTGGTGAAAGTGCCGGCGTTCCATTTGACGCCGACTTCCTTCTGCTCGGTCTTGTACGGTGCGAACACCTGCCCGAAATTGGTGGCCGAGGTATCCGTGACGCTGTCGCCCTTGCTCAGGCCCTGCACATAGTTGGCGTAGAACGAAAGATCCGGTCCCCATGGCTTGACCACCACCGCCACCGCGGGCGTAACGGCCTCCTTGTCGTAGCGCGTGGTGACACTGCCGCTCTTGTCGAAGTTGGTGGTCTTGACGCGCTGGTTGCGCACCCCGCCGGTCAGCAGCAGTTTGTCGTCGAAGAACGACAGCGTGTCGACCAGCGCCAGGCTCGACAGTTTGTTCTCGGCGGTCTTGGAGGCGCTGTCGGGCACGCCGGGCATGACCGGCGTGATCGGGTGGTAGATATTGGACTTGAACATCGACGCCTTGCCAGTGGCCGAACCGTCTTCCAGATCCAGCAAGGAGGCCTGCAGCACCAGTTCGTGGCCCACGCTGCCAGTCCTGAAGCGCGTTCGCACACCGCCCTCGGCCGACGTGGCGTCGGTATAGGCGCGCTGACCGATGATCGAGCCGGTGAAGTTGCCGTTGGCGTCGATCTGGCGCGCATGGGTGCCATTGATCAGACCCGATTGGTGGCTGTCGCGCCGGCCAACGGCGCCGAATACCGACACGTTGTCATTGAAGCGGTACTCGGCGCGTCCGATCACCGCATTGCTCTGGATGCTGCCGTAGCCCGTGCTGAACTGGTTGATGCGCGGATCGGGCGCTTTCGGCACCACCGAGCCGCCGAACCAGAACATGGCCGGCGTGCCGCCGCTGAACGATTCCTGGCTGTGATAGGCGTCGATTGAGGCGGTCAGCGCGGTTCCCCGGTAGTCCAACCCGGCGGACAGGAATTGACGCTTGCGCGATTGGCCATCGAGCGGGGTGGCGCCTTCGCTGAACGCGCCGTTGACCCGGGCGCCCCAGGCGTTGTCGGCGCCAAAGCGCCGGCCAGCGTCAATGGTCGTGCCCAACTGTCCGTCGCCCTGCCAGTTAAGGCCGAAGGTGGCATTGGGGATGTCGTCGGCGCGCTTGGGCACCAGATTGATGGTGCCGCCCACCGCGCCGCTGGGCGCCATACCGCTAAACAGGGCATTCGGTCCCTTGAGCACCTCGACCCGCTCGACAAATTCGACCGGCGTGCGGCCCATCGGCGCCAGGCCATACAGCCCGTTGATGGCCACGTCGTTCTGGTTGACGTCAAAGCCGCGAATGCGGAAGTTCTCGTACGCGTGGCCGCTGGAAGTGGTGAAGCGCACCGACGCGTCGTTGGCCAGGACGTCGGCCAGCGTGCGGGCCTGCTGGTTGCGGATCAGTTCGGAGGTATAGCTGGTGACGTTAAAGGGTGTGTCCATCACGTCCCGGTTCCCCATCAGGCCCAGGCGCGCGCCCTGCGCCACCTGCCCCCCCGCGTATGGCGCGGGCAGGTCCGTGTTCTGCACCGAATCCGCCGTCACCGTCACCGGTTGCAGCGTGGGCGCCGCGCTTTGCGCCAGCGCGCCGGCGCAAGGAAATGCCAGCGCCAGCGCGAAACGCGGCGCATGCCGCCTGGCGTGCTGCGCCAGGATCGATTGCTTATTGTTGGTCAAGATTCATCGCCCCTAGATACGAATGAAAACGCTTCTCGGGATGATTATAGGTCGGACTAAAAGAAGATGTCTTGGATAAATATCGATATTTTTTCAGCTAAACGTCAGAAAATTCCATGAACTCTGGCCGGCATGAATATCAGACAAAAGCAGGACTCCGATCGGCAGTTGCAGGCCCGCGCGACCCTAGAATTCCGCTTGTATCGAATTCAAGGTGGAACGCCGCGCGTTCCACCCGTTCCGCCGCGCAACCCTGTACGCGGCCGGACTGGGCAAGAGCTGGCATGCGCATTCTCGTCGTCGAAGATCCCCCCGAGTGGGCCGAAACCGTGTCCCGGCATGTCGCCGGGCTTGGCCATGACGTGCACACCTGCGGCACCCTGCACGACGCGCTCGACCGCATCCGGCGCGAACCGCCGCAGATCCTCGTCAGCGGCGCGCCGCTGCCGGACGGCGACATGCTCGCGCACATCGCCGCGCTGCATCGCGCCTTTCCCACCATGGGCATCATCGTGCTGACCGCCAACGTGCGCATCACGACGCAATTGCAGGGCATGAGCGATGGCGCCGACCACTACCTGATCAAGCCGGTGCAACTGCCATTGCTGGCGGTGACGCTGAGCGCGCTGGAACGGCGCCTGGTCACGGCCTCGCTCGCCCCGCCGCAGCCTGGCGACTGGACCCTGGACGTCGAATCCCGCCAGCTGCGCTCGGCGCAGGGCGAGCAGGTCAGCCTGAC
>LXNH01000010.1_pt1 | contig 41798 bp, 41 predicted proteins | sample 809111 | NCBI WGS metagenome assembly LXNH01 (sample SAMN04870528, study PRJNA318959) | seawater metagenome | biome: 00002010; material: water; isolation source: marine seawater | place: Greece: Milos, Mediterranean Sea | collected 2013-05-29 | depth 5-7 m
GTTCGTCCAACTGTTCATGGGTCTCGCAGCGCAGGAAGATCAGGTAGTCATACGGGCCGCTGACCGACGACACCTCCTCGACCTCGGGCATTTTCTCCAGTTCGCGTATCACGGCCGCGGGGGTCTTGGGCAGCACGCTGATGAAGCAATAGGCGCGCACCGCGGCCTCTTCGAGCAGGCGTCCCAGGCGCACGCCGTAGCCCGCCACGATGTGTTCGCGTTCGAGACGGGCGATACGCGCCACCACCGTGGTGCGCGCCAGGCCGAGCTTGCGCGCCAGAATGGCGGCGGGTTCGCGGGCGTTGGCCTGCAGCAGGCTGAGCAGTTGCCGGTCGATGGCATCTAGGCGTTGGTTCATGCGCCCGACCATACAGGCGCGGCGCGGCGCGCGTCAATGCGCGCGTCAGCCGTCGGATTCGGGCGGCAGGCCGCCGCGGTAGATCCGGCCGTCGAAGGCAAAGCGTGTGAGGGTCCTGGAGGCCGCGTCGAACACCCGGTCGCGGCGCGCGGCATCTTCCGGCCGCGGCGGCGACAACGTGAGGCGGCACAGGTCGGCGCCGCTGTCATAGCGCGCCGCCTGCACCAGGTCGCTGGCGCCGAACGCATGGACATGGTGGGCGAACTCGCGCAATTGCTCCATTTCGTGGAACGCGCCGCGGTCGCTGATCAAGCGCATGCCGAACTTGGTTTCTTCCTCGGGCGCCGGAACCGGCGCCGGGGATGGGGCAGGCGTGTCGGGCGTGCCGTAGTCGAACTGCGCGCCGGCATCGCGCATCGCCGCCAGCACCTGCCGCCAGGCGGGTTCGTCCAGGGTCAGGCGGGCGGCCATCGCCAGCAGCCGTTGCCGGCCCAGGGCCCGCGGCTGCGGCCCGCCGACGTAGCTGGCCCATGGCACCGCTTCGTCCAGCCCGGCCAGTTCGGCCATTTGCGCGTCGTTGTAGCCCAGCCGTTCCTGCAGGCGCCGCAGCGAGGCCGCGTCGGGAGGCACATAATTGTCGATCGTCTTCATGGGTGTGCTCCGGTTGCGCCACACGCCGAGGGCGTGCCGCGCTACGCTTCATGCTAGCGCGGGCCGCCCGACTTGCCCAGCACGGCGGCGCGCCCATGCTAGGATTCGCGCCGACTTCATTGCCAGGAGACTTACCCGTGGAAACCCAGGAACAAATCGCCGTCATCGTGCATACCATCTCGCATCAGGGCGGCCGTATCGACGCGCTCAATACGGCGCTGCTGACCATGCTGCACCTGGCCAAGGCCTCGCCCGGCCTGCGCGAAGCGATCGAAGCGCAGCTCGAACAGAACTATTCCAGCCTGCTGGCCCGTTCCGAGAATCCGCAATACGTGGCGGGTTTCGAGAGTGTGCGCGATCAGATCGTCGCGGCATTTAAATAGGACCCACAACCGCCGGAGTTACCCACAACTTCTGTGGACAAGCCTTGGGATAGCGCGGGCATAGAAAGCCTTTTTCCTTTGTTTACAAAGGCTTGTAAAGCAAGGTCAAAATCGGCGCCCACAACGTGCGTGGATGCGCCGCAACAGGGGCCGGCAGAGGTCTCGCAAGCCGGGTAATATGCCGGCCCATGCGGAATCAGTATCCATTGCAAGACCGGGGCCGTGGCCTCGCGGCCCGGGTCTCGGAAGCGGCAAAGCTGGCGGCGTTCGACCCCGGCAAGCTCTCCCCCGAGGCGCGCCAGAGCTGGGAGCGCCTGGGCCATGGCTTCAAGGCCTGGCATGACTTCGACCAGCGCCATCCGGTCCTGCGGCGCTTGGCGCTGCTGCCCTTCATCGGCCGGTTGTATCGCAAGGCGCGCCGCCGCCACGTACTGCGGGCCAACGGCGAGCTGGTGTTCTGAGCCGCGCCTTCAACGCTGCCGCCGGCGCGCATACAGGTGGTAAGCCAGCCATACCGCGGCCCCGATGGCGACCGCCACCGCCAGCTTGGTTTCAACGCCGTGCATGCGGCCGAGCAGGGACTCGATGGTCTGCCCGAACACATAGCCCAACAGGCTGAAGCACACCGCCCAGATGGCGGCGGCGATGGCGTTGAGCACCAGGAAGCGCATGGGTGAGACCTGCGACACGCCCAGCGCGACGGGCCCCACCGTGCGCAGGCCGTACAGGAAGCGCAGCGCCAGGATGAACCCGTGCGGATAGCGGTCGATGGCCGCCAGCGCCTTGCCGAACGCGGGTTGGGCGCGGATCCGCCGCACGTAGCGGTGCTCGCGGTATCGCCGGCCCAGGAGAAACAGGCCCTGGTCGGCCAGGAATGAGCCGGCGAATGCGCACAGCATGACGTAGGGCAGGTGCAGCAGCCGCTGGTGCGACAGGAAGCCCGCCAGCACCACCACGCTTTCACCTTCGAGCAGCGTTCCGCCCAGCACGGCCCACAGGCCGTAGTCGATGATGAACTGGTGCAAGTGCGGGTTCATGACTGGCGTTCGCTCACGATGCGCGCCAGCGTGGCCAAGGCCCGCGCCAGCTCGGGGGAATGGCGCTGGCCGCAGCTGATGCGCAGGAAATGGTTGTAGCGCGTACTGTTGGAGAACATGGCGCCTGGCGCCACCCGTATCCCCTGACGCAGGGCCGCCTCGAACACTTCCAGTCCCGAGCGGCCGTCCGGCATTTCCACCCACAGCAGCATGCCGCCGCGGGGCACGCTCAGGCGCGTGCCCGCCGGGAAATGCGCAGCGATGGCCTCGGCGGTCTGGTCGCGCTGTGTCTTCAATTGCCGGCGCAATCGCGTCAGGTGGCGGTCATACGCGCGCGAACCGAGGTAGTCGGCCACCGCCATCTGTGCCAGCGGTTCATTGGGCCGGCTCTGCGCGAATTTCAGCATGGCGATGCGGGCTTTCCAGCGGCCTCCCAGCAGCCAGCCCAGGCGCATGCCCGGCGCCAGTGTCTTGTGCAGCGATGAGCAATAAATGACGTTGCCGGTCGGGTCCCAGGACTTGGCCGCCGCCAGCGGCGTGTCGTCGTCGTTCAAGGCGCCATAGGTGTCGTCCTCGATCAGCGGCACCTGCTGGCGCTCGCACAGGGCCACCAGGCGGGCCTTTTCGGCATCGGGCATGACGCAACCCAGCGGATTCTGGAAATTCGGCACCACCACCACCGCGCGGATGTTGCCATGGGTCTGGAAGGCCAGGTCCAGCGCCTCGATGGACAGGCCGTGCTGTGGGCTGGTGGGGATCTCCAGGGCGCGCATGCCCAGGCTTTCCAGGATCTGCAGCAGGCCGAAGTAGGTGGGCGATTCGACGGCGATGGTGTCGCCCGGACGCGCCACCGCGCGCAACGCCAGGTTTAGGGCCTCGATGCAGCCGTGCGTGACGATCACGTCATCGGGCGTGGCATTGATGCCGTTGGCCAGGGCGCGCCGCGCCAGCACCGCGCGCAGGTGCGGATGACCTTGCGGCGGCACCGGGCTGACCAGCACGTGGGGCGAATGTCGCAGCGTGCGGATCATCGCTTGCTTCAGTTCTTCCATCGGGTAGGCCTCGGGCACCGCCGCGGCCAGCGCAAAATTGGCGCTGACCGGGTGGGCTTCGCATTTGGCGATGAAATCCGAGACGCGGTCATGGATGCCGACATACTGGGCGCTGCCCAGGGCCTGGCGGATATCCGGCTCATCGACGGGCGGGATGCTGTTGCGGCGCGGCTTGAGGACGAAATAGCCGGAACGCGGGCGGGCCTCGATCAGGCCGTCGTCCTCGAGCAGCCGGCAAGCCTGCAGCGCGGTGGAGAGGCTGACTTGGTGAGTGCGCACCAGGGCGCGCACCGACGGCATGCGCTGCGCCGGGGCCAGGACCCCGGTCTGGATGGCGCGCCGGTAATGGTTCGCCAAGCGTAGATATAGCGGTTGCGGGTCCATGCGCCGATCATGCTCCCTAGGGTGGGTTTGAGGGTAGGCACAGATTTCCGCAAAATACACCATAACAGTGCTGAAATCGATAGGCTGCATCGGTACAGAAAGGGGAATTGTGTGGCTGTTGCGCAAAGCAGGGCTGGCGCAGACTGTGGGGGTCAGATTGGAGATACCCATGGCCCTTTTTCCTGCCCCTCAGCCGCACGCGCAACGTTTCGAACTTCTCTGCGGCGCCAGCCGCCCGCTCCGCCTGCGAGCCGGGGCGACCGTGGTTTGCGTCAGCGGCAGCCTGGTGGTGGCCGAGCCGCCGTATCGGTCGGAACTGCCGCACGGCAGGTATCTGGCGCCTCCCGCGCGCCTGCATGCGGGCGAGAGCCACTATCTGGCCGAGCGGGCGTCGGTGATCCTGACCGCCCTGGTCCGGGCCGAAGTGATCTGCCTGCAACCGCCCGGCGCGATAGCCCGGATTTTGGCCTTCGCCGCCCGCCTGCCGGGCCTGGCAGACAAAAATAATGGGCCTGGTGGCGTCGGTGCGCTGCACAAGATTTCAAAATGATGTATGATTCACACATCAGACGCGGGGTGGAGCAGTCTGGCAGCTCGTCGGGCTCATAACCCGAAGGTCGTAGGTTCAAATCCTGCCCCCGCAACCAGTTTCAAGCAGTACCGGCGCCCGGCGTGGCCCGCATCAAGGCCCGCCGCCCGCCCAGCAAAAAACCGCGACATCCGTCGCGGTTTTTTTTCGTCCGCTGCTTGCCCTGCATCAAGCCATCGTTCCAGCCCGGAGTTTCCCGGGTGTAGGTGGCCGCACAGGGGCCGGGCGCTGCGCTACCATGGCTCAAGCGCGCGATTGCGCGACCTGTGAGGAGGGTCCATGGGCACGGCAAAATACGATCATCCCGGCTATGTCGCCGATACCGGCGTCGACGGCAAGTACCATGTGGGCCTGTGGTGCCCGCACGGCTATCCCGCGCATGTCCACATCGGCCGTCCCGCCGAGCGCGGCGATCCCCAGGCGCTGCTGCGGCTGCGCATTCCCGATGGGGTGTTCCAGTCCTTGTCCGACGATCCTGAAACCCTTTGCCGCCGCGCGCTGGGTCAGGCCTTGGGGTCCGGGTTGCTGCGTTCGGTGGGCGTCGATGGCGAATACCAGGAATTGCGCCTGCAGCTCGATGCCGAGCCCTGGCCGGGGCCGATGCGGGCCGCCGGCAACGCCTAGCGGTTACGCCCGGCGCGCTGAGGACGGGAAGCGAGGGGGCATCGTAGTTACCCACAGCGACTGTGGACAAGCCTTGGGATAGGCGCTGCGCATCTGCCAATATCACCGCCATATCAATGGCTTGGCGGTGGCGATGAAAAAATGCTCCCCGCGTGGCACTGGCCTGTCCGGTTGCCGCAGGGGGGGCGGGGACGCGTGCGACAATCGCAGCCCCGCCGGCGTGTCTCGCCCCGGCTTTTCCGAATCGTGTTTCCATGTCTACGCATCCGCATCCCCTCGATGTCGCCATCAACCTGTCCGGCAAGCGCGTGGCCGTCATCGGTGGCGGGCCGGCCGGCCTGATGGCGGCGGAGGGTCTGGCTGCGCGGGGCGCGCAGGTCGATGTCTACGACGCCATGCCGTCGGTCGGCCGGAAATTTCTGATGGCCGGCCGCGGCGGCCTGAATCTGACACATAGCGAACCTGCCGCGCCGTTCCTGGCGCGTTATGGTGAACGCGCCGCGCAGATTGCCCCCTGGTTGCGCGAACTCGACGCCAATGGCCTGCGCCTATGGGCGCAGCAACTTGGCATCGAAACCTTCGTGGGGTCGTCGGGCCGCGTCTTCCCCGCCGAGATGAAAGCGGCGCCGCTGCTGCGAGCCTGGCTGGCCCGGCTGCGCGCCGCTGGCGTGCGATTCCACATGCGTCATCGCTGGCTCGGTTGGCCGGCGGCGGTGGCGCCCAGCGCGGCCGGGTTGCGCTTCCAGGCGCCGGACGGGGGTCTGGCACGGGATGCCGACGCCGTGGTGCTGGCGCTGGGCGGGGGCAGTTGGGCCAGGCTCGGATCGGATGGCGCCTGGCTGCCGGGATTGGCCGCGCACGGCATCGCCACGGCGCCGTTGCGCGCCGCCAATTGCGGTTTCGAGGTGGGCTGGTCGGAACATTTCCGCCAGCGCCACGCTGGCCAGCCGGTCAAATCGGTCACCCTGCGCTGTGTCGGCGCGGCCGGCCCCGGGCATGCCCGCCAGGGGGAATTCGTGGTCACGGAAAGTGGCATCGAGGGCAGCCTGGTGTATGCCTTGTCGGCCGGCTTGCGCGACCGGATCGAAGCCACCGGGCACGCCATCGCCTTGCTTGACCTGGCGCCCGGCTGGAGCGGCGAAAAAGTGCTGGCGGCGGTGACCCATCCGCGTGGTGCGCGCTCGATGTCGAGCCATCTGCAGAGCCGCCTGGGGCTGACGGGCGTCAAGGCCGGTTTGTTGCGTGAGTGTGCCGGGCCCGAGGCTTTCCGCGACCCGGCGCAACTGGGGAGGCTGATCAAGGCTTTGCCGCTGCGGCTCGAGCGTCCGCGGCCCATTGATGAGGCCATCAGCACGGCGGGCGGAGTCCGCTTCGAGGCACTGACGCCGGGACTGATGGTGCGGGCGGCGCCCGGGGTATTCTGCGCGGGCGAAATGCTGGACTGGGAAGCGCCCACGGGGGGCTATCTGCTGACCGCCTGCATGGCCAGCGGCGTGGTCGCCGCGGCAGGCGTGGCGGCGTTCCTGGCGGCGCGTTGAGCGGGCTCAGGAGCCGCGGGGATACGAGGAGGAACCCTGTGGCGGGCGTGGCGCCAGGTCGTTGACCACATGGCCGACCACCGCCGGGCCATCGGGCTGCGTGGCGATGCCGATCACCCGGGTGATGGCGCTGGCTGGCATGCCGGTGCCCTGGCCGGGGTCCTGCACCAACTGCCAGATCCTGGCTTCATCGGGCAGGTCGGCGGCATGCGCACCATCCGATCCATCGAGACAATCGCACGCGAATACCGACCAGTCAGCGGCGCTGCAGGGCAGGCCGTGCGCGGTGGCCAGCCGCGCCAAGGCCAGAGGCGCATCCGCCTGGCTGGCGGCGTGCTGGGCGGCGGCGCCCAGCGAAACGTCCAGCGACAGCAGGCGGAGGAACTCTACGACATTGTCTGTATTCATTCTGCGGTCTCCCTTTCTGGTAGAGCTGTTCTGGAGGTACGTCCGATGCCGGGTCAGCCGGGGCCTTGTCCCAGCATCGCAACCAGCGATTGCTTCAGCCGCGCCGAAAAAATGGGTACCGTATGCGAGACGCCGTCACGATCGACGCCTTCCTTGAGCTGCACTGATTGGCCAAGGAAGATATCGGGCGCGGCGGCAATGCCGTTGTATCGGGCCAGCAGGTCGTCGACCTGCTGCTGGGCATCGGCCAGCGTGCTGCTGGCGGCAAGTTGGCCGGCCGTGTGTGCCTGGAGGATGCGGTGCAGATCGTCGATGAAGAGGGCCAATGCCGCCTGCCCCCGGCATTGCGGCTGTTCCCAGCCCCAGGGCTGGGGGGAGCCGCCGTTGTTTTCCGATACGTGTTTCTTGGTCATTTCCGCATCCTAATCCATTGCCGCCAAATACGCGACAGGCGCGCACTGGGGTGGGCGATCGCGTGGCCGCTGTGCGCGCGGCTGCGCAAATCGCGGCCTTTGCGGTATGCTGGCTTCGGTTTCCACGCCTCGATAGGAGATGTCCAATGAAGAACAAAGTGATTCTCGTCATGCTGCTTTCGATCGCTGCCATGTCGGCGGGGTGCAATACCGTTGCAGGGGCCGGCAAGGACATCCAGCGCGGCGGTGAAAAGATTGAGGGCGCCGCGACCAAATAAGGGGCTTGACGTCCTACGCGCCAAGGGCGCGACCAGGGCCACGCGGAAATGTTGCGGCATTTCGGGCGTGGCCTTTTTGCGGCCGCTGGCATAATCGCGGGAGTCCGAATCCGAAGGCAGGAAGAATCATGCGCAAGTCTGTATGGGTGGGTGTCACGTTGATGGCGGTGCTGGGCGGCTGCGCCAGCACCGGTGTCTATGAGTCGGACACCGTGGTGAAAGACACCTTCATCGTGGATACCAATTACCAGGCGGCGTTCCGCCGCGCCGGCGAATATGTGCGCACCTGCCACGTCAACGTGCAGCACCCGTACCACGTGACCTATGCCTGGAAACACGTCCTGGGCGAGAAGGGCGCCCCCGACGAAGTGCAGGTCTACAAGGTGGGTGAAACCGCCAAGATCCTCGAATTGATCTCGGCTGAAGCCGATGGCCCGGCCAAGGCCAAAGTGACGGTCACGGTGCTCGGCGAAGGGCGTTGGGACGCGGCCGAGATCGCCGCCGCGCGCGCCTCGATCCAGAGTGCCACGCCGGTCTGCCGCAAGGACGGCTAGGCATGGATCCGCGCGCCCCGCAGATGCGCGCCGCCGGCCTGCCGTTTGCGTTGCTGGCGGGCGCCTTTCGCTTTCTGGGCTGGCTCAACGGCATCGCGGCGCTGGGCCTGGCGGCGTTTGCGCTGGGCATGGTGGGCGGCGATATCGCCGCCCCCGACCTGCAATTGCCTTTGTTGTTATTGCTGGCTGGCCTGCTGGCGGCCTGCCTGGGTGTCGGGTTCGCCTACGTGGCGCAGATCAGCCTGTTGCGCCAGGGCTACACCGGTCGGTTGACGCGTGGCCACTTGCCGGCGCAATGGCTGGCCCTGCTTTGCTATCTGGCCAGTGCGCTGGCGTTCTGCGCCGGTTGCTGGCTGGCGGCCGGCCAGGCCGCGACGGATGCCGCGCAACAGTTGACGACCTACGCCCGGACCTGATTTTCCAGGGAAAACCCGTGTGCGCAAAAGTGTTGGACACGCACTTGCGTTGAGAATAATATGCGCAGTGCGTATATAAACCCTCTATCCGGGACCTGTCATGACCATTTCCCAGCAAGCCTTCCTGCGCGACGCCATGCGCCGCCTGAATCTCACGCGCGATGTCTTCGCGACCCGGATCGGCGTGAAGCGCCGCGCCCTGGATACCTGGCTGCTGCCGGAGGGGTCGCAGGAATTCCGCGCGATGCCGGAAGTGGTGCAGCGTTTTGTCAGCGAAATCGTGCAGAACGGCGTCTTGCTCGAAAAATATACGCAAAGCGTACAAGAGGGTCCGCTGCGTGATCGCATCGCCGTGGAGGGCAAGCACCAGTTGCTGTCGGTCGATCAGTTCACCCGCGATTCGGTCGAGGATCTGTTCCGCGTTGCCGACATGATGCAGCCCATCGCGCGGCGCCAGAAGGTCTCGCGCGTGCTCGAAGGCGCGGTGCTCGGCAACCTGTTTTTCGAGGCCAGCACGCGTACCCGTGTCAGTTTCGGCTCGGCTTTCTGCCGCCTGGGCGGCTCGGTCTGCGACACTACCGGCTTCACGTTCTCGTCGATGGCCAAGGGTGAATCCATCTATGACACCAGCCGCGTCATGAGCGGCTATGTCGACGCCATGGTGATCCGCCATCCGGACCAGGGTTCGGTCGCTGAATTCGCGCGGGCCACCAATATCCCGGTGGTCAACGGCGGCGATGGCCCCGGCGAGCACCCCAGCCAGGCCCTGCTGGACCTGTACACGATCCTGACCGAGTTCTCGCGCCTGGGCAAGCTGCTGGACGGCGCCCACATCGCCATGGTCGGCGACCTGAAATACGGCCGTACCGTGCATTCGCTGATCAAGCTGATGGCGCTGTACAAGAACGTCAAGTTCTCGCTGGTGTCGCCCAAGGGCCTGGAAATGCCGTCCTACATCATCGAGCAGGCCAGCCGCAACGGCAATGTCATCGAGCAGAAGACCTCGCTGGCGGAGGGCCTGGCGGGCGCCGACGTGATCTACGCCACGCGCGTGCAGAAAGAGCGCTTCGCCAACGAAGAGAACGAAGGCTACACGCCCGACTTCCAGATCAACCGCGCCATCATCGACGCCTACTGCGGCCCGGACACCATCGTCATGCATCCGCTGCCGCGCGACAGCCGGCCGGGCGCCAACGACTTGAGCGTGGACCTGAACCATGATCCGCGCCTGGCGATCTTCCGCCAGACCGACAACGGCATTCCCATCCGCATGGCCATCTTCGCCGTGCTGCTGGGCGTGGAAGGGCTGGTGCAGCATTCGCTGCGTGACGTGACGTGGCAGCATCCGTCGCATATCGGTCCCGATGATTCGGTGTTCCACGGCCTGGAATAAGACGTCCGCGGGGCAGCGCGGCACGGCCGCCGCGAGGGCCGTCGCCAGCGATTTCAAGCATAATCCGCGCTGGTTTTTCCTGTCGCGTGTCGTTCCGAGACACGCCGTGGAATCTTCGGTCGGATGGTCTTATGTCTTCGAGCAGTCGCGCAGTTCCGTCGTCTCCTGAGCCCGCCGGGCAGGCGTGCTACCTGAGCGCGTCAAACACCCATGCCTGGCAGGCGGTCTATTCCTCGGTCGATGCGTATACCCGAGGCCAGGTGGCGGCGGTGGTGTCCGACAGCGCCGACGAATTGGTCGCCGCTTTCTATTCCACCCTGCTGGCCGATGCCGAGGCTGGCCCGCGCCTGTCACACGAGATTGTCTCCTCCCGCCTGCATCAAGGCATGAAAGGCTGGCTCAGGGGCCTGCTATGCGTGCGCGACCAGGGCGACATCGCGGCGCTGATGGCAACGCAGAAGAAGGTGGGCGAGGTGCATGCGCGCGTGCACATCCCGATCCATCTGGTGATGGCCGGCGCCCGCGTCCTGAAGAACGAGATCGCCCAGCGCCTGCGCGCCAGTGACCTGGGTGGCGTGGCGGCGTCGATCGCGACCCAATACGTCTGTAATCTGTTCGATCTGGCGATCGAGCAGATGAGCCGCGCCTTCATGCGCGATATCAACCGCGGCGCCCGCAACGACGAGGCCTACCGCCTGTTCGCGTTGGGTCAGAATATCGCGACCGAGCGCGAGCGCCAGCGCGCCGCGTTGCTCGAATGGAGCCAGGCGGTACTGATCGGCCTGCACTACCGCGCACCCGAGCAAGTGTTGCCACGGCTGGCGGCCTCCGAGTTCGGCCTGTGGCTGCAGCATAAGGGTGGGGTGCTGTTCGAGAGCGCCCCGGCGCTGCGTCAGATCACCGGCGCGGTGGCGCGGCTCGACGATGTGGTGCTGCCCGCCTTGCTGCAAGGCGGCCCGCAGGCCTTGCCGGACCAGGTGCGCGAACTGCAGGAACTGGTGGCGCGCATCAAGCACCTGCTCAACGGCCTGTTCGACATGGTGGCCGAGATCGAGAGCGGCAGCGACCCGCTGACCCATGTGCTGAACCGGCGCTTCCTGCCGTCGGTGGTCGGGCGCGAAATCCTGATCGCCACGCGCGAGCACACGTCGTTCTCGGTGTTGCTGTTGGATATCGATCACTTCAAGGCCATCAACGACCAGCACGGCCATTCGGGCGGGGACCAGGTATTGCGCCAGTTCGCCGAAGTGGTGCACCAGTCCTGTCGCTCCAGCGATTTCGTGTTCCGTTATGGCGGCGAGGAGTTCCTGGTGGTGCTGGTCGATACGGGGCGCGAGGCCGCGCTGGCGGTCGCCGAAAAGCTGGGCGCGGAGATCCGCCGCCACACGTTCGTGATTCCCGAGGCGGGCAGCCTGCGCATCACCGCCAGTATTGGCGTGGCGACCTTCGATGGGCATCCGGATTATGCCTACCTGATCGAACGCGCCGACAAGGCGCTGTACCAGGCCAAGCAGTCAGGCCGTGACCGCAGCGTGGCCGCCTGAGGCGGGCGCCCAGCCATGAAAAAGGCCGCCCCCTCGGGAGCGGCCATCGGTCAGCCCGCGCGTCGATCAGATCTTCTTTTCGCCGCCCAGCGCCTCGACCAGCTCGGCCAGCATCTTGGCCAGCTCGCCGGTCATGAGCATCATGTCGGAGTCGAACTTCTCGTCGTCATTGGCGGCGACGGTATCGTTGCCTTCCTTGAGCACGTCCAGCGGCGCGACGCGCTTGACGTCCAGGCCCTCGGTCAGCACGAACGAGATACGGTCGGCCCAGGTCATGGCCAGGCGGGTGCACTGTTTGCCGGCCTGGATGTGGCGGCGCACGTCGTCGGCATCGATCGAGTGCTTGACGTAGCGGATGGCCGCGCCGCTCTCGCCCGAGGAGCGCAATTCGGTGTCCTGGTCGATGCTGAAGTTGGACGGCGCCTCGTCCTCGGCCAGCCAGCCGGTCATGGCCGACGCCGGCGACTGCGCGACGTACAGGTTCTCGAGCGGGAACGGATCCACGCATTTGGCCAGCAGGCCGATGACTTCGTCGGCCTTGGCCGAAGCGGCGGCATCGATCACCAGCCAGTGGTTCTGCGGGTCGATCCAGACGCGGGTGTCGCGGTACACGCTGAAGGCGCGTGGCAGCAGCTCGTCGGTGACGCGCTCCTTGATTTCCTTCATCTGTTTGCGGCCCGGCTTGTAGCCCTGCTGCTCTTCGATTTCCTGGGCGCGCGCCTTGGCGACCTGGTTGATGACGGTGCTGGGCAGCAGTTTTTTCTCGGCGCGCAGATTCAGCAGGATCTGCCCGCCCACGACGTGGGCCAGCCCGCCGTTTTCGCGCGGCGGCACCCAGCCCAGGCTTTGCATTTCGAGGTTGTTGCCGGCTTGGTAGGCATGCCGCGCGAGCGTTTCTTCAAGCTGCTCGCCGGTCAGCGTCCACGGCGAGGAAAGACGGTAAATCTTGAGATTCTTGAACCACATGAGCGTCGGCCAAAAGGGTTGATTCTATACGACGCGGGCCCCTTTGCCGTCGCGGCGCAATACGATGGGGCGAGGCGACACGTTCTGTCACTGACAGGGCATCGGCCTTGAGGTAACGTCCGCGACATCCCTGTGCAATAGGAGAAGAAGCATGAAGATCGTCGGCGCCATCCTGATCGTGCTGGGCGTTGCCGCCCTGGCCTACAAGGGCTTTAGCTACAAGTCCGAGGAAACCGTGTTGCAGGTCGGCTCGGTCAAGGCCACGGCCGAGACCGAGAAGTCCGTGCCGATTCCGATGTGGGCCGGGATTGCCGCGATCGTGGCGGGCGTGCTGGTCATCGGGGTCGGCATGCGCCGTTGAGGCGTCTGGCCCGGAAATCGGGAGGCGGCCGGATTCCGGCCGCTTTTTTTTGCGCCGGCACTTCCGGCCGCGCAAAAAAAGCGGCCCGGCTCAATAGAGGCCGGGCCGGTACGGGAGCACACAATACCGCGTCATAAAAGGCTCGCGGGGAACGCGGTATCGGTGTCAGAACACTAGCCCTGCAATCGCCTGGCAGGGGGATCAATCGCCGGACGATGAGGCGCAAGGCCGTAATCTGAGGCGCCAGTCTAACGGTGAGGGTCTGACAGCGTCCTGAATCAGCCTGGCCCGCGCAGGGGGCAAAAAAAAAGCTCCCGAGGGAGCTTTTGAAAGGCCGGGCAGGCGCAGCAGTCCCGCCCGGCGGGGGATGGTCGTTAGGTGTTGATGTCGTTGTCCTTGGATTCGCGCACGAACAGCGTGCCGACAACCAGGGTCATGACCGCGATGATGATCGGATACCACAGGCCATCGTAGATGTTGCCAGTGGCAGCCACCACGGCGAAGGCCACCGGGGGCAGGAAGCCGCCGAACCAGCCATTGCCGATGTGATAGGGCAGGCTCATCGAGGTGTAGCGGATGCGGGTCGGGAACATTTCGACCAGCATCGCGGCGATCGGGCCGTACACCATGGTCACGTAGATCACCAGAATGGTCAGCAGGACCACGACCATGACGTTGTTGGTCTGCGCCGGGTCGGCCTTGGCCGGATAACCGTGGCTGCGGATCGCGCTGGTCAGGGCGGTGTTCAGTTCGGCGGTCTTGGCCTTGAAGTCGGCCGGCGCCATGCCCTTGCCCTCGAACGAGGGGAACTCGTCATTGCCGATCTTGACCTTGGCGACCGAACCGGCCGGGGCCGCTTCGTTCTTGTAGTTCACCGAGTTACGGGCCATGAACGACTTGACCACGTCGCAGGAGCTGGTGAATGAAGCCGTGCCTACCGGGTTGAACTGGAACGAGCAGGTGGCCGGGTCGGCGATGACCGTGACCGGGGCGCTCGCCTGCGCTTTTTCGAGCGCGGGGTTGGCGAAGTGCGTCAGTCCCTGGAAGATCGGGAAGTAGGTCGCGGCGGCGATGAGGCAGCCCGCCATGATGATGGGTTTGCGACCGATCTTGTCCGACAGTGCGCCGAATATCACGAAGAACGGGGTGCCGATCAGCAGCGCGACCGCGATCATGATGTTGGCGGTATTGGCATCGACCTTCAGGGTCTGCGTCAGGAAGAACAGGGCATAGAACTGGCCCGTGTACCAGACCACGGCCTGGCCGGCGGTCAGGCCCAGCAGCGCCAGCAGCACGACCTTCAGGTTCTTCCATTGGCCGAACGATTCGGCGATCGGGGCCTTCGAGCCCTTGCCTTCTTCCTTCATGCGCTTGAAGGTCGGCGACTCGTTCAGTTGCAGGCGGATCCACACCGAGATGCCCAGCAGCACGACCGAGATCAGGAACGGGATGCGCCAGCCCCAAGCCTTGAAATCGTCTTCACCCATGACCGTGCGGATGCCCAGGATCACCAGCAGTGACAGGAACAGGCCGAGCGTGGCGGTGGTCTGAATCCAGGACGTATAGAAGCCACGGCGGCCGTGGGGCGCGTGCTCGGCGACGTAGGTGGCGGCGCCACCGTATTCGCCGCCCAGCGCCAGGCCTTGCAGCAGGCGCAGGAGGATCAGGATGGCGGGGGCGGCCAGGCCGATGCTGGCGTAGCTGGGCAGCACGCCCACCAGGAAGGTGGACAGGCCCATGATCACGATGGTGACCAGGAAGGTGTACTTGCGTCCGACCAGATCGCCCAGGCGGCCGAACACCAGCGCGCCGAAGGGGCGCACCGCAAAGCCGGCGGCAAACGCCAGCAGCGCGAAGATGAAGCCCGCGGTCGGGTTCACGCCGGAAAAGAAGTGCTGGGCAATGATCGCGGCCAGCGAACCGTAAAGGTAGAAGTCGTACCACTCAAACACCGTGCCCAGCGACGAGGCAAAGATGACGCGGCGTTCATCCTTGGTCATCGGGCGCGGATCCGCGGATGGACCGCGGCCTGCCATGGTAGTTGTGCTCATGATGTCTCCTCGATTTTTCTGGCCGGCGGTTTTCCGCCGTGCTTGACCCTCCGCCGGCAGCACCGACATCGAGCTATGACAAGGTTGAAACGTGAGGCTGACTAGGTTCTGACGCGATCCTTACCTGAATCTTAAAATTGCAACAAAAAGAAACTTCATTAGGGAGAGTTAGGGATAGTCCTAGGGACGGAGTGGGGAACTCATGGCGGATGGTGGCGCGTTCCTCCGGCGGCGTGTGGCCTGTGCGGGGCGCCTTATCGATAGGAACCGGCCTTAGTCGCCGGCGGCGCCGGCGGGCTCGGCATAGAGTGGGAACACCAGGCGGATGCGGGTGCCCGGCAGGTCGGAGTGGGGCGTCGGATGATCGCTGATGAGCACGGTCGCCTGGTGTTTCTGCGCGATCTCCCGGACGATCGCCAGGCCCAGCCCGCTGCCGTCCGACAGGGTGCCCAGCACCCGGTAAAAACGGTCGAAGACGCGCTCGCGTTCTTCCGGGGCGATGCCAGGGCCGGAGTCTTCCACTTCCAGAATGCCCTGTTCGCCCTGACGCTGCACGCGCACCGTGATGTGCCCGCCCCGCGGCGTATAGCGCAAGGCGTTGTCGATCAGGTTGTTGAGCAGCTCGGCCAGCAACAGCGGGTTGCCGTTGATCTCCACCGGCGTTTCAGAGCCCTCGAAGCCCAGGTCGGTGCCGAGCGACAGCGCCAGCGGCACCCACTGCATCGCCTGCTCGTAGGCGATGGCATTGAGGTCGGTCGCGGCCAGGCCGATGGCGCTGGGGTTTTCCGCCCGCGCCAGCAGCAGCAGTTGATTCACCAGCCGGGTGGCGCGTTCGGAGCCGGTCACCAACTGGCGCAGGCTGGCCTGCATCTCTTCGGGGCTGGCATCGCGCAGCGCCAGCTCGGCCTGGGTGCGCAGCCCGGCCAGGGGCGTCTTCAGCTGATGCGCGGCGTCGGCGACGAAGCGGCGTTGCGCCTGGACGTTGGCCGAGAGGCGGTCGAGCAGGTCATTCATGGCCGCCACCAGCGGCGCAATCTCGGACGGCGCGGCGCGTTCATCGATGGGCGAGAGGTCGTCGGGCCGGCGCGCCCGCAAGCGCTGTTGCAGCGCGTTCAGCGGCGCCACGCCGCGCGACAGGCCGAACCACACCAGCAGCACGGCGATCGGCAGGACCACGAACTGCGGGATGATCACGCCCTTGATGATGTCGTTGGCCAGTTGTGTGCGCTTTTCGACCGTCTCGGCCACGATCAGCAGCGCCGGCTGCGTATTGGGCAGGTTCAGATCGACCCAGGTGAACGCGAGCCGGACGCCGAAACCACGCAGGGTGTCGTCCTGGTACTGCACTTCGCCGGGGCGCCGCTGGCCGACCGAGGCCGGCAGAGGCAGAGCGCGGTCGCCGCCCAGGTACTCGCCGCGGCTGCCCAGCGCCAGCCAGAACACGCTGTCGGTCTCATCGGCGCGCAGTACGTCGCGCGCCGCATCGGTCATGCGCAGCACCGCGCGGCCGTCCTGCGCATGGACCTGGCGCGTCAGTACATGCAGATTGTTGGCTAGCGCGCGGTCGTACGGCACGTTGGCGATGTTCTGCGCCACCACGTAGGTGATGGCGACGCTCATGGGCCACAGCAGGAACAGCGGCGCCAGCATCCAGTCGAGGATCTCGCCCAGCAGCGAACGCTGCGGCGGCGCAAAGCTGGGGCCGCGGGCCCCGGCCCGCATCACATCCAGCGCTTCCTGGTTGAGCGCCTCCGGCTGTGGCGGTTCAGCTTGCGAGGTAGGCCGCACCCTGGTCCCGTTCGAGGCAATAACCCAGGCCGCGCACCGTCACGATCTTCACGCCGCTGGGTTCGAGTTTCTTGCGCAGGCGGTGCACGTAGACTTCGATGGCGTTGGTGCTGACTTCCTCGCCCCATTCGCACAGGTGGTCGACCAATTGGGTCTTGCTGACCATGCGGCCGCTGCGCGTCAACAGGATTTCGAGCAGGCTGACCTCGCGCGCGGACAAGTCGAGCGTCTGGTCATCGACCATGGCTACGCGCCCGGTCTGGTCGAACACCAGGCGGCCATGCTTGAGCAGCGTGGCGCCGCCGCCGGCGCCGCGCCGGGTCAGAGCGCGCACCCGCGCCTCCAGTTCGGACAGGGCGAACGGCTTGGCCATGTAGTCGTCGGCGCCCAGGTCCAGCCCCTTGACGCGCTGCTCGATGCTGTCGGCGGCGGTCAGGATCAGGACGGGCAGGGCCGAATTGCGGGCCCGCAACCGGCGCAGGACCTCCAGGCCAGCCAGTTGCGGCAGGCCGAGGTCCAGGATGAGCAGGTCGAAGGCCTGGGCCGCCAGCGCCGAGTCGGCGGCCAGGCCGTCGCGCACGGCATCGACCGCATAGCCGTTGTGGCGCAACGAGCGTGACAGGCCGTCGGCCAGGATACTGTCGTCTTCCGCGATCAGGATGCGCATGGGCTATCGAAAGAAGGAGAGCTCGCCGCGCCAGCGGCGCGCGTACGCCGCCCTGGGATGGATAGCCTGGGCGGCGGGCCGGGGGGGCGCAATGGGGACATAGCGCCTGTTTTTTTCCCGATTCTGTCACACGGGGCCGGGCTTGCCCACTCAGGGAATACGTGGAAAACCCTGGCACACTGTTTTTTTGTACAGTACAATCCGATGCCATAATCTGCGCTATCGCTTTCTGATCGCAGCCTGGATCCACCGCTTCGACACCGTTTCGATCAACCCCTTGCGACAACCCGCGCTGACCGGTACCCGTGCCGCGCCCCGACATCCGATACGTTACAGACTCAGACCCGACAGGACACTACATGGACGACAAAACCACCAAGGCCGCCGCTTCGGAAAAAGCCAAGGCGCTGGCCGCCGCGCTCTCGCAGATCGAAAAGCAGTTCGGCAAGGGCTCGATCATGCGCTATGGCGACAACGAGGTCTCGCACGACATCCAGGTGGTGTCCACGGGCTCGCTGGGCCTGGACATCGCGCTCGGCGTCGGCGGCCTGCCGCGTGGCCGCGTGGTGGAGATCTACGGTCCCGAATCCTCGGGCAAGACCACGCTGACCCTGCAGGTCGTGGCTGAAATGCAGAAGCTGGGCGGCACCTGCGCCTTCGTCGACGCCGAACACGCCCTCGACGTGCAATATGCCTCGAAGCTTGGCGTCAACCTGGCCGACCTGCTGATCTCGCAGCCTGATACGGGCGAGCAGGCGCTGGAAATCACCGACGCGCTGGTGCGCTCGGGGTCGGTCGACCTGATCGTGGTCGACTCGGTCGCGGCCCTGGTGCCCAAGGCCGAAATCGAAGGCGAAATGGGCGATTCGCTGCCTGGCCTGCAGGCCCGCCTGATGAGCCAGGCGCTGCGCAAGCTGACCGCCACCATCAAGAAGACCAACTGCATGGTCATCTTCATCAACCAGATCCGCATGAAGATCGGCGTGATGTTCGGCAACCCCGAAACCACCACCGGCGGCAACGCGCTCAAGTTCTACTCGTCCGTGCGCCTGGACATCCGCCGCATCGGCTCGATCAAGAAGGGCGACGAGGTCGTCGGCAACGAAACCCGCGTCAAGGTGGTCAAGAACAAGGTCGCGCCGCCGTTCAAGCAGGCCGAGTTCGACATCATGTATGGTGCCGGCATCTCGCGCGAAGGCGAAATCATCGACCTGGGCGTGGCCGCCAATGTGGTGGACAAGTCTGGCGCCTGGTACAGCTACAACGGCAATCGCATCGGCCAGGGCAAGGACAACGTCCGTGAATACCTGAAAGAGCACAAGGCACTGGCCATCGAAATCGAGAACCGGGTGCGCGAGAACCAGGGCATCGTCAGCCGCGCCGCGGAATTCGTGCCCACCGCCGAAGACGATAGCGGCGAGTAATCCCGCCACGACATCACCGGATTGCACCGGGCCCGTCAGCCCGGCGGCCGCCAGCGGCAGGCTCCCGTTCCGGGAGACCTGCCGCTGGCACATGGAGTAAGTGCATGAGCTGGAAACCGCCCGTCACGTCCGCCGACCGCTTGCGCGCCCGCCTGGACGATGAGTTCGAGACCGTGGCCAAGCCAGAGGGCCTGCGCCGCACGTCGGACCTGCGGCGGGCCGCCGACCAGGAGCCGGCCGCAGGCCAGGAGCCGGCCGCAGGCCAGTCACGCACGCCCCGCAAGGGGCCGTCGCTCAAGATGCGCGCGGTCGGCTATCTGTCGCGGCGCGAGCATGCCCGCGACGAACTGGCGCGCAAACTCGCGCCCCACGCCGAAGATCCCGACGAGGTCGGGCGCGTGCTGGATGCGCTGGAAAAAGAGGGATGGCTGTCGACCGAGCGCTTTGCACAAAGCCTGGTGCATCGGCGCGCTTCGCGCCAGGGCGCGGCGCGCATCGTGCGGGAACTGCGCCAGCACGGCGTGGATGACGCCCAGGTGTCCGAATTGCGCGAACAATTGCGTGCCACGGAATACGAGCGCGCGCTCGAGGTCTGGCAGAAGCGCTTCGGGGCCAAGCCCGAGGATCGTGCCGCGTATGCCAAGCAGGCCCGTTTCCTGGCCAGCCGGGGGTTCGCGCACGACGTCATCCGCCGCATCGTGGGGGCGGGCGACGACGATTGAGCCGCCCGCGCGCCCGGCGCGGCGCCAGGGTTCAGGCGCCGGTCGCTTCGGCTTTTCGCCTATTTCGCCGACTTGATGCCGTTCAGCGTCTTGAAGCAGACGTCACGCGTCAGCGTCAGGAACTCGCCGATATACGAGGCATCGGTGTCCTCGCTGCGCACGGTGGCGTACAGGGTACGCCACACCCCCTGCGGCCCCAGGCGGCACAGCCGCAGCCAACCCTGGTTCATGTATTCGGTCAGGGCCCAGTTGGGCAGGGCCGCTACGCCGCGGTTGCTCGCCACCAATTGCGCGATGATCGGCGTCAATTCCGCCTTGCGGATGGCTGCCGGCTCGACGTCGGCGGGGTCCAGGAATGCGGTGAAGACATCCAGGCGCTGCTTGTCGACCGGATAGGTGATGAGCGTCTGGTCCGCCAATTGGTCCGGCATGATGAACTTGTTGCCGGCCAGCGGATTGGATTCGGACACGGCCAGCACCAGTTCGTATTTGAACAGCGGCAGGTACTCGACGGCATCGAGCGGTTGGGGATCGGACGTAATGACCAGGTCCAGGTCGCCGCGCACCAGCGCCGGCAGAGGGGCGAACGAAAACGCGGCCGACAGGTCCAGCGCCACGTCCGGCCATTGCGCGCGGAAGGCGTCGAGCGCCGGCATCAGCCACTGGAAGCAGGAATGGCAATCGATGGCCAGGTGCAGGCGACCGGTGCGGCCGGCGGCCAGCCGCTGCAGTTCGCGTTCGGTGGCGCGGATGCGTGGCAGGACCTCATCGGCCAGCGCCAGCACGCGCAGCCCCGCGGTGGTCAGGCGGGCCGGCCGGGTGCGGCGGTTCAGCAGCGGCGTGCCGAGCCGGGTCTCCAGGTCTCGCAATTGATGCGACAGGGCCGACTGGGTCAGGTGCAGGCGTTCGGCGGCCTCTTGCAGGCTGCCCCCTTCTCGGATGGCGGTGAGCGTTTCAAGGTGGCGGATTTCCAGCATGGGGCGACGGCTGTGAAGGTGGCGCGGCAGGCCGGGCAAGACGGCGTGCGCGGGCGCCGGGGCTGTCCCGTCCCTGGGGGCGGGCGTGGAGCTTTATTGTATGAGATTTGCTCATCTTATGGATGTAGACATTGATTTTGATTCATTTTGATTTGGCGGCAGAATAGCCTTCACATGAACAAATTTTGTACAACAACGGTGTTGCCATGACTACGATTCATAATTTGGGGTTCCCCCGCATCGGTGCCCAGCGCGAATTGAAGCGCGCGGTCGAAGCCTATTGGGCCGGCAAGCAGGGCGGCGATGCGCTGGAGCAGACCGGCCGCGAATTGCGCGCCCGGCACTGGCAGGTGCAGGCCGCCGCCGGCGTCAGGTTCGTCCCCGTGGGTGATTTCGCCTGGTACGACCAGATCCTGGAATGGACCACGCTGCTGGGCGCCGTGCCCGCGCGCTTTGGCCAGAAGGACAGCGAGCCGGTCTCGCTGGATACGCTGTTCCGCATGGGCCGCGGCCGCGCCCCGTCGGGCAAGCCCGCCGCGGCCTGCGAAATGACCAAGTGGTTCGACACCAACTACCACTACATCGTGCCGGAACTGGTGCCGGGCCAGACCTTCCGCATCGCCCGTGAATCGCTGTTCGAGCAGATCCAGGAAGCCCAGGCGCTGGGCCACGCCGTCAAACCGGTGATCCCGGGCCCGCTGACCTGGCTGTTCCTGGGCAAGGGCGATGCTTTCGCCGACGGCGCCGCCGACGCGGCCAAGCTGCAACTGCTGGCCAACCTGGTGCCGGTGTACCAGGAAGTGCTGGCGCGCTTTGCCAAGCTCGGCGTTGAGTGGGTGCAGATCGACGAGCCCATCCTGGTACTGGACCTGCCGCAGGCCTGGCGCGATGCCTTCAAGCAGGTATATGCCTCGCTGTCGGCGAGCCCGGTCAAACTGCTGGCGGCCACCTATTTCGATGGGCTGAAGGACAATCTCGGCACCGCCCTGGACCTGCCGGTGGCCGGCCTGCACGTGGATCTGGTGCGCGCCCCCGAACAGTTGGCCGGGGTGCTGGCCGGCCTGGGCGCGGACAAGGTGCTGTCCGCCGGCGTCATCAATGGCCGCAACATCTGGCGCACCGACCTGGACGCCGCCCTTGCCACGCTGGCTCCGGTCAAGCAGCAGTTGGGCGAACGCCTGTGGCTGGCGCCGTCGTGCTCGTTGCTGCATGTGCCGGTGGACCTGGCCAACGAAACCGAGCTGGACGCCGAGCTCAAGAGCTGGCTGTCGTTCGCCGCCCAGAAGCTGGAAGAATTGAGCCTGCTCGGCCGCGCCCTGGACAGCGCCACCGAGCCCGGCGTGCAGGACGGCCTGGCCAGGCAGCGTGCCGCCCTGGCCGCGCGCCGCTCGTCGACCCGCATCCACAACCCGGCGGTGGCGCAGCGCATGGCGGCGTCGGCCGGCGTTTCGCGTGACCGCGCGCCGTTCGCCGGCCGCATCGCCCGCCAGCAGGAAGAACTGGGCCTGCCGGCATTCCCCACCACCACGATCGGCTCGTTCCCGCAGACCGCCGAGATCCGCGCGCTGCGCCGCGACTGGAAGTCGGGCGCGCTGACGGACTCGGCCTACGAGAGCGCCATCCGCAAGGAAATCGAGGAGGTGATCCGCTTCCAGGAGAAGGTCGGCCTGGACGTGCTGGTGCATGGCGAGCCCGAGCGCAACGACATGGTGGAGTACTTTGGCGAGCTGCTGGCGGGCTTTGCCTTCACCAGGAACGGCTGGGTGCAGAGCTACGGCTCGCGTTGCGTCAAGCCGCCGATCATCTTCGGTGACGTGGCCCGCCCCGCGCCGATGACGGTGGGCTGGTCCTCCTACGCCCAGTCGCTGACCGACAAGCCGGTCAAGGGCATGTTGACCGGTCCGGTCACCATCCTGCAGTGGTCGTTCGTGCGCGATGACCAGCCGCGCGAACAGACCTGCCGCCAGCTGGCGCTGGCCCTGCGCGACGAAGTGGTGGACCTGGAAGCCGCCGGCATCAACGTCATCCAGATCGACGAACCGGCCATCCGCGAAGGCCTGCCGCTGCGCCGCGCCGATTGGCAGGCCTATCTGGACTGGGCGGTGGACTGCTTCCGCCTGGCCACCGCCGGCGTGCGCGACGAGACGCAGATCCATACCCACATGTGCTATTCGGAGTTCAACGACATCATCGAGTCGATCGCCGCCATGGATGCGGACGTGATCACCATCGAGACGTCGCGCTCCAACATGGAACTGCTCAAGGCGTTCGAGGACTTCCGCTACCCCAACGACATCGGCCCGGGCGTGTACGACATCCACTCGCCCAACGTGCCGGAAGTGGACTGGATGGTCGGCCTGATGCAGAAGGCGGCCGCCCGCCTGCCCAGAGAGCGCCTCTGGGTGAACCCGGATTGCGGCTTGAAGACCCGTGCCTGGCCCGAAACCGAAGCGGCGCTGATCGGCATGGTGCAAGCCGCCCGCGCGCTGCGCGAAGCCGTCTGAAACGCGGCGGCCGGCCGGGCCGCCGCACGGATGCCGCCCGGCGGTCGCGCCGCCGTGGCCGGACCAGCCCATCTCCCTCTGTGTCGCGCGCCATGCGCGGCACGGGGGTTTTTTTCGTCCGCGCCGGAACGAAATCATGCGGCACGGGTCAATAGGCGAACATCCCATTTCCCGGCGCTGCGCCGTACCTATGATTCTCCAAGGCCCCTATCGGCCGGATCTGCTGCAAGCGGAAACGTTGCCCGATATTCTGGAAGCCACGATCCTGCGGTGTCCCGCCGCCATCGCCATCCATTGGCTGGATCAATCCCTGACCTATGAAGACCTCGGACGCCGCGCCGACCTGGCCGCGCACCACCTGATCGAAGCGGGCGTACGGCCCGGCGATATCGTTGGCCTGTGCCTGCCGCGCGGCGACGAACTGCTGGTGATGCAGGCCGCCATCGCCAAGGCCGGCGCCGCCTGGCTGCCGTTCGAGTCCGACACCCCGCCCGAGCGCATGCTGGTCTGCCTGCAGGACGCCGGTTCGCGCGGGCTGGTGGCCGGGGGAGAGGTGCGCCTGGACGGCTTGGCCACCTGGACACCCTGGGAACTGTCGGCGCCCGTCGAGGGCGCCCTGTGCCGCCGGGCGGGGCTGTCGCCCGACCATCCCGCCTATGTGATCTATACCTCGGGCTCCACCGGCAAGCCCAAGGGCGTGCCGATCAGCCAGGCCAGCATCTGCCATTTCCTGCGCAGCGAAAACGAAGTGCTGGGCTTGCGCCACGGCGATAAGGTCTACCAGGGGTTTTCGGTCGCTTTCGACATGTCGTTCGAGGAAATCTGGATCAGCTACCTGGTGGGCGCCACCTTGTGGGTGGCGCCCAAGATGCTGACCACCGACCCCGAGGCCTTGCCCGATGCCCTGGCGCGCGAGGGCGTGACGGTGTTGCACGCGGTGCCGACGCTGCTGGCGCTGTTCGCGCGTGACGTGCCGGGCCTGCGCATCGTCAACCTGGGCGGCGAGATGTGCCCGGAGTTTCTGGTGCAGCGCTGGGCCACGCCCGGCCGGCGCCTGTTCAACACCTACGGCCCGACCGAGACGACCGTGTCGGCCAGTCTGGCCGAACTGCTGCCTGGCCAACCCGTGACCATCGGCACGCCGCTGCCCAACTACGGCATGCTGATCCGCGGCGAGGACGGCGCGGTGCTGCCGCAAGGCCAGACCGGTGAGCTCTGTATCACCGGCCCGGGCGTGGCCGGCGGCTACCTGGGGCGGCCGGAACTGACGGCCGAGAAGTTCCTGGCCAATCCCCGTCCCACGGGCGAGCACGACACCCGCATGTATCGCAGCGGCGACCTGGCGCGCATCGACGAGAACGGCCAGATCCAATGCCTGGGCCGCAGCGATGATCAGGTCAAGGTGCGCGGCTTTCGTGTCGAGCTGGGCGAGATCGAGGCCGCGCTGTACCGGCAGGCTGGCGTCGGCGCGGCCGCCGTGGTGTTGCGGGATCTGGCCGGCATCGAGCAATTGGTGGCGTTCCTGACGCCGGAGGGCGATGCGCGGCTCGATCCGCACGCGCTGCGCGCGGCGCTGGCGGCCGAACTGCCCGCCTACATGATCCCGGCCCGCTTCGAGCTGGTGGCCGAAGTGCCGCGCCTGACCTCGGGCAAGATCGACCGCAAGGCCCTGAAGGCGCGCGAGCTGGCTACCGCGTCCGAGCCCAGCGGCGAGGACGACACCCCGGTTTCGCCCGCCGAACACGCCTTGTTCGAGGCCTTGCGGCCCTTGTTCCCGGGCCAGCCGCTGCGGCTGGCGAGCGATTTCTTCCGCGACCTGGGCGGCCATTCGCTGCTGGCGGCGCGGCTGGTGTCCTCGCTGCGCAAACATCCACAGTTCTCGGCGCTGACCATGCACGAGCTCTACCAGCATTCGGTGCTGGGGGCGTTGGCGGCCCGGCTGGACGCGCTGGCGGCCGAATCGGCGGTCGCGGCGGCGCCCGTCCAGCAGGCGCCGATCGAGCGCGTGCCGCAATGGCGCCGCTGGGCCTGTGGCCTGGCGCAGTTGGCGGCGTTGCCGCTGCTGATCGGCGTGCGCATGCTGATCTGGCTGACGCCATTCTTCACCTATCACTATTTCACCGGCGACGAGGGCGATTCGGTGTGGCGCGCGGTGGCGCTGTCGATCGCCAGCTACCTGGCCTGCAATCTGCTCAGTTTCGGCGTGGCGGTGGTCTGCAAATGGGGCATTCTGGGCCGGCTCAAGGCGGGCCGCTATCCGCTCTACGGCTGGACTTTCTACCGCTGGTGGCTGGTCGACCGCATCTTCGACATTCCGCCGGCGCACCTGCTGGCGGGTTCGCCGTTGCAGGCCTGGTATCTGCGGGCGCTGGGCGCGCGCATCGGCCGCGATACCGCCATCAGCCGCATTTCGGTGCGCGCCCCGGACCTGCTGACGGTGGGTGACGGGGCCAGCATCGGCGCCGCCGTGAACCTGGAGAACTTCGAGGTGCGCGGCGCGCACTGGGAAGTCGGGCCCATCACGCTGGGTGAGAATGCCTACGTCGGCTCCTACGCGGTGCTGCAGGGCGACGTCGTGATCGAGGCCGACGGCCGGCTCGAGGGCCTGTCATCGCTGCCCGCCGGCTCCCGCATCCCGGCGGGCCAGATCTGGACCGGGGCGCCGGCGCGGCAGGATCCGCAGGCGCGCGCCCCGGAACTGCCGCCGCGTCCGGCGCGCGAAGACCGTTGGGCGCGCCTGGACGTGTTGGCCTACGCGGCCGGCGGCACGCTGATCGCGGCACTGTTCTTCATGCCGGTGTTCCCGAGTTTCGTGCTGATCGACTGGATCGACGCGCGCTGGCTCGACCTGATGGGCTCACGGGTCTGGTGGCCCAACGCATTCCTGGCCTATCTGCTGCTGGCGCTGCCGGCCAGTGCTCTGCTGTTGTTGCTGACGGTGCTGGTGTCCGCGATGCTGCGCTGGGCACTGTTGCCGCGCCTGGCAAGCGGCCGCTGGCCGGTCTATGGCCAGATCTACCTGCGACGCTGGCTGACCAACCAGATCCAGGAGTCCAGCCTGAGCGTGCTGCACGGCCTGTATGCTTCCCTTTATGCCGGTACCTGGTACCGGCTGCTGGGCGCCAAGGTCGGGCGGGGTACTGAAATCTCTACCGCCATGGGCATCGTGCCCGACATGCTGACGCTGGGCCGCGATAGCTTCATCGCCGACGGCGTGATGCTGGGCGACGAGGAGATCGACCGCGGCTGGATGACCATGCGGCCCACCGTGATCGGCAACCGCAGCTTTGTCGGCAACGGCGCCTATGTGCCGGATGGCTCGGTGTTGCCCGACGACGTATTGATCGGGGTGCAGAGCCGGGCGCCGGCCAACGCCCGCATGGCCAGCGGCCAGACCTGGCTGGGCAATCCGCCGCTGGCGCTGCCGGCGCGCGAGCAGGCGGCGGGTTTTCCCCCGCACCTGACCTTCCGCCCCAGCCCGGGCCGCAAGGTGGCGCGCGGCGCGGTCGAGCTGATGCGCATGATCCTGCCGCTGGCGGTGGTCATCGCGGTGGGGTACCTGACGGTCATGAAGGTCATCCCGATCGCGGCGCGCGAGGGCTTCTTGGCCGCGTTCGACGAGTTGATGCTGGCCGGCGTGCTGTACGGGGTCGGCACCTTCCTGTTCCTGGTGTTGCTCAAGTGGCTGCTGATCGGCCGCTACCGGCCGCGCGCCGAGCCCATGTGGACGCCATTCGTGTGGAAGAGCGAAGCCGTCACCAGCCTGTACGAGTCGATTGCCGTGCCCAACTTCTTCAATTTCCTGCGCGCCACACCCTGGCTGCCGCTGGCGCTGCGCTGCATGGGCGCGCGGATTGGCAAGCGCGTGTTCATGGATACCACCGATGTCACCGAGTACGACTGCGTATCAATTGGGGACGATACTGTCCTGCATGCCTGGTCGGGGCCGCAGACCCATCTGTTCGAGGACCGCGTCATGAAAATCGGGCAGGTCCGGATCGGCAACGGAGTCAACGTCGGTCCGCGCAGCACCATCCTGTACGACACCCGGGTCGAGGACGGCGCGCGGCTGGGGCCGCTGACCCTGGTGCTCAAGGGCGAGAGCATTCCGGCCGGGCAGGCCTGGATGGGCAGTCCGGCCACCCCGTGGACGCAGCAGTGAGCTGGCCGATGCCGCCGCGGGAGCGCCCGTGGCGCGCACGTTGACGGTCGGGGCAGGGCGGGCTGCGCTATACTTTGAAGGTTTTGTTGCCGCGCACCATACGCCGGCCGTCTCTGCCCCGCAGGCCCCAAGCATGCCCTTGCCACCGCCGGATTGTCCTCGCCAGCCGCTGCACACGCGTTCCATACGCGTGCAGTCGTATGCGCGCGATGACGGCAACTGGGATCTGGAAGCCGAACTCATCGACGTCAAGGCGTACGATTTTCCCAAGCGCGACGGCGAGATGTTCAAGGCGGGGCAACCCATCCACCATATGCACCTGCGCATCACCATCGATGGCGATTTCACCATCGTGGCGGCGCAGGCCGTCTATGATGCCGCTCCCTATGGCGAGCATTGCATGGCCATCGAATCCGCCTACGCTGGCCTGATCGGCATGAACCTGCTCAAGGGGTTCCGCCGCCAGGTCAAGGAGCGCTTCGGCCATGTCGAGGGCTGTACGCACATGACCGAACTGTCGCAGGTGCTTCCCACCGCGGCGGTGCAGACCATGGCCAACCGCCGGCGGCAGGAAAGCAACCCGAACCGGCGTCCATTCCAACTGGACGGCTGTCATGCGCTGAGCACCGACGGCCCGGTGGTGGCTGAGCACTACCCCAAGTGGTACACCGGGGGCAGCGCTGAGGCATCGGCCGATTCGACCTCCGATTCACCTTCTCTTTCTCATACGTCCTGACAGGTAACACATGAAAATCCACGAGTATCAAGGCAAGGAACTGCTGAAGCAATTTGGCATCCCGGTGCCGCGCGGGATCCCCGCTCTTTCCGTCGACGAGGCCGTGGCTGCCGCTGAAAAGCTGGGTGGACCGGTTTGGGTCGTCAAGGCACAAATTCACGCGGGCGGCCGCGGCAAGGGCGGCGGCGTGAAGCTGGCGCGCTCGCTGGACGACGTGCGCAAGCTCGCCTCGGAAATCCTGGGCATGCAACTGGTCACGCACCAGACCGGCCCGGAAGGCCAGAAGGTCCGCCGCCTGTACATCGAAGACGGCGCCGACATCCAGAAGGAATACTACGTGTCGCTGGTCACCGACCGCGCCACCCAGAAGGTCGCCTTCATCGCCTCCAGCGAAGGCGGCATGGACATCGAGGAAGTGGCCCACGCCACGCCCGAGAAGATCGTCACCGAATACATCGACCCGCTGACCGGCCTGTCGGCCGAACAGGCCACCAAGATCGCCAACGCGATCGGCCTGCCCGCCGACTCGACCGCCCAGGCCGTTGACGTGTTCCAGAAGCTCTACAAGTGCTACATGGACACCGATGCCTCGCTGGTCGAAATCAACCCCCTGAACCGCGACAGCAAGGGCAACATCATCGCCCTGGACGCCAAGTTCAACTTCGACTCCAACGCCCTGTTCCGTCACCCGGAAATCGTCGCCTACCGCGACCTGGACGAAGAAGATCCGGCTGAAATCGAAGCCTCGAAGTTCGACCTGGCCTACATCCAGCTCGACGGCAACATCGGCTGCCTGGTGAACGGCGCCGGCCTGGCCATGGCCACCATGGACACCATCAAGTTGTTCGGCGGCGAGCCGGCCAACTTCCTGGACGTCGGCGGCGGCGCCACGGCCGAGAAGGTCACGGAAGCCTTCAAGATCATGCTCAAGAACAAGAGCGTGAAGGCCATCCTGGTCAACATCTTCGGCGGCATCATGCGCTGCGACGTCATCGCCGAAGGCGTGATCGCCGCGTGCAAGGCCGTCAACCTGAACGTGCCGCTGGTCGTCCGCATGAAGGGCACCAACGAAGAACTCGGCAAGAAGATGCTGGCCGATTCGGGCCTGCCGATCATCAGCGCCGACACGATGGCCGAAGCCGCCACCCGCGTTGTAGCCGCCGTCAAGTAAATATATGCCCCCACGCCGCGCCCCTTCGTGGCTTGCTGCCCCCCGAGGGGGCGCTTTGCACCTTGGGGCGGCCCGGCGGTACAAAGAAAATCCAAGGATTCACAAATGTCGATTCTGATCAACAAGGACACCAAGGTCATCACCCAGGGCATCACGGGTAAGACCGGCCAGTTCCACACTCGCATGTGCCGCGAGTACGCCAATGGCAAAGCCGCCTTCGTGGCCGGCGTGAACCCCAAGAAGGCCGGTGAGGACTTCGAAGGCGTGCCGATCTTCGCGTCGGTCAAGGATGCCAAGGCCGACACCGGCGCCACCGTGTCGGTCATCTACGTGCCGCCCGCCGGCGCCGCCGCCGCCATCTGGGAAGCCGTCGAGGCCGAACTGGATCTGGTGATCTGCATCACCGAAGGCATTCCCGTCCGCGACATGCTGGAAGTCAAGAACCGCATGAAGGCCAAGGGCAGCAAGACGCTGCTGCTGGGCCCGAACTGCCCCGGCCTGATCACCCCGGACGAAATCAAGATCGGCATCATGCCCGGTCACATCCACCGCAAGGGCCGCATCGGCATCGTCAGCCGCTCGGGCACCCTGACGTACGAAGCCGTGGCGCAAGTCACCGAGCTGGGCCTGGGTCAATCCAGCGCCGTCGGTATCGGTGGCGACCCCATCAACGGCCTCAAGCACGTCGACGTCCTGAAGATGTTCAATGACGATCCCGACACCGACGCCGTCATCATGATCGGCGAAATCGGCGGTCCGGACGAAGTCAACGCTGCCCAGTGGGCCAAGGACAACATGAAGAAGCCGGTCGTCGGCTTCATCGCCGGTGTCACCGCCCCTCCTGGAAAGCGCATGGGCCACGCCGGCGCGCTGATCTCCGGCGGCGCCGACACCGCCGACGCCAAGCTGGAAGTGATGGAAGCCTGCGGCATCCGCACCACGCGCAATCCCTCCGAAATGGGCAAGCTGCTCAAATCGGTGCTGTAAGGTTGTCTGCTTGAAGAAGGCCCGCCTTGGCGGGCCTTTTTTTTGCCCGTTTCCTGTGGCTCCTAGGGAAATCCCGTGTCCATGATGCGGCCGATAAAACATACGGAAAGCTGAACGAAACTATAATGAAAGAAATTCAGCACGTACCCTGCAAGAATGCCGTCGGGCTCGCACCAAGACGGTCAGTACGTCTTTTTGTCTTTTCCACCCATTCATTTGGTTTGTCCTAGGGGGATCACGTCCTAGGAAAGAGAGGTATGGAACTCAGTTCAGCGGCATTCTGGTTAGCGTTGCTCCAGATCATTTGGGTCAACATTCTGCTGTCGGGCGACAACGCCGTGGTCATTGCGCTGGCGGCGCGCTCGCTGCCGCCGGCGCAGCAAAAGAAAGCGATCGTGATCGGCTCGGCCGCCGCGATCATCATGCGTATCGTGCTGACGCTGGTCGCCGCCAAGCTGCTGATGTTGCCGTGGCTCAAGCTCATTGGCGCGCTGCTGCTGGTGTACATCGGCGTGACACTGCTGTTGCCGGAAGGCGAGGAAGAGGGCGGCGGCAAGAATCATGGCAACTTGCTGACCGCGATCCGCACTATCATGATTGCCGATCTGGTCATGAGCCTGGACAACGTGGTGGCCGTGGCCGCCGCGGCGATGGGCGACACGACCCTGCTGGTGTTGGGCCTGGCGATCAGCATTCCGTTGGTCATTTTCGGCAGCACGCTGCTGCTCAAGGTCATCGAGCGCTTCCCGCTCATCGTCTGGGTGGGCGCGGCGCTGCTGGGCTTCATCGCCGGTGAATTGCTGGTGGGTGATCCAGCCTTGCAGGAACCGGTGGCGCGCATCGACGCGGCGCTGGGCGTGACGCAGCACAGCTTTGCCCTCATGACCGGGGTGCTGGGCGCGGTGTTGGTGCTGGCGATAGGTAAAGTTTTGCTGATGCGCCAGAAAGCTGACTGAAAGCTGAACTACAATAATAAGTGGTTTTGAAGTAGGCCCGCCGCGTGCCTGGCGCGCGGCGGGCTGGCCGGCACGGGGCCGGCTTTTATTTTGATAAATGCCTTCGGGGGTTCAAATTGCTTGAGTTTTTCCAGACGCTGAGTTGGGCAGCGGTATTCCAGATCATCCTCATCGACATTCTGCTCGGCGGCGACAACGCGGTGGTGATTGCGCTCGCATGTCGCAACCTGGAGCCCAAGCAGCGCATGCAGGGCATTCTGTGGGGTACGGCGGGCGCCATCCTGTTGCGCGTGGTCCTGATCGCCTTCGCCCTGACCCTGTTGTCGATCCCGTTCCTGAAGGTGGTGGGCGGCGCGCTGCTGGTGTGGATCGGCGTCAAGCTGCTGATTCCGGAGGATGACGGCCACGGCAACGTCAAGGGCGGCACATCCATCATTGCCGCCATCAAGACCATCATCATCGCCGACTTCGTGATGAGCCTGGACAACGTCATCGCCATCGCCGGCGCGGCCCAGAACGCCCACGCCGACCATCAGATCGGTCTGGTGATCTTCGGCCTGGTCGTGAGCGTGCCCATCATCATCTGGGGCAGCACGCTGGTCCTGAAACTGATCGACCGCTATCCGCTGGTGGTGACTTTTGGCGCGGCGCTGCTGGGCTGGATCGCGGGCGGCATGCTGATCACGGACGTGTTTGTCGAAAGTCAATTCGGCGTTCAGCCCACTGCGGTTAAAATCGGCGTAGAAATTTTCGGCGCCTTGCTCGTTGTTGTCCTTGGACGGTGGCTGGCAAGCCGCAAAACCGCCTCCAAGGAATCCGTACATGAGTCTGCGTAGATCCGCCGATCCCCAGCAAACCGAATCAGGCCTGAGCCTTCTGCAGGGCCTGTTCGTGCTGGCCATCCTCGGGGTCGTGGCGACGGTCATCGTCTCCAACTTCGTTTGATGGCGCGACGTGTCGCTACCGCAACGCCTGGTCATCGCGACCCGCGCCAGCCGGCTTGCCTTGTGGCAAGCCGAGCATGTGCGCGATCGGCTGCGCACGCTGTACCCGGCGTGCGCGGTTGAACTTCTCACCCTGACGACCCGCGGCGACCAGATCCTCGACCGCACCCTGTCCAAGGTCGGTGGCAAGGGGCTCTTCGTCAAGGAACTCGAAAACGCCCTGCTCGACGGCCGTGCCGATCTGGCCGTGCATTGCCTGAAGGACATGCCGGTGGATCTGCAGGCGCCGTTCGAGTTGTGCGCCGTGCTCGATCGCGCCGATCCGCGCGATGCCTTCGTCTCCAATCGTCATGCCACGCTGGCCGACCTGCCGGCCGGCGCCGTCGTGGGCACCTCCAGCCTGCGGCGCGAATCGCAGATCCGCGCGCGTCATCCGCAGTTGGTGGTCAAGCCGCTGCGCGGCAACCTCGACACCCGTCTGGCCAAGCTCGACCGCGGCGAATACGACGCCATCGTGCTGGCGGCCGCCGGTCTGTACCGGCTCGGCCTGGCCGACCGCATCCGTGGCCTGCTCGATCCGGCCGATTGCCTGCCGGCGGCCGGGCAGGGCGCGCTGACCATCGAGATCCGCGATGACCGGGACGATCTGCGCGCCTGGCTGGCGCCGCTGAACGATGCAGGCGCCACGTCGATCGCGCTGGCCGAACGCGCGGTGTCGCGCCGCCTGGGCGGCTCCTGTCAGGTGCCGCTGGCGGCCTACGCCGAAATCGAGGGCGACCGCCTGAACGTGCGCGCGCTGGTGGCCTCGCCCGACGGCACGCGCATGCTGCGCGCTGAGCGTAGCGGTCCGGTGGTCCAGGCGCAGGCGCTGGGCGAAGCGGTGGCCGCCGAGCTGTTCGATGCCGGCGCCCAGGCCATCCTCGACGAACTGTTGCAAGACGCCGCGCCCGAGTGATGGACGGGGCCGTCGCCCAAGCGCCGCGCGTGGCCGTCCTGACCCGGCCCGCCGGTCGCAATGAGGCGCTGGCCCAGCGCCTGCGCGGCGCCGGCTGGACGACCTGCGTCCTGCCGGCCCTCGAAATCCAGCCGTTGCCCGCCGCCGCCGACCTGCCGCGGCCGGCGCACTTCGACCTGGTCATATTCGTCAGCGCCAACGCTGCGCGATGCTATCTCGATCAACTGGCGCAGGCCGGCGGTCCGCAAAGCTGGCCGCCGGCCGTCGTCGCCGCCACCGTCGGCCCGGCCAGCGCCGCGGGGCTGCATGAGTTGCCGGCTTTTGGCGCGAATACAACAGTGCTGCATCCAGGCGACCAGGCCCCCAGCCACGATTCCGAGGCGCTCTGGGACGTGCTTCGCGGCTTGCCGCGTCTGCCAGCCCGCGTCTTGCTGGTGCGCGGTACGCAGGGGCGCGATTGGCTGGGCGACCAGTTGCAGGCGCATGGCGTTGCCGTGACACGTCATGCGGCCTATGCACGCCGGCCGGCGCCGTGGGACGCGTCCGAGTTCGCGCGCCTGCGGCGGTGGGCCGGGCAGGGGGTCAAGCCCACCTGGCTCATCACCAGTGGCGAGGGCGCCGACGCCGTGCGCAACCACCTGCTGGCGGCCGGGCTGGATGCCTGGTGGGCGGATTGCGGCTTCGTGCTGACGCATCCCTCCCTGGCCGGGCGCGTGCCTGACAGCGGTCCGCAAGCAATGGTAAAAATCTGCTTGCCCAACGACGAGTCGATTTTCCAGGCTTTTGTTGCCGCTTGATTCGTTGCACCGCACGGACACCGAATACAATCGCGTCATGACAGACAAGACTCTCGCTACCGATCCGGCCGTTCAATCGGCCGCCCCGGGCGCCAGCGCCCCCGCATCGGCTCCGGCCGATGCCGTCAAGTCCCGTGCAGCCAAGCGGGGCAGTGGCCCGCTGCTGACCGCCCTCATCATCGTCATCCTGCTGGCCGTGGGCCTGGGCTATGCCCTGTGGCTGCAACGCACCCAGTTCGTGAGCGCCGGCCGTGAGGTCGCGTCGCGCCTGGAGACGCTGACGACCGATGTGGCGCAGGCGCGCAGGGACACCCGCGAGGCCCTGGCCCTGGCGCAGGCCCAGGCCGGCCGCCTGGCCGACCTCGAGCAAAGCGTGCGCGAGACCCAGAGCCAGTACAACGCCTTGCAACAGGCCTGGCAGAACTTCAACGACAGCGCCAGCGACGAGCTGCTGGCCAACGACGTCGAGCGCCTGCTGACCATCGGCAGCCAGCAACTGCGGCTGGCCGGCAACGTCTCCAATGCCATTGTCGCGCTGGAGACGGCGCAATCGCGCCTGGCGCGCGCCGACCGTCCGCGTTTCTCCAGCCTGCAGCAAGCGATCAATGGCGACCTGGACCGCCTGCGCGCCGTGTCCACGGTCGACATCCCCGCCCAATCGGCCCGTATCGAGCGTCTGACCGCGCTGGTCGGCAAGGCGCCGCTGCTGGTGCCGGACGCCGCCGCGCCGGGCATCGCGCCCGCCGGCCAGACCCGTCCGGCCACGCCCGCGCCGGCGGCGGTCGATCCGCAGGCCGCGCTGCCGGCCGATGCGCCCTGGTGGCAACGTTGGCGCGCCGAGGTGGCATCCTGGCCCGGTCGTGCCGGCGCGGCGCTGGCGCATGAGCTGGGGGGCCTGATCACCATCCAGCGCGTCGACGAACCGGCCGCGCTGCTGCTGTCGCCGGAACAGGCCGACCAGGTGCGTGGCACGCTGCGCCAGCGCCTGCTGACCGTGCAACTGGCCATGCTGATGCGCCAGCCCACGGTCTGGAAGAGCGAGCTCGACAACGTCGGCACCACGCTGGCCAAGTACTTCGACACTCGCTCTCCCGATACCGTCGCGGCCCAGAACCTGGCGCGCGAACTGGCGCAAACCGACATCGCCGTGCGCATGCCCGACGTGTCCGACAGCCTGAACGCCGTGGCCGCGCTGCGCGCCGCCGGCTTCAAGACCAGCGAGCAGGACTAAGGCCCATGCGTACCTGGTTCTGGACTCTGCTGCTCGCCGTCATCGCCGTCACCCTGGCGGTGGTGCTGCGTTCCCATTCCGGCAATGTATTGCTGCTGGTCTGGCCATGGCGCATCTCGATGTCGCTGACGTTGGCCGTGCTGCTGATCGTGGCGGCATTCGTGGTGCTGTACGTGGGCCTGCGCCTGCTGGCCTGGCTGCTTGCCATTCCCGATCGTGTGCGCGCCTGGCGCGGCAAGCGGGCCCAGGCGCGCGATCACGAACTGCTCGAACGCGGCTGGATCGGCCTGCTCGAAGGCCGTTACTCGCACGCCGAGAAAGACCTGACGCGCCTGCTGGACCAGACCAAGGTGCAGACTCGCCGCGTGCTGGCCGCCCTGTCGGCCGCCCGCGCGGCGCATGGCCTGGGCGAATTCGATCGCCGTGACCGCCTGCTGGCCACCGCCCAGGAACAGGCGGGCGCCGAGCCCGGACTGGTGGAGGCCACCGCCACGGTCTCGGCCGATATGCTCCTCGACCAGGGCCACGCCGAGCGCGCGCTGGCGGTGCTGGCGCCATTGGCCGACGGCGGCGCGCGCCATCTGCACACCATGCGCTTGCTGCTGCGCGCGCATACCGCCCTGCGCCATGACGAACAGGTCTTCACGTTGGCCCGCGGCCTGTTGCGCCGCAATGCGCTGGCCCGTGGCGAAGGTGACCACCTGATCGACGTGGCGGGCGCGGCGCGGCTGCGCGCGGGCGCCGCCAACGGCGCCTGGCGCGCCGTCTGGAAGGATCTGAGGGCCGAGGAGCGCCTGCTGCCCGAGATCGCGCTGGCGGGCGCCGCCGCGTTCGAGGCGGCGGGCGAGGCCGGCGATGCGGCCAAGGTGCTCGAGGCGGCCATCGCCGTCAAGTTCAATCCCACCCTGGTGGCCGCCTATGCCCGTTGCGATGCCGAGCAGGTTTCGCGCCGTCTGGCCAAGGCCGAGACCTGGCTGCAACAGCGTCCCACCGACCCGGACCTGCTGACTGCGCTGGGCATGCTGTGCCTGAACGGCCAGCTGTGGGGCCAGGCCGAGCGCTATCTGCTGCGCAGCCTGTCGCGTCGCAATGATGCCCAGACCCATGCGCTGCTGGGCAGCCTGTACGATCGCCTCGACCGCCCGGCCGACGCCGTGCGCCATTGGCGCCTGGCAACCGCCGCCAGCATGGCATTGCCGGTGCTGGCCGCCGACGCGGCGCTGCCGGCCGCCGACACGGGTTCTGATCCCTATCGCCTGGATGCCGAAGGCGGCTATGCGGTGGGGCTGTCCGATGGCGATGCCGAGATCGGCGGCGACTATCCCTCCCTGCCACCGGCCGTGGCGGCGTCCGCCTCGGACTACGTGCTGGATCCGGATGCCCGCGTCAGCAAGGAACAGCAGGCGCGCGCGCTGGCGCCCGAAGAAGCCCCGCTGGCCGGAGGCACGTCCGACATCGACGAGTATTTCGACAGCGCGCCGATTCCCGCGGCGGCATTCGACAACCCCGTGCCCACCTATTCAACGGCCAGCAGCCCGGCCGCGCCCAAGCCGTCGGCGCCCGCGCCGGCCACGCCGGCCGCCGTGCCGGTGCCGACCACCAAACCGCCGTTCAAGGACGACGGTTCGCTTTGATCCTCTTTTCAGACTGACAAGGTTCAATCATGAGTTATGACCGCGTGTCCCCCGGCAAGAAGCTGCCGGAAGACTTCAATGTCATCATCGAGATTCCCATGAACGCCGACCCGGTGAAGTATGAGGTCGACAAGGAATCGGGCGCGATCTTCGTCGACCGCTTCATGCTGACGGCCATGCACTATCCGTGCAACTACGGCTACATCCCGCAGACCCTGTCGGAAGACGGCGACCCCGCCGACGTGCTGGTGCTGACCCCGTTCCCGATCCAGATCGGCGCCGTGGTGCGCTGCCGCGCCATCGGCGTGCTGGAAATGGATGACGAGTCGGGTGGCGACGCCAAGCTGCTGGCCGTGCCGATCGAGAAGCTGTATCCCCCGTACCGCAACATCAAGTCCTACGAAGACCTGCCGGCCGAAGACACGGCCCGCATCCAGCACTTCTTCGAACACTACAAGGACCTGGAAAAGGGCAAGTGGGTCAAGGTCAAGGGCTGGAAGGGCGTCGACGCCGCCCACGAGGAAATCGTCAAGAGCGCCGAGCGCTACAACAAGGCCTGATCAGGCCTTGCCGCGCCGCGCCGGTGTCGCACCGGCGGGCGCTTTCTGGCGGCGCGGCCGCGACGGCATGATGCCGATCGCCGCCGCGCCGTTGTCTTGCAGGCCCTGCAGGTTCTGGGTGACCTGCGCCGCCGCGGCCTGGATGCGTTCCCGCAGCAGCGCCAGCCGCGCGGGCGGGGTGCGCGCCTGGGCGGCGATGAACACCAGGCTGCCCACCACCTTCTGGTCCGGCGTGAAGATCGCCGAGCCGATGCCCATCAATCCCGGATCGACCTCGCCGTGCGACACGCACACGCCGGCCGCGCGCAACTGCTTGAGATTGGCGCGAAAGGCATCCCAGTCTTCGCCCAGCCCGGCCTCGCGGATTTCGCTGGCGTGCCACAGCATCAGGTTGCGCAGCTGGTAGGGCGGCAGGTTGGCCAGGATGGGCTTGGCGGTGGCGCCCCGGAACATCGGGAAGGGGCGGCCACGCGCGTAGCTCGACTCGATCGAGTGGTCGGTCCAGTAGCGGTCCACGCACATCACCTTGTCGCCGTAATAGCTGCACAGCATCAAGTTGGCGTTGAGCTCGTCGCCGGTGGCGCGCATCACCTCGCGCGCCGCGCGCATCAGCGGGTCGTGCTGGCGCAGGTGCCGGTCGAGCTCGATGATGCGTGAGCCGAGCACATAGGCGCCGCCCGCGGTGGGCGCCAGCAGGCCGCTCTCGGTCAGCGACTTGAGATAGCGGTAGGCCGTGGCGCGTGAGCAATCCAGATGCGCCATGACGTCCTCCTGGAACGCGGCGGTGGTGTCGTCGCGGAAGAGATCGAGAATGGACAACATGCGATCGGGAGTGCTCATTGCTGCTGACGCGCCTAGTGAATGTGGAAGCCGCCGTTGACGTCGACCACGATGCCGGTTGAGTAGGAGGACAGGTCCGAGGCCAGGAACAGAATGGCCCGCGCCACATCGGCCGGGGTGCCGAAGCGTTGCAGCGGAATGCCCTGTTTGAGTTCTTGCTCCCAATTTTCGCCGAATTTTCCCCGTGTCATGTCGGTCTCGATGATGCCGGGGGCGACGCAGTTGGCGCGCACCCCGCGCGGCCCCAGTTCCCGCGCCAGCGCCTTGGTGAAACTGATCACCCCGCCCTTGGAGGCGGCATAGTGCGAGCCGCCCAGCAGCCCGCCGCCGCGCAGCGCCGCGGTCGAGCCCAGGGTGACGATGGCCGGGCCGCGGTCGCTCTCCAGCAGGCGTGGCAGGGCGGCGCGGGTGACGTTGTAGGTGCCGGTCAGGTTGACGTCGATCATGCGGCGGAACTCATCCTCGGGCAGTTCCCAGATGCGGGTGGCGGCGACGATGCCGGCGTTGTTCACCAGCACGTCAATGCCGCCAAGCGCCTGCGCCGCCAGGCCGACGGCCTGTTCGCAGGAGGCGGCGCTGGCGATATCGCAATACAGGTTGACGCGGCCATGGGCAAGGGTGGCGTCGCCGGTTTCGGCATAGTCGCGGTCCAGCACGGCAACGCTGGCGCCTTGCGCCAGGCATTGCGCCACGACGGCCGCGCCGATGCCACGGGGGTTGGCGCCCCCCGTGACGACGGCCCGCTTGCCGGCCAGTAGTCCGAGCGGGCCGCCGCTCATCGTTTCACCAGCGCGCAGCCGCCCTGGTCCAGCGGGCGGAATGCCTGTTCGGCGGGGATCTTGCGCACCAGCTTGTAATAGTCCCAGTCGCGCTTGGATTCCGACGGCTTCTTCACCTGGAACAGGTACAGGTCGCGCATCACGCGGCCATCCTCTCGGATGCGGCCGTTCTCGGTCATGAAGTCGTTGATGGGCGTGTCGTGCATCTTTTTGAGCACCGCCTCGGAACTATCGGTGCCGGCGGCCTTGACCGCGTTCAGGTAGTGCATGGTGGCGCTGTAGTTGCTGGCCTGCACCATCGAAGGCATGCGGCCGGTGCGTTTGAAGAAGCGTTCGGACCATTGCCGCGCCTTGTCGTCCTGGTCCCAGTAGAACGGCTCCGCCAGGTTCAGCCCCTGGGCGTATTCCAGCCCGACGCTGCGCACGTCGACGATGCTCATGAACAGGGCGGCGACGCGCTGCTTGCTGCCCATGATGCCAAACTCGAAGGCCTGCTTGATGCTGTTGATGGTGTCGCCGCTGCCATTGGCCAGGCCGATCACCTGGGCCTTGGAGGCCTGCGCCTGCAGCAGGAAGGACGAGAAATCGGCGCTGGCGATGGGATGGCGCACACTGCCCACCACCTGGCCGCCGTGGGCCTTGACCACCGCCATGGCATCGCGTTCGAGCGAATGGCCGAAGGCGTAATCGGAGGTGATGAAGTACCAGCTCTTGCCGCCATCTTCCATCACGCCGTTGGCCACGCCGGTGGCGTAGGCGTAGGTGTCGTAGGTCCAGTGCATGCCGTTGGGCGAGCAGGCCTTGCCGGTCAGGTCGGCCGAGCCGGCGCTAGTGAAGATCACCACGCGCTTCATCTGCCGGGTCAGGTCCTGCACGGCCAGGGCGATGGCCGAGTTGGGTACGTCCAGGATCAGGTCGACCTGGTCATTCTCGTACCAACGTCGGGCAATGGACACGCCGATGTCGACCTTGTTCTGGTGGTCGGCGGACACCACCTCGATCGGCTTGCCCAGCACCGTGCCGCCGAAATCCTCGACGGCCATTTTCACGGCCTCGACGCCGAACTTGCCGGACAAGTCGGCCATCATGCCGGACTGGTCGCCCAGCACGCCGATCTTGACGACGTCGTCCGATACCTGGGCCTGGGCCGACAGGGCTACCGTGCCCAGCGCGCAGGCGGCCAGGCAATGCTTGAAACGGATCTTCATGGTTTTGTCTCCTCGGGGGCTTATGTCTGGGCGCGCCGCCCTGTGCCGGACGGTCGCGCGGGTCTTGCCGGGGCGATGCCTATTCCAGCGTCTGGCCGGCGTAGGCGTCGATGAACAGATTGGGTTTCAGGAAGAAGCTCAGCACCAGCGCGCCATGCGGCGCGCGCGCCACATGGCGGTTACCGCGCGGGCGCCAGACGTAGTCTCCGGCGCGCACTTCGCCTTCGGCGTCGACGATCGAGCCTTCCAGCACATAGGTCTGCTCGACCTCGACATGCTCATGCAGCGGCAACTCGGTGCCGGGTTGCCAGCGGAACAGGGCCGTCAGCAGTCCGGACTCCTTGTCCTGCATCAGCACCTTCATGTCGATGCCTTCGACCTGTGTGGGCTTCCAGGGCAGTTCGTCAACCTTCAGGAAGCGCGATGCCAGCGGCGGCAGCGCATTGGCCGCAGGGCAGCCAGGGGTTTCGAGGGCCATGATGTCTCCTAGCCAAAACTCGTTATGGAAGAAAAGATAAAAATCTTGTTATTGAGTGTTTAAAAATAGTCGCGTATATTGAGACTTATGTCAATCACGTTTTCCCGCGATGAAAACGGAGCGACACGGGCCGGACCAGGGCGCCGCAATCTTCGGGATACCCCCCTTCCGAAAGCCGCGGCGCCGAGAGATCCGGTGCCTATAGAACAAGGAGACAAGCTTGAATCAGGACTATCTGGGCCAGACCTTCGGGTTGGCCGGGCGCACCGCGCTGGTGACGGGCGGCGCGCGCGGGCTGGGGTATGCGATCGCCGCCGGCCTGGGCCGGGCGGGCGCGCATGTGGTGATCAATGACCTGTCGCGGGACGCCTGCGACGCCGCCTGCGCCCAATTGGCCGCGGCCGGGATCGATGCGCGCAGCGCGGTGTTCGACGTGGCCGACGGCGCCGCCGTGGCCGAGGCCATTGCGCGGCTGCAGGCCGATGGCATCGCCATCGACGTGCTGGTCAGCAATGCCGGCAATCAGAACCGCAAGCCGGTGGTCGAGATGACGCCCGCCGAATGGCAGGCGTTGCAGAACGTCCACGTCAATGGCGCCTTCCATTGCGCCCGCGCGGTGCTGCCCGCCATGGCGGTGCGCGGCTTCGGCCGCATCGTGCTGATGTCGTCGGTCGCGGGCCAGGCCACCATGCCGAACATTGCTGCCTACGCCACCGCCAAGGGCGCGATCGCCGCGTTCACGCGCGCGCTGGCGGTCGAGTATGGCGGCCAGGGCGTCACCTGCAACGCGCTCGCGCCCGGGTTCGTGCGCACCGATTTCACCCAGGGGCTGCAGGACAATCCGCAGTTCCAGTCGTTCCTGGCGACGGCGGTGCCGGTGGGGCGCTGGGCCACGCCCGAGGACGTGGCGCCCGCCGTGGTGTACCTGGCCTCGCCCGGCGCCGCATTCGTCAACGGCCACGTGCTGGCGATCGACGGCGGCCTGTTGGCCCGCATGTAGGAGGACGGTCATGAACACCCAAGCGGTTCTGTCCGCCCAGGGGCTGGTCAAGCGGTTCGGCGGCTTCAACGCCGTCGACGGCGTCTCCCTGGCCCTGCGGGAAGGTTCCATTCATGCCTTGATCGGCCCCAACGGCGCCGGCAAGACCACCTGCTTCAACCTGCTGACCAAGTTCCTGGCGCCCGACCAGGGCGTGATCCATTATCGCGGCCGCGACATCACCGCGCTGGCGCCGGAGCAGATCGCGCGCCTGGGTATCGTGCGCTCGTTCCAGATCT
>LXNH01000011.1_pt1 | contig 40842 bp, 33 predicted proteins | sample 809111 | NCBI WGS metagenome assembly LXNH01 (sample SAMN04870528, study PRJNA318959) | seawater metagenome | biome: 00002010; material: water; isolation source: marine seawater | place: Greece: Milos, Mediterranean Sea | collected 2013-05-29 | depth 5-7 m
GATGCCAGCCATGGCGGCGCGGAGTTGGGGGGCAACGTCGCCGTTGGCGCGCAGGGCGTGCTGGGCGGGCACGGCACGGTTCTGGGCAATGTCACCAACGGCGGGACGGTATCGCCGGGCGGCTCTATCGGCACCCTGAGCGTCGGCGGCAATTACACGCAGGCGTCGAACGCGACGCTGGCCATCGAGGTGAGTCCGACTGCGGCCTCGCTGCTGAAAGTGTCGGGCAGCGCGTCCCTGAACGGCACGCTGGCGATCACGTACACGCCCGGCACGTATTCGGCCACGCGCTACAACGTAGTGAGCGCGGCCAACGGTATCAGCGGCCGTTTCTCGTCGGTCACCGGCACGCTGGTCTCGGGCGCGGACCTGAACGGCCTGAGTTCTTCGGTGGCCTACGGCGCCAACGATGTTGCCCTGGTGCTGGGCATCGGCGTCCTGGGCGATACGCCCGTGGTCATCGCGCCGGTCCACACCAGCATCTATACGGCGCTTGGCTCCGCTGCCCTGATGAGCGCGCAATCCGCCACGGCAGCGCTGCTCGACCGCGCAACGCCGCGCACCGTCGGCACCGCCGAAGACGCGGCAGGCGCGCCGGGCAAGGTATGGGTCTGGGCCAACGCCACGGGGCGGCATGGCCGCCTGTCCGGCTCGGGCGGACAACCCGGCTTCCAGGAAAACCAGTACGGCTTTCTCGCCGGCGCGCAAAAGCGCGTGGAGCGCAACACATTCGGCCTGGCGATGGGCTACTCGCATGCCGACCTGTCGGAGGAGCAGACCGAAAACTCCGGCACGCGCGACACGGTGCGGCTGGCAACCTACGCCAGCCGCGACATGGGGCTGGTCGATGTCACCGGCATGCTCGGCTATGGCTTGCATTTCCTGTCGCAGAAGCGGCCGTTCGACAACGCCGGCACGGCCAAGGGCGACCATATCGGCCAGGAGTTCACGGCGGCGGCGCAGGTCAGCAAACCCATCGCGCTTGCCGGGACGGTCATGACGCCGCGGCTGGGCCTGCGCTACGCATACTTCTACGCCAACAGCTTTGACGAAAGCGGCGCGCGCGGGCAGAACCTGCATGTCGGCTCGGACAGCACCCGCAGCCTGCAACCCTATGTCGGCGTGACCTTCGACAAGACGTTCGATAACATGCGGCGCCCGCTGAACCTGCAGGTGCGCGCCGCCTACGCGCATGAACTGCTCGACACCGGCCGCGCCGTCACGGTGGCGTCGCAGGATGGCACGCGCTTTGCGGCGCCCGGCGCCGATCTGTCGCGCGGTTTCCTGACGTTCGGCGCCAGCGTCGGCTGGTCGCTGACCCGGCAGCTGGGCGTCTCGCTTGCTTACGATGCGCTCGTCAATACGTCGCGCGCGTCCTCCCAGGCGGGCAGCGTCAGGATGAGCTATCGCTTCTGACGCTCAGCCCAGCAGCGCCTGGCGGGCCTGCCGGTATTCCGCTTCGAGCAGGCCCACCAGCTCGGCCACCGGCAGCAGTTCCTGCGTGGCGCCGACGCCCTGGCCCGCGCTCCAGATGTCTTTCCAGGCCCTGGGGCGCGTGTGCTTGTCCAGGTTGGGAGGCGGGGCGTCGCCGGGCAACCGGGCGGGGTCCAGGCCGGCGGCGCGGATGCTCTGCGCCAGGTAGTTGGCGGGCACGCCCGAGAAATAGGGCGTGCAGGTGATGTCGGCCGCCTGCGCGCGCAGGATCATTTCGCGGTAGGCGTCGTTGGCCAGCGATTCGCGGGTCGCGATGAAGCGGGTGCCCATGTAGGCGAAATCGCAGCCCATGGCCTGGGCGGCCAGGATGTCCTTGCCATGGCTGATGCAGCCGGACAGCACCAGCGGGCCGTCGTAGAAGGCGCGGATCTCATTGACCAGGGCGATGGGGTTGAGCTGGCCGGCGTGGCCGCCAGCGCCGGCGGCCACCAGGATCAGGCCGTCCACGCCGGCATCGAGGGCGCGGCGCGCATGGCGCACGTTGGTGACGTCGTGATAGACCTGGCCGCCATAGGCGTGGACGGCGCGGACCACGGCCTCGGGCGGATGCAGCGAGGTAATGAGGAGCGGCACGCGGCGTTCGACGCAGATGTCCAGGTCGCCCTGCCAGCGGGCGTTGCTCGGGTGGACGACGAGGTTGACGCCGTAGGGCGCGATGACCGCGCCTGGATCCTCCCTGCGCGCGCGGGCCAGCCTGTCCTCGATGCGGCTGATCCACTCGTGCAGTTGTTCTTGCGGCCGCGCATTCAGCGAGGGAAAGGTGCCGATGATGCCGGCGCCGCATTGCGCCGCCACCAGGTCCGGGCCGGAAACCAGGAACATGGGGGCGCCGATAAGAGGCAATCGGGTCTGCGCGCGCAATGCGGGGGGCGTCATGGGCGGTTTCCGGTCGGCGTCAGTTGGCCTGGATATTGGCGCTTTTGATCACATCGGCCCACAAGGCATATTCGCGGTCGATGCGCTGTTGCAGGGCGGCGGCGTCACCCGTGTCGATGGTGTAGCCGCCGTCGGTCATGGCGCGGCGGAAGGCGGGGTCCTGCGACACCTCGGACAGCGCGCGCGCCAGGCGCGCCTGCACCGCGTCGGGCAGCTTGCGCGGGCCGACCAGCGCGTACCAGCCGACCACCTCGTAGTCCTTCATGCCGGCCTCGATCATGGTGGGCACGTCGGGCAGCTCGGGGTTGCGGGTGCGCGACGTGACCGCCAGCGCGCGCGCCTTGCCGCTCTTGATGAACGGAATCGCGGTGCTGGTGATGTCGAACATGAAGGTGATCTTGCCGCTGACCACGTCCATCATGGCGGGCGAGTTGCCGCGATAGGGTACGTGCAGCATGGGTACGCCGGCCTGCTTTTTCAGCAGCTCGGCCGACAGGTGGTTGGAGGCGCCGATGCCGGCCGAGCCGAATGACACGGCGTCCGGGTGGGCGCGGGCATAGTCGACCAGGCCGGCGACGTCGCGCGCCGGGATCTGCGGGCCCACCAGCAGCACGTTGGCATAGTCCACGACCAGGCCGATCAGCGAGAAGTCCTTGCGCGGATCGAAGAGGGTACTGCGCTGCACCAGCGGCGACATGGTCAATGTCGGGCTGGCGGCAAAGCCCAGCAGATAGCCGTCGGGCGGCGCCTTGGCGGTGGCGTCCGAGGCGATCATGCCGCTGGCGCCGGCGCGGTTCTCGACCACGACCGTCTGGCCCAGCTTGTCTCCCAGGTATTTGGCGAAGACGCGCGCGGTGGTGTCCACCGGGCCGCCGGGGGCGTAGCCCACCAGCAGGCGGATGGGGCGGTCGGGGTAGGCGCTGTCGGCGGCGGCGCTGGCGCCGGCCGCCATGGCCGTCACGGCGGCAGCCGCGGCGAGCAAGGTCTTGATGTTCACGCTCATGTCTCCTTGTGTAATGGGCCGGTCGCGGAGCGGAACAGCGCAGCCGCGCCTACGCCAGCCTTTCTTTCAGCGGCTGCTTGAGGATCTTGCCGCTGACGGTGGTGGGAATCGTGTCGATGCAATGGATCTGCGCGGGCCGCTTGTACGGCGCCAGCTGGGCGCGCAGGTGCAGCATCAGCAGGCGGGTATCCAGGCGCGTGCCGGCCAGCGGCTCGACGAAGGCGATGACTTCCTCGTTGTGGTCGGCGGTGGGGCGGCCGACCACCGCCGACAGGCGCACGCCGGGGAAAGCGTTGATGACCGCCTCCACCTCGATCGGGTAGACGTTGAAGCCGGACCGGATGATCAGGTCCTTGGAGCGGCCGGCGATATACAACGCGCCGCGTTCGTCTTGGTAGCCGATGTCGCCGGTGGCGAGCCAGCCCCCGGGCAGCAGCGCCTGCGCCGTCTGCGCCGGGTCGCGGTAGTAGCCCAGCATCACACCGGGGCCGCGGATCAGGATGTCGCCGCGTTCTCCCGGCCGCGGCGGGTCGGCCTCGGGGCTGCCGATGCGCAGCTCGACCCCGTCCACCGGGTAGCCGGCGCTGCAATCCGTGGGCGGCGCGTCGATGTCGGTGATGAACATGGAACCGGCGTACTCGGTGATGCCATAGCCGTGATGCATGGCGACGCCGAAATAGCGTTCGGCGTCGCGCTTGAGGGTGGGGTCGAGCGCCGCGCCGCCGGTGTACAGGTAGCGCAGTGCCGGCGCGCGCAGTTCGCCGCGCGGCGGCGCGGCCGCCAGCATGCGGTTGAACATGGTCGGCACGCCCTGCAGGATGCTGACGCCCGGATGGGCCAGTGCCTTGAAGGCATCCTCGGGATCGAAGCGGCTGCGCAGCACCAGGCTGGCGCCGGCATGCAGCGTGGCCATCAGCACGGTGGCGATGCCGAAGATGTGCGATAGCGGCAGCGCGGCGTAGCCGATGTCCTGCGGCGTGAGGCGGCGCGAGGCGGCCGAAACGCCGGCAAAGTGCAGCAGGCCGCGATGCGGCACCATGACCCCTTTGGGGGCGCCGGTGGTGCCGGACGTGTAGATCACGGTGGCGACCTCGGCGGCCAGAGCACCGGCTTCGGGTTGCGTCGGGCTGTCCGCGTGCCGCGCCTGCACGCCCGGGCCCCAGGTCTCGGCGTCGGCGGGACGCGCGCTGGCGGCCTCGGCGTGGGCCGTGGCGGCGGCGGAGACGCCGCAGGTATAGAGCGTGATCTCGGGCTGGGCATGAGCGCTGATCGCGGCGATCTCACGCGCCGACAGGCGCGCGTTCACCCCCACCGGCCAGGCGCCGGCGAGGCCGCAGCCGAACAGCGCGGCGATCATGGCGGCGCAATTCTCGCCGACCATCAACACGCGGTGCCCCGGCCGCACACCCGCCGCCGCCAGCCAGTCGGCCGCGTGCCGGACCCGTTGCCAAAGCTGCGCGTAGGTCAGGATGCCGCCGCCTTCCTCGTACAGGCAGATGGCGTCGGGCTGGCGGCTGGCCTGGCGGGCCAGCAACTGGTGGATGTGGGTAAGCGGTTCGGTGTGCGACATGGTTGCTGCGGTCGGGATCAAAGCGTGGCGGCGGTGCCGAGGATGGCGGTGGCCTGGCTGGACAGGGTGCCGCCGTTGCCATGCACCAGCGCCAGTTCGGCGCCGGCCACCTGGCGCGCCCCGGCCTCGCCGCGCAATTGCCGCACCGCCTCGATCATGATGAAGACGCCGTACATGCCCGGATGCACGCAGCACAGGCCGCCGCCGTTGGTGTTGACCGGCAGCCGTCCGCCGGGGGCGATGGCGCCGCCGGCGATGAAGTCCTTGCTCTCGCCCTTGGCGCAGAAGCCCAGGTCCTCCAGGAACAGCAGGGTGTTGATGGTGAAGGCGTCGTACAGCTCGACCACATCGATGTCCTTGGGCGTCACGCCCGCCATGGCGTAGGCGCGGCGGCCCGATTCGCTGGCGGCGGTGACGGTCAGGTCTTCCATCGACGAGATCTGGCGGTTCCAGACGGCGGTGGCGTTGCCCAGCACATAGACCGGCGGCCGCGGCAGGTCGCGGGCGCGGTCGGTGCGCACCAGCACATAGGCGCCCGCGCCGTCGGTGACCAGGCAGCAGTCGCGCACGCTCAGAGGGTCGGACACCATGCGCGCGGCCAGGATCTGTTCCAGCGTGGCCGGGTCGCGCAGTTGGGCCTCGGGATTGAGCTGGGCCCACTGGTTGGCGGCCAGCGCCACCTGCGCCAGGTGCTCGCGGCGGGTGCCGTACTGGTGCATGTGACGCGCCGCCGCCAGCGCATACGACGACAGCGGGCTTAACGGGTCATACGGCGTCTCGTAGGGCTGCGGATCGAACTGCTTGCGCACGCGGCCGATTTCGGCGCGGCTCAGCGTCGAAGTGCGCTGCGTGCTGCCATAGCAGACCAGCACCGCGTTGCATTGGCCCGAGGCCAGCGCGTGCAGCGCCGGCAGCAGGTGCGCCACGAAGCTGCTGCCGCCCAGCATGGTGCTGTCGATGAAGCTGGGGCGGATGCCCAGGTGCTCGACGACTGGCATCGCCCACATCGGCGCGGCCACGCTGGCGGTGCAGAGGCCATCGATGTCGCGCATCGACAGGCCGGCGTCGGCCACGGCGCGCTGCGCCGCCTGCACCAGGATTTCCATTTCGGTGAAGCCGTGGGCCTGGCCCAGGCCGGCATGACCCACCCCTGCCACCGCGACGGCGCCGCGCAGATCGTTCAGCGTCATTGCGCCTCCTCGTTGGGAACAAAGACCAGCAGTCCGCGGCCTTCGGTCACGGCCACCTGCGCGCGCACCGCCATGCCGATGCGCACGGCCTCGGGCGCCACGCCTTCGACCCGGCTCATCAGGCGCACGCCGTCGGCCAGGTCGATCAGCGCCACGTTGTAGTCGCCGCCCGCCTCGGGCTTGCGCCGCACGATGGTGGTGGAATAGACCGTGCCGCGGCCGTCCGGCACGCGCCACGACAACTGATCCGCGCCGCAATGGGGGCAGAGCATGCGGGGATAGAACACGGCGCGGTCGCAGGCGCCGCAGTGCTGGATCTGGAAGCGCCCCTGGTCGAGCGCCTGGCGGTACTGCGCCTCGACGCCTTCGGTGGCGCGTGGGTCGGTTGCGGTCATTGCATACGTTTCCGGATGGATGAGCCGCCAGTGTCGGGGCTGGCGCCGGCCCATGCCATTCTTCATTGCTGAAGCAGGCCTTTTGCCGACCCGTAGTGCCGTGCCCTACACCGAGGCAGAAGCCGGTCTTCGGCAACCGCAGATTGTCCGACGCGCGGTCGCCATGGCTAGATACCCGCCAAAGGAGGTAGGCCATGAATCTGACCTGGACGCCGGAAGAAATCCGGTTCCGCGAAATGGTGCGCGCGTTCGCCGCCGACCGGCTGCCGCGCGACATCCGCGACAAGGTGCGCCGGCACCAGCGCCTGGAGCGCGACGACTACGTGCGCTGGCACAACATCCTGGCCGACCAGGGCTGGGGCGCGCCGAACTGGCCGGTCGAGCACGGCGGCACGGGCTGGAACGCGCTGGAGCGATTGATCTTCGAAGTCGAATGCTTCAAGGCCGGCGCGCCGCGGCTGTTGCCGTTCGGCCTGTCCATGATCGGCCCGGTGCTGATGAAGTACGGCAGCGCCGAGCAGCAGGCGCGCTTCCTGCCGCGCATGCCGCGGGTGCAGGACTGGTGGTGCCAGGGCTATTCCGAGCCCGGCTCGGGCTCGGATCTGGCCTCGCTCAAGACCCGCGCGGTGCGCGACGGCGATGACTACGTGGTCAATGGCCAGAAGACCTGGACCACGCTGGCGCAATACGCCGACTGGATGTTCTGCCTGGCGCGCACCGATCCCGAGGCGCGCGCCCAGCGTGGCATTTCGATGCTGCTGCTGGACATGCGCGCGCCGGGCGTGACCGTGCGCCCGATCCGCACGCTCGACGGCGGCCACGACGTCAACGAAGTCTGGCTGGAGAACGTGCGCGTGCCGGCCGCCAATCTCGTCGGCGAGGAAAATCAGGGCTGGACCTACGCCAAGTACCTGCTGGGCCATGAACGCACCGGCATCGCCGGCCTGGGCCATTGCCATCGCGAACTCGGCATCCTCAAGGACATGGCCGCGCGCGCCACCGCGCGCGGCCGGCCCCTGCTGGCCGATAGCCGCATGCGCGACCGCATCTCGCGCATCGAGGTCGACATCATGGCGCTGGAAATGCTGCTGCTGCGCGTGGCCGCCAGCAACGGCGGCACGCCCGGCCCGGAAGCCTCGGTGCTGAAGATCCGTGGTTCCGAGATCCAGCAGGACCTGGCCATGCTGCAGATGGAAGTGGCCGGCCCCGATGCCTGGCCCTACGACCCCGAATGGATGCTGGCCGAGGCCGCGTATCACGGTCCTGGCCCGGAGCTGGCGGCGGCCTCGGGCGCCGGCTATGCCGACATGCGCAAGACCTCGATCTACGGCGGCACCACTGAAGTGCAGAAGGGCATCATCGCCCGCCTGGTGCTGGGCCTGTAGGCCCGGCCCGCATCCGCAAGGAACACGACGCATGGATTTCCTCTATACCGAAGAACAGCGCATGCTGGCCGACAGCCTGCGCCGCCTGGTGGACCAGGCATGGACCCGGTCGCAGCGCCGCGCCCGCGAGGCGGCGGGGCGGCTCGATCCGACGGCCTGGGCCGCGCTGGCCGAGCTGGGCGTGCTGGGCCTGAACATCCCACAGGAAGCGGGCGGCTTTGGCGAAGTGCCGGCCAGCCTGTTGCCGGTGCACCTGGAACTGGGACGCGGACTGGTGGCCGAGCCGGTGATCCCCAGCGCGGTGATGGGCGCGGCCCTGATCGGCGCCTGCGGCGATGCGGCGCGCGCGCACTGGTTGCCCGCCATCGCCTCGGGCGAAAAGGTGGTCAGCGTGGCCTACCAGGAACCCGGGCGCCGCTATCAGGACGATCCCCAGGCCTGCCGCGCCACGCGCGGCGGCAACGGCTGGCGCCTGGACGGCGCCAAGCATCTGGTGTGGCACGGCGCGGCCGCCCACGCCTGGCTGGTGAGCGCGCGTGACGAAGACGGCGCCACGCTGTTGTTCGCGGTGCCGGCCGATGCCGCCGGGGCGCATCTCACCGATACGCCGACGCTGGATGGCGCGCGCTGTGCGCGCCTGGATTTCGACGCGCTGTCGTTGTCGGCCGACGCCCTGCTGGCGCGAGGCGAAGCGGCCGACGCCGCCTTGGCGCAGGCGCTGCAATGGGGCACCGCCGCGCTGTGCGCCCATGCGGCGGGCGCGATGGAACGATTGCTGGAAATCACCGTCGACTATCTCAAGACGCGCAAGCAGTTCGGCCAGCCGCTGGCGACGTTCCAGGCGCTGCAGCACCGTCTGGCGGAAATGCTGGTGGCCAAGGAGCTGGCGCTGTCGATGGCCTACGTGGCCGTGGCCGCCCTGACCGAAGCCGACCCGGCGCAGCGCCGCCGCATGCTGGCCTCGGCCAAGCTCGAAACCGCGCGCGCCGGCCGGCTGGTGGCGCAGATGGCGGTGCAACTGCACGGCGGCATGGGCATGACGGACGAACTGGAGGTCGGCGACTTCTTCAAGCGCCTGACGGTGGCGGACCTGCTGCTGGGCGACAGCGCCGAGCAGTTGGCGGTGCTGGAGGAACTGGCATGAGCGCCGCGGACGATACCCAGATCATCTTCACCCTGGAGCAGGGCGTCGGCGTCATCACGCTCAACCGTCCTGAGCGCTTGAACAGCTTCACCGCTGTCATGCACGCCGAACTGGCGCGGGCGCTGGACACGCTGGAAGCGCATGCCGGACTGCGCGGCGTGATCCTGACCGGCGCCGGGCGCGGCTTTTGCGCCGGCCAGGACCTGGCCGAACGCAAGCCGGCCGAGGACGGCTCGCGCCGCGACCTGAGCGAGAACCTGGAAAAACACTACAAGCCGCTGATCCTGCGGTTGCGCGCACTGCCGGCGCCGGTGGTGTGCGTCATGAACGGCGTCGCGGCCGGGGCTGGCGCCAGCCTGGCGCTGGCGTGCGACGTGGTGTTCGCGGTGGAATCGGCGCGCTTCATCCAGGCCTTCAGCAAGATCGGCCTGTTGCCGGATGCCGGCGGCACCTGGTTCCTGCCGCGCCTGGTGGGGTCGGCGCGGGCCATGGGCGCGGCCTTGTTCGGCGAGGCGCTCAGCGCGCGTCAGGCCGAGGCCTGGGGCCTGATCTGGCGCGTGGTGCCGGATGCGGACCTGGCGGCCACGCTGGCCGAGGTCCGCGCCACCCTGGCGGCCGGGCCGACCCGCGCCTATGCCGCGACCAAGGCCGCCCTGCACGCGTCCAGCGGCAATACGCTGGCGCAGCAGTTCGACCTGGAATGCGGCTTGCAGCGCCAGCTGGGCTACACCGACGATTACCTGGAGGGCATGCGCGCCTTCGCACAAAAGCGCGCGCCTGCGTTCAAGGGACGCTAGGACGCGTAATCGAAGCAGGGGGGCAGCGCGCGAAAGCGCGCCGCCGCCGCGGTTACCGTTGCCGATCGGCGAGGCCTCAGGCGGCCGCCGGCTGTCGGATCTGTCCGATCAGTTCGCGCGCGCAGCCGGGCAGGGCGTCGATGTCGCGCACCAGCAGCTTGCGTTCGCGCACCACCCAGGGCTCGTCCAGTTCCACCACCTGCAGCTTCATTTCCGCGCCATAGCGGCGCGCAGCGGAATCCGGGATCACGCCCACGCCCACGCCGGCCTGCACCATGCGGCAGATCGAGTCGAAGCTGTACAGCTGGATGCGTTGCGGCAGGCGCTGGCCGACACGTTCGAGCTGGTCGCGCAGGAACGCCACCAGGGTCGAGCCTTCGTGCATGGTGATGAAGGGGTAGCGCACCGCGTCGGCCAGCTTGACCTTGTCCTGGCCCTGCAGCGCATGGCCGTTGGGCACCACCAGCACCAGGCGGTCGGTGCTGAAGTGGATGGTCTGCAATTCGGGCGCGTCGACCGGGCCGGCGACGATGCCCAGGTCGGTGGTGCCGTCCAGCACGCCGCGCACGATGTCGCGCGTCAGGCGTTCCTGCAGGTCGACGGTGACACCGGGATGGCCCGCCAGGAACTGCGCCAGGATGTCCGGCATGAATTCCGTCACCGCCGTGGTGTTGGCGAAAATGCGGATGTGGCCGGCGTCGCCGTCGGCCTGCTCCTGGAAGTCGTGCTTCAGGTGGTCGACCTGGCGCATGATGACCCGCGCATGCTGCAGCAGCCGCTGGCCGGCCGGGGTGATTTCCACGCCACGGCTGTCGCGGTACAACAGGCGGGTGTTGAGCTGGTTCTCCAGCGCCTTGATGCGCACGCTGACCGCGGCCAGCGACAGGTGCGCCCGCTTGGCGGCTTGCGTCAGGCTGGGGGATTCGGCGATGTGGATGAACAGGCGGAGGTCGGCGAGATCGAAGTGCATGGCGCCTATATTACGGCGGCCGGCGCTGGCCGCACGATTCAGGCGCCCCAAACCCGGCCTTGAGGAAAAATGAATTCACAGTATCCCCGCCATGCGGGATGCTAGCTGTCAGATCAATCATCAGAGGAATTTCGGCATGACATCGACAGACCCGGCCGGCTGGATCGGCAGCGGCGAGCGCCAGGCGGACGCCCTGGACCCCGGCCATGCGGCGCGCATCGCCGCCACGCTGGGCGCTCCCGCGCCCGCCGCCGGCGACCCCCTGCCGCCTTTGTGGCAGTGGGCGTTCTTTATCAGCACAGTCGCGGCCGACGGGTTGGGGACGGATGGGCATCCCGCCCGTGGCGGCTTCCTGCCGCCCGCGCACGACCGCAACCGGATGTGGGCCGGCGGCCGCGTCGAATTCCGCCAGCCGCTGCGCGTGGGCGTGCCGGCCGAACGGGTCTCGGTGGTGGCCGACGTCAAGGAAAAGGCCGGCCGCACCGGCGCGCTGCTGTTCGTGACGGTGCGCCACGAGTACCGCCAGGACGGCGAGGTGGCCATTCTCGAAGAGCAGGACATCGTCTATCGCCAGCCCTCGCCGCCCAAGCTCACCGGCGCCGAGCCGGCGCCGCAGGCGCAGTGGCGCGACACCATCGAGCCGTCGTCGGTGCTGCTGTTCCGCTACTCGGCCGTGACCTTCAACGGCCACCGCATTCATTACGACCATCCCTACGTCACCGGCACCGAAGGCTATCCGGGCCTGGTGGTGCACGGCCCGCTGATCGCCACCGAGATGGTCGCCGCGTTCCTGCGCGCCCATCCCGGCGCGCGCCCCACGCACCTGTCGTACCGTGGCCTGCGGCCATTGATTTCGCCCACGCCCTTTCAGGTGGCCGGCCGCCTCGACGAACCGGGCCTGGCCCGGCTCTGGGCCGAGCAGGGCGGCACGCTGGCCCACCAGGCCGAACTGAGGTTCACCGCATGAGCACGCCAGCCCCCCGCCCGCTGGACGGCATTACCGTCGTCAGCCTCGAACACGCCATCGCCGCCCCGTTCTGCACCCGCCAACTGGCGGACATGGGCGCGCGCGTCATCAAGATCGAACGCCCCGGCGCGGGCGACTTCGCCCGCGGTTACGACGAGCGCGTGCGGGGCCTGTCGTCGCACTTCGTCTGGACCAACCGCTCCAAGGAAAGCCTGACGCTGGACCTCAAGCGCGACGAGGCCGGCGACATCATGGAACGCCTGCTGCAACAGGCCGACGTGCTGGTGCAGAACCTGGCGCCGGGCGCCGCGGCGCGCCTGGGCCTGTCGTTCGAGGCCCTGCACGCCCGCTTCCCGCGCCTGATCGTCTGCGACATCTCCGGCTACGGCGAGGGCGGCCCCTACCAGGACAAGAAGGCCTACGACCTGCTGATCCAGAGCGAAAGCGGCTTCCTGTCGGTCACCGGCACGGCCGACGACCCGGTCAAGGCGGGCTGCTCCATCGCCGACATCTCGGCCGGCATGTACGCCTATTCCGCCATCCTCAACGCGCTGCTGCTGCGCCAGAAGACAGGCCAGGGCAGCCGCCTGGACGTCTCCATGCTCGAAAGCATGGTCGAGTGGATGGGCTTTCCGATGTACTACGCGTTCGAGGGCGCCAAGCCGCCGGTGCGCGCCGGCGCGGCCCACGCCTCGATCTACCCGTACGGCCCGTTCCCCACCGGCGACGGCAACACCATCATGCTGGGCCTGCAGAACGAACGCGAATGGCGCGTGTTCTGCGCCCAGGTGCTGCGCCAGGCCGAGTTGGCCGAGGACCCGCGCTTTGCCACCAACTCGCTGCGCACCGCCAACCGCGAAGCCTTGCGCGCGCTGATCCTGGCGGCCTTCGCCGACCTCAGCGTGCAGCAGGTCACCAACCGACTCGAAGACGCGCAGATCGCCAATGCCCGCGTCAATGACATGGCCGGTGTCTGGGCCCACCCGCAATTGCGGGCGCGCGACCGCTGGAGCCAGGTCGACAGCCCGGCCGGCACGCTGCCGGCGCTGCTGCCGCCGGCCAGCAGCAATGCCTTCGCGCCGCGCATGGCGGCGGTGCCCGCCGTGGGCGAGAATACGGATGCGGTGCTAGCATCGTTGGGATACGCGCCCGAACAGGTGGCGCAATTCCATGCTTCGGAGGTGGTGTGATGCATTCCGTCGTTCGTACCGCGCTGTTCGTGCCGGCCTCCCGTCCCGATCGCATCCCCAAGGCCCTGGCCAGCGGCGCCGACGCCGTCATCGTCGACCTGGAAGACGCGGTCGAACACCTGGCCAAGGCCTCGGCGCGCGAGGCGCTCTGTGATTTCCTCGGCACGCAGCCGCAGGCGCGCGTGTGGGTGCGGATCAACGACGCCTCCACCTCGTGGCACGACGACGACCTCAAGGCCTGCCGCGGCAAGCCGGCGGTGGCCGGCATCCTGCTGCCCAAGGCCGAGAGCCTGGCGCAGGTGCGCCACGTCGCGCAGGCCGGGCTGCCGGTCATTCCCATCCTGGAAACCGCGCGCGGCGTCCTCAACGCCGCCGAGGTCGCCGCCACGCCCGGCGTGGCGCGGCTGGCCTTCGGCAGCCTCGACTACGGCCTGGACCTGGGCCTGGCGCCGGACACCGCCGGCGCCGAAACGGTCCTGGACCACGCCCGCGTGCAGGTGCTGCTGCAGACCCGCTCGGCCGGGCTGGCGCCGGCGCTGGACGGCGTATTCCCTGGCGTCCAGGACCAGGCCGGCCTGTCCGCCGCCGCGGCGCGCGCGCAGCAGATGGGCTTTGGCGGCATGCTGTGCATCCATCCGGCACAGGTGCCGGCGATCCACGCCGCCTTCGCGCCCGATCCGGCCGAGCTGGCCTGGGCTCGCCGCGTGGTCCAGGCGCACCGCGACAAGGCCGCCGGCACCTTCATGCTGGACGGCGCCATGGTCGATGCGCCCGTCATCAGCCGCGCCCGCCGCGTGCTGGCGCAGGCGGGGGAGGCCGCCGGCGGCTGACCCGTCCGGCGCTGGCCGGCCTACAATCCGGCAATCCTTTTCGCGGACGGTCTCATGAGTGCAGCGCTTTTCATCGGGCATACCTATATCGACGTCACCGTACTGGCCGACGAATGGCCCACCGGCGACGAGAAAAGCGTGGCGCGCGACTACGCCGTGTCATTCGGCGGCAATGCCGTCACCGCGGCCTTCGCCTGCGGCCAGCTCGGTACGAAGCCCGACCTGATCTGCTCGCTGGCGCCGGACTGGCTGGGCCATATGTACACCGACATGGCGGCCGCGCACGGCGTCACGCTGCACGGGCGCCAGGTGCGGCGCTCGTCGCTGTCGTTCATCATGCCCAACCATGGCAAGCGCGCCATCGTGCGGGCGCGCGACGCGGACTATCTGAACGACTTCCCGCGCCTGGACGTCAGCGGCTATCGCGCGCTGCACCTGGACGGCCACCAGCCCGACGCCGCGCTGCACTACGCGCGCGCCTGCCGCCAGGCCGGCATCCTGACCTCGCTCGATGGCGGCGGCGTGCGCGAAAACACCGACGAATTGCTGCGCCACATCGACGTGGCGGTGTGTGCCGAGCGCATGTGCGAACAGCTGGGCCTGTCGCCGCACGGATTGCTGGACCTGCTCAAGCAGCGCGGCTGCCGCATCGGCGCGGTGACGCTGGGCGAGCGCGGCATGCTCTGGTACGACGAAACCGGCGCGGTCGACACGCTGCCGTCGCTGGACGTGCCGGCCGAGCGCATCATCGATACCTCCGGCGCGGGCGATGTGTTCCACGGCGCCTATGTCTGGTCTTACCTGAACCGGCCCGAGCTGGCCTGGAAAGAGCACTTCACCTTCGCCCGCGCCGCCTCGGCGCACAAGATTCAGCACCTGGGCAACGAGGCTGGCCTGCCCGCCGTGGACGACGTCGAGCGCGCCATGCTGGCGTTCGCGCCCAAGGCCTAGCGCGGCAAAAAAAGACAGGGAGGCGGGCCGCGCCGTCCGGCGCGGTTCAGGCCAGGCGTTCGATCGGCTGGTCGGTGAGGTCGCCGAGCCAGGCGTCGATGCCGCGCCCGGCCAGTGTCAGCGCCGGCGCCAGGTCGCGCAGCGGGCGCAGCACGAAGGCGCGCAGCCGCATGCGCGGATGCGGCAGTGTCAGGCGCTCGTGCGCCAGCGTGGTGTCGCCGTGCAGCAGCAGATCCAGGTCGAGCGTGCGCGGCGCGTTGCGGTAGGGCCGCTCGCGGCCGTGGCGCAGCTCCAGCGCCTGCAGCTGGTCCAGCAGATCCAGCGGCGCCAGCGTGGTGTCCAGGGACGCGACCGCGTTGACGAAGTCCGGGCCGCTGGCATCCACCGGCGCGGTGCGGTAGAACGGCGAGGCCGTCACCGCCAGGATGCCGTCGGTGGCGGCCAGTTCGGCCAGCACCGCGCGCAGCGTGGCCGCGCTGTCGCCCAGGTTGGCGCCCAGCCCGATATAGGCGCGCACGGGGGCGGCCATGGCCTTATTCGGCGCTGCCGGCATTGCCGCCGCCACCGCCCGCGCTGCGGGAGGGCGAGCGGCGGCGCGGGCGGCGCTTGCGCGCGGCCGGCGCCGGGCCATCGCCGGCCTCGCGCGGCAGGCGCGAGATTTCCTCGATCATGTCGGCGCGGGTGGCGTCGTCGGCATTGGCCAGGTCCATCCACCACTGCGCCAGCACGCTGTCGAACTCGCCGGCGGCGGCGCGCAGTTGCAGGAAGTCGCAGGCGGCGCGAAAGCGCGGCTGCTCGATCATGCGGAAAATGGTCTTGCCCATGCGGCGCTCGAAGCGCGGCTGCATGAACCAGATCTCGCGCATGTCGGACGAGAAACGGCGCTGGATCGCCAGCTTCTCGGTTTGCTCGTCGAGCACCGAATCGGCGGCCTGCGACAGCGCCGGGATGGTGTGCTCGCCCTGGGCGCGCAACTGCTTCCAGCGCACCTCCACCTGCTGCCACAGCAGCGCGGCGAACAGAAAGCTGGGGCTGATGGTCTTGCCGGCGCGCACGCGGGCGTCGGTGCGTTCCAGCGCCAGCTCCACGAAGTGCTCGCCGCCCGGCTGTTCCAGCACCACGTCCAGCAGCGGCAGCAGGCCGTTGTGCAGGCCGTCGGCGCGCAGTTGGCGCAGGCAGTCCATCGCGTGGCCGCAGGTCAGCAGCTTGAGCATCTCGTCGAACAGGCGCGAGGCCGGCACGTTCTCGATCAGGTCGGCCATGGTGCGGATCGGCTGGCGCGTGGCCGGATCCAGGGTGCCGTTGAGCTTGGCGGCAAAGCGCACCGCGCGCAGCATGCGCACCGGGTCTTCGCGATAGCGCTTGGCCGGATCGCCGATCATGCGGATCTGGCGCTTCTTCAGGTCGGCCACGCCGTCGTGGAAGTCGATCACTTCCTCGTTGTGCGGGTCGTAGTACAGCGCGTTCATGGTGAAGTCGCGGCGCGCCGCGTCTTCCTCGTGGGTGCCGAACACGTTGTCGCGCAGGATGCGGCCGTGCGCGTCGGTTTCCTGGTCTTCCGAGGCAGGCGCGCGGAAGGTGGAGGTCTCGATGATTTCCTGGCCGAACACCACGTGCACCAGCTGGAAGCGGCGGCCGATGATGCGGGCGCGGCGGAACAGCGGGCGGATCTGCTCGGGCGTGGCGTTGGTGGCCACGTCGAAGTCCTTGGGTTCCAGGCCGACGATCAGGTCGCGCACCGCGCCACCCACGATATAGGCTTCATAGCCGTGCTGGCGCAGCACTTCGCACACCTTGATGGCATGGCGCGAGACATTGCGGCGGTCGATGCCGTGCTTGTCGCGTCCGATGCGCAAGGGCCCCCGGGCTGCCGGCGCGAACAGTCGGCCGACGAATTTTTTTATGGTTTCGGTGATCATTTAGGACTTGGCATCAATGACGTGGTCGAACAGGTCGATCACTTGCCAGCCCCGTTCCATGGCGATGGCGCGCAGGCTGGGGCTGGGGTTGGCGGCGATCGGGCGGGTCACCTTTTCGAGCAGCGGGACATCGTTGACCGAATCGCTATAGAAAAACGATTCGGGGAAATCCGCAAGCCCCAGGCCCATGGCGGCCAGCCAATCGTTCACGCGCACCACCTTGCCTTCCTTGAAGCTGGGGGTGCCGAGAATGCGGCCGGTATAGCGCCCGCGCTGGACTTCGGCGTCGGTGGCCACCAGGTGGGGGATGCCGAAGGCGCGGGCAATGGGGGCGGTGACGAAGCTGTTGGTGGCGGTGACCACGGCGCACAGGTCACCGGCCGCCAGGTGCGATTCCACCAGCTCGCGCGCGGCGGGCGTGATCGACGGCCGGATGACTTCGGCCATGAAGTCTTCGTGCCAGGCCGCCAGCTCGAACGGCGCGTGCGCGGCCAGCAGGCCCAGCATGAACTCGGCGGCCTGCTCGGCGGTGAGTTCGCCGCGGTTGTAGCGGTCCATCAGGTCGTCGTTGCGGCGGCGGGCCTCGTCGGGATCACCGGCGCGGCCGGTGCGTGCCAGGTAGTCGGCCCATTGGTAGTCGCTGTCCAGCGGCAACAGGGTGTGATCCAGGTCGAACAGGGCGAGACGTCGGGAGGTCATGTGCGTTGTGAATCAGGGTCTGCGAGCATGGCGCGCAGCAGGGGCAGGGTGATGGGACGGCCAGTGGCCAGGGAATAGCGGTCCAGCGCGTCCAGCAACGCCGCCAGCTTGCGGATGTCGCGCTCGTGGTGCGTCAACATCCAGTTGATGATTTCGGGCGCCAGGTGCAGGCCGCGCTCGGCCGCTTGCGCGGCCAGCGCCGCCAGCTTGTCGGCGTCGGACAATGGGTCCAGGCGGAACACCAGGTCCCAGCCCAGCCGGGTGCGCAGGTCTTCGCGCAGCGGCATCGACAGCGGCGAGCGGTCGCCAGCGACGGCCAGCGCGAAGGCGCGGCCGGTGGCGGCGGATTCGCGCCAGCGGTTGTACAGGGCAAACAGGCCCGCCTGGCGTTGGTCGTCCATGCGGTGCACGTCGTCCACGGCCACGAACTTGGGCATGGGCGACTTGGAATCGGCTTCGGCCAGCACGCGCAGGATGTTGGCGCTGTTGGCCGCTTCGATATAGACGGCGTCGGGGCGCGCGGTCAGCGCGCGCAGCAGGTGGCTGCGGCCGCAGCCCGCCGCGCCCCAGATATACAGCGCGCGGCCGGGAGCGAGCGTGCGCACGGCTGCCAGCGCCTCTCCGTTGGGACCGGCGATGTAGTTGTTCAGCGAAGGCGCTGGCGCGGGAAGAACGTCGAGCAGCAGCTGGCGGTTCATGAGAGGTTATCGATCAGGCGGGGCATGGCTGGGGGGCGAACCCATGGCCGGCGGCGGCGTTGCCCGCCAGAAGCTGGCAAAATCACTATCGGCCAACCCTACACTTTAAACCACCCGGGGCGCCGGTGTCGCGTCCCAGCCCATTGCCTGGCTTGGGTTTGCGCCAAAATGGCGCCGCGCCGGGCCGGGGCCGTCCCGCCCGCCGCGGACGGCTTTCGCCGGCCGCCGGCCTGGACCGGGCCGCAACATCGTAAAATGCAGGGCGTTCCACCCCAATTCCCAGCAATTGTTACATATCCCACGGCATTTCTCATGACGAATCAACCCAAAGCTCCCCTGACCTATCGTGACGCCGGTGTCGACATCGACGCGGGCGACGCCCTGGTCGACCGTATCAAACCGCTTGCGGCGCGCACCATGCGCCCCGGGGTGCTGGCCGGTATCGGCGGCTTTGGCGGCCTGTTCGAAGTGCCCAAGCACTACAAGGAACCCGTGCTGGTCTCGGGCACCGACGGCGTCGGCACCAAGCTGCGCCTGGCGTTCGACTGGAACCGCCACGACACCGTCGGCATCGACCTGGTGGCGATGAGCGTCAACGACATCCTGGTGCAGGGCGCCGAGCCGCTGTTCTTTCTGGATTACTTCGGTTGCGGCAAGCTTTCGGTGGACACGGCGGCGGCGGTGGTGGGTGGCATCGCCAAGGGCTGCGAACTGTCGGGCTGCGCCCTGATCGGCGGTGAAACCGCCGAGATGCCGGGCATGTACCCCGACGGCGAATACGACCTGGCCGGGTTCGCGGTGGGCGCGGTTGAGAAGTCGGCCATCATCGACGGCAAGTCGATCAAGGTCGGCGACGTGGTGCTGGGCCTGGCGTCCAGCGGCGCGCACTCGAACGGCTATTCGCTGCTGCGCAAGATCCTGGAACGCGCCGGCGCCAAGCCCGACGACGACTTCCACGGCCAGCCGCTGGTCGACGTGGTCATGGCCCCGACCCGCATCTACGTCAAGCAGGTGCTGGCCGCGCTGGCCAAGCACGGCACCGCTATCAAGGGTCTGGCCCACATCACCGGCGGCGGCCTGCTCGACAACGTGCCGCGCATCCTGCAGGACGGCCTGTCGGCCCGCCTGCGGCGCGATAGCTGGGAAATGCCCAAGCTGTTCCAGTGGCTGCAGGAACAGGGCGGCGTCGAGAACACCGAGATGTACCGCGTCTTCAACTGCGGCATCGGTATGGTGCTGGTGGTGGACCCGGCCCAGGCCGACGCCATCGCCGCCACGCTGCGCGAGCAGGGCGAAACCGTCAGCAAGTTGGGCGAGATCGTCGCCCAGACCGAAGGCATGCCGCAGACCGTGGTGGTCTGAGCCGGCAAGGCCGCGTGACAAGACCCGCCCTGGTGGCGGGTTTTTTACTTTCGCGGTTAGAAGAATTTCACCCGCCCCGCGTCCTCGCGGAATTCTTCCCCCGTATCCAGATCCGTGCGCCACAGGGTGTCGTGAACGGACAGAAAGCCACGCATATCCTGGTTGGCGGCTCGCGCGTCGCGCCACGCCGCCTGGAACCAGGCGAGGTATGTCTGCGTCATTTTTTCGCGCAGTTCATCGCAAAAATCATCGTCCTCGTTATCCATGGCTTCAGTCAACGCGGCGTCGACATCCGGCGGAATCGACGGCAGCGGCAACGCCAGCGGCAGGCCCCGCCCACAGTAGCCGGAACGCGTGTTCAATGGAATCGCGACGGGCGCGAACGACTCCCAGTCGTACTCGAAGTGAATGGCGTCCACGGCTTCCTTGGAAACGCCCGGATTCAGCGTGAACGGGCGCTCCTGAAGCAAGCGCCGGATTTCGCTGATCAAGGCCTTGTCTTGCCTGCGCAGCATGGCGGCAAAAGACGGGTGTGCTTCGTTGATGTCCATCCGTTCAGTATCCAGGGATCCATGGCCGCCGCGGGCGGCCGGTTGCGATGCGAGGCCGGGCCCGAAGGCGGGCATCCACTTGCGTCAGGGCGCGTCGGCCAGCGCCACGGCCATCGCGTCGATGGTCTGCGCCACCGCGTCGGCCGCCAGGCAGTCGACGATGATGCGCTCGGGCTGCGCCCGCAGCCAGGTGATCTGGCGCTTGGCCAGTTGGCGGGTCGCGGCGATGCCTTGCTCGCGGGCCTCGTCCAGGCGGACCTCGCCATCCAGGTGGGCCCACATCTGGCGGTAGCCCACGCAGCGCACCGACGGCAGGCCGGGATGCAGGTCGGCGCGCGCGTGCAGGCCGCGCACCTCGTCCAGCAGGCCGTTGCTCAGCATGGCGTCAAAGCGCTGTTCGATGCGCGCGTGCAGCGCGGCGCGGTCGGAGGGTTCGAGGCTGATGGTCAGGTAACGGTCGGCGCCGTCATCGGGCGGCCGTTGGCCGCGGCTGAGCAGGGCGGACATGGGCCGGCCCGACAACTGGCAGATTTCCAGCGCGCGCTGGATGCGCTGGCTGTCGTTGGGCGCCAGCCGCGCCGCCGTGACAGGGTCCAGCACGGCCAATTCGGCGTGCAGCGCCGGCCAGCCGTCGCGGGCGGCGCGGGCTTCCAGCTCGGCGCGCAGCGCGGGGTCGGCCTGCGGCAGGTCGTCCAGGCCGTCGCGCAGCGCCTTGTAGTACATCATGGTGCCGCCGGCCAGAAGCGGAATGCGGCCGCGCGCGCGGATCTCGGCAATCAGGCGCAGGGCGTCGGCGCGGAATTCGGCGGCCGAATACGACTGCGCCGGGTCCCGGATATCCAGCAGGTGCTGAGGCACCTGCGCTTGTTCGGCCAGTGACGGCTTGGCGGTGCCGATGTCCATGCCGCGATAGATCGTGGCGGAATCGACGTTGACGATCTCCAGCGGCCAGCGTTCGGCCAGCGCCAGGGTGGACGCGCTCTTGCCGGCGGCGGTGGGGCCGGCCAGGCAGATGACGAGCGGGGAGGTGGGCCTGGACAACGTCTATTGCCCGCGCAGGAACAGCTTGTCCAGGTCGGACACCGACCATTGCACCCAAGTGGGCCGGCCGTGGTTGCACTGGTCGGCGCGTTCGGTGGCTTCCATCTGCCGCAGCAGACCGTTCATCTCTTCGATCGTGAGCTTGCGGTTGGCGCGCACCGAGCCGTGGCAGGCCATGGTCGACAGCAGCTCGTTGCGCTGTTCGGTCAGCAAACGCGACACGCCCACGCCGGCCAGATCGCGCAGCACGGCGCGGGCCAGCGTCTCGATATCGCCGCGCGCCAGGATGGCGGGTACCGAACGCACCGCGATCGACGTTGGGCCGGACGGGCGCATCTGGAAGCCGAGGTCTTCCAGCTGTTCCTGGAATTCCTCGACCACCGCCACGTCTTTTTCCTGGGCGTGGAACACCACTGGCACCAGCAGGTCCTGGCGCGGCAGGCTGCGCGCGTCCAGCGCCTGCTTGAGCTGTTCGTAGACCACCCGCTCGTGGGCGGCGTGCATGTCCACCAGCACCATGCCGCGGCGGTTCTGCGCCAGGATGTAGATGCCGTGCAGTTGGCCCAGCGCCATGCCGAGCGGGTGTTCCTCGTCGGCCGGCAGCGTCGGCGCCGGCGAGGCCAGGGGCGTTGGCGTGGCCGCATCGCGCAGCGGCTCGACGCGCGATGCGGTGTCGTCGTTCAGCGGGCGGTACAGCGATTGCCAGTCGGCGGCGGGAATGCCGGCCGGCTCCGCGTGCAGACGGAACGGCACTTGCGTGTGCGGGCGTTGCGGTGTCGGGGAGGGCCGCAGGCCGTAGCCGGGCGCGGCGCTCTGGCCGGCGCCGTGGTGGCCGGGGCGGGGCGCGGGCGCGTCGGCTAGCGCGGACGCGGGCAGTCCGCCGGACGCAACCGGGGATGACGGCGACACGGTCTCGAATTCATCGTCGTCGCGCGCGCTCGGGGCCGGCGCCACCGCCGATGAGCCGCCGGTCTGCGCCAGCGTCTGGCTGACCGCATGATTGACGAAGCGGTGCACGGCGCCGCTGTCGCGGAAGCGCACCTCGTGCTTGGCCGGGTGCACGTTGACGTCGACCGCGCCCGGGTCGATGTCCAGGAACAGCACGTAGGCCGGCTGGCGGTCGCCGTGCAGCACGTCGGCGTAGGCGGCGCGCAGCGCGTGGCTGACGGTGCGGTCGCGCACGTAGCGGCCGTTGACATATAGGTACTGCCGATCGGCGCGGGCGCGCGCCGCGGTGGGGCGGGTGATCATGCCGGCCAGGCTGACCGTGCCGACACTGTGCGACAGCAGCAGGCCATGCTCGGCAAATTCCGCGCCCAGCACGTCGCGGATGCGCTGCGGCGGCTCGGCCGGCAGCCATTGGCGCTGCGCGCGGTCGTGGTGGAACAGGCGGAAGGCGATCTGCGGATGCGCCAGCGCGATGCGCTCCATGGCATCGACGCAGTGCCCGAATTCGGTGGCTTCCGAGCGCAGGAACTTGCGCCGCGCCGGCACCGCGTCGAACAACTGGCGCACGTCCACCGTGGTGCCCGGCGGGCCCGAGGCGGGGCTGACCTGCATGTTGCCGGCCTGGATCTGCCAGGCGTGTTCGCCGTCGCGCGTGCGCGAGATGATCGACACCTGCGCCACCGAAGCGATCGAGGCCAGGGCTTCGCCGCGGAACCCCATCGACGCGACCGATTCCAGTTCGCGCAGGTCGCGGATCTTGCTGGTGGCATGGCGCGCCAGCGCCAGCGGCAGTTCTTCCGGGGGGATGCCGCCGCCGTCGTCGGTCACGGCGATGCGGCGGATGCCGCCACCCTCCAGGCGCACCTCGATCGCGCGGGCACCCGCGTCGATGGCGTTCTCGAGGATTTCCTTGAGCACCGAGGCGGGTCTCTCGATCACCTCGCCCGCGGCGATCTGGCTGATCAGCAGATCGGGCAGCGCAAGAATGGAGCGGCGTTCTGTCATGAGGGATTCCGGTGTAGCTACAAGGATGATTTTAGCCTCTTGACCCGGTGGGCTATAGTCGTTGCCTGATTCCCCTTCCGCCTCCAGGGACGTATTGATGCTTGATTTTTTCCAAATGGTGCTCCACATCGACCAGACCCTCGGGGTCTGGGTCCAGCAGTACGGCGTGTGGGTCTATCTGGTGCTGTTCCTGATCGTTTTCGCGGAAACCGGGCTGGTGGTGCTGCCGTTCCTGCCGGGCGATTCGTTGCTGTTCATCGCCGGCGCCTTCGGCGCCACGGGCAGCCTGGACCCGGTGCTGCTGGCGGCGTTGCTGATCGTGGCCGCCATCACCGGCAACAGCGTGAACTACGCCATCGGCCGCTATATCGGCCCGCGCGTGTTCTCGATGAACCTGCGCTTTCTGGACCGTGGCGCGCTGATGCGCACGCATGCGTTCTACGAGAAGCATGGCGGCAAGACCATCGTCATGTCGCGCTTTATCCCGGTGGTGCGCACGTTCGCGCCGTTCGTGGCCGGCGTGGCTGGCATGCCGCTGTCGCGTTTCCAGCTGTTCAACATTCTGGGCGCGCTGCTGTGGGTGGTGAGCCTGGTGGCGGCGGGGTATTTCTTCGGCAACATTCCGCTGGTCAAGGAACACCTGAACACCATTGTGCTGATCGGCCTGGGCGCGGCCATCGTGCCGGTGGTTGGCGCGGCGTTGTTCAAGCTGCTGCGCGCGCGCCGGGGCGGCTAGCGGCGCCGCTGGGCGCGCAGCCGCTGCCGGAAAGGGAGCAAGGACGAAATCAGAAGATTGCCGTGACGCTTAGCTGGTAAGTCCTGCCAGGCGCCACGCCAAGAGCGATATCACGCAGATCCTGATCCGAGGTCATCGGCATTTTCCTATTGCTGGCGTAATTCCAATACTTGCGATTGGTGAGGTTGTAAATGCCCATCGTCAGTGTCAGGTGTTTCTTCACGTTGTAATAAGCCGTCAGATCGAAAATGCTATAGCCAGGAATGCGCTTGTAGTCCTTTTCGTATTTCTCGGCATATTCCTCAAATGTAAGACTGCCATTGTTGGAGAAATTCTGCCGGACGGGATCGACCGCCTGCTTCCCCTTGACGAAGGTGGCGGTGATGCTCGCACCATAACGGTTTTGAGGGTCGTCCCAGGCCAATGAGGCAATGGCTTTAACCGGTAGGACACTGTCCAGGTCCACCCAGCCATCGCCCGAATACGATGATTTCGATTTGCCTTGGTTGTACCCTACGGCAAAAGTGCTGCTCAGCCCTCTGGCGTTCCTGAACAGGGCGCCATAGTTGATCCGGGTTATCAATTCGGCGCCGTAGATATACGCCTTGTCGCGATTTTCCGCGATGGTGAGGCTGGAAATCGAGGCTGGAAGCTTGGCAAGCAGGTTCTCAACGCCGGGTTTCGGCAAGCCTGTTCGGTAATCCCGCAAGGCGTATTTGCGGTTGTAGATGAAATTATCGTAGCTGTTGTAGAACACATTGCCGCGCACGGTGATTCCACTCGTGGCCTGGCCAACCACCCCCAATTCAAACTGATTGCTGGTTTCGGACTTCAAGTCGGAATTGCCAACCATGGCTGGCGATGCGCGTCCAACCTTGGGGTGCAGCCAGATTCCCGCTATTTGACTGCTGGTGGGGTAGGAAACGCCGCGTTTGTATTGCAGATAGGTATTGAACTGGGGGTTGAGCGCATACATGACGGTCAACGAAGGCAACAACTTGCCGTCCGTGAACGTCTTGCTGTGTATCTGATTGATTTCTTCCAGAGTCAACCCGCCCAGTGCCTTGTCGTCGGCGGGCGCGTCAAAGCCTTGCGGTTTGATTCTGTGCCATGAATATTTCAGCCCCGGCATTACGGAAAAGGCGCCGATGGTGACGGTGTCACCCAGCCACACATTCGTATCGTAAGTTCTGTTGTTGCCCTGTGGCTGCAAGGTTGGATATTCGTCGCCAACTTGCCTGAAGGGCCGCGAAAACTGTACCGCCGAGAAATTCACGCCGTAATTCAGTGTCTGGACGCCATATTCCTTGGTGATTTCGCTCTGGAAGCCAAAAGTCTTGGTGTTCAAATCGGAGAAGGTCGACACATTCTCCAATGGGCTTTCCGTCTCTTGTCCGGTAAACCACGACATGAAGGAAGTGGCGATATCTTGCTGTGTAAAGGTATTGTCGCTGACGCGCGTCTGCTGGTAGAAGGCCCTGTTTTCCATCGTGTCTATCAGCCAGTTGTTTTTTGGCGTAAACACATGGGCCAGGCTGACTGAATGGCGTTGCGTGGCGTTCTTCTGCCTGGCCGAGCCAACAATGCTTTCGTGGGGTGCGAGGCTATTCAGCTTTTTGTACATGGGCGCGCTTTCCGCGCTGGATTTGTGATAGAAATCCAGTGTGCCCATGATGCGGTTGCTGTTGTCGATGTCGACCACGCCATTGATCAGCGCGGCGTCGGAATGCCAGCGCATCGGGTAGGCAGCCAGATAATCGCTGTTGTTTTGCGTCTGCCGGCCATCGCGCCGGCTGTAGGCGAACAGAACCCTGGCGCTATCGTTGCCGAACGCCGAGGTCACGCCGTTGTGCCAGGCATGGTCGGCCGAGTCGAACTCGCCGGTGTAATCAAAATAGCTGCTTTCAGTGTCGGTGAGATACGCGTCCGGCGATTTGCTGATAAATGACACCGAGCCGCCCACCACGTTCTTGACCGTACTTTGCCGCGCCGAGCCTGACGTAATGTTCACCTGGCCGTACAGATAGGGGTCGATGTAATCGCGGCCGATGCCAAACGTGTCTTCGCCGGTCGTGACTGCGTAACTGCGGCCGGTGGCGTCCGGCAAGGGGATCCCGTTGACATCCAAGGCCACGCGGTTGCCGTCCAGGCCGCGAATGTTATAACTGCTGTAACCGCCACGGTCAAAGCTGGATTTGCCGTTGCGAGAACCGCTATTTACGCCTGATGCGCTGATCAGGGGTTGATAGCGCATGATGGTGCCAAAATCATTCCCGCCTATCTTTTTCAGCTCGTCAGCAGAAATGGACTGGGTGGTCACGTCTTCCGGCTTGATGGTCGTGGTGACGGTGATTGGCGAGAAAATCTTCACCCCAGTATGGGCGCCCTTCCTGGCCTCGTCAGGCACGGCCTCGCTTGGCGCGCTCTGGCCATACGAGGTTGTGGATAACAAGAGGGCGGCTGCCAGCGATATTTTCGTGCATTTCATTTTCCAGGATCCCTGCATGATAAATACAGGATGGCGCTGGAATGCGGGGCGGGGTGGCGGCGGCCATAAATCTTTCCAAACGAATGGCTGCTAATTTACCCAGGCTGACTGCGAAGCGTTGTGGGGATCAGTCTGAAAATCCAGAGGCAAGTCTTGCACTCGCCTTTATATAAGATCGGGTAACCCGGGACGTGTGAATGAGCGCATGGGGGCGCCCCAAAAGAAAAGGGCCATGCGCGCGCGCATGGCCCTGATTGCGACCGGCGGGCGGTCAACTGATGTTGCCGAGCCGCGCCAGCGGCGGATTGGCGGTGAAGTAGCGCTGGATGCCGGTCATCATGGCCTGCGCCAGCTTCTCCTGGTGCGCCGAACTCTTGAGCAGGGCCTCTTCCTGCGGGTTGCTGATGAAGGCCGTTTCCACCAGCACCGACGGAATGTCAGGCGCTTTCAGCACGGCGAAGCCGGCCTGTTCGACGCTGTTCTTGTGCAGCCGGTTGATCTTCTTGATTTCGTCCAGGAAGGCGCTGCCGAGCTTGAGCGAGTCGTTGATCTGCGCGGTGGTGGACAGGTCCAGCAGCACCTTGGCGACCTGGCGGTCGTGGCTGCCCAGATTGACGCCGCCGATCAGGTCGGCCGCGTTTTCCTTGTCGGCCATCCAGCGCGCCTGGGCGCTGGAGGCGCCGCGCTGCGACAGCGCGAACACTGAGGAACCGTTGGCCGTGGGCTTGATCCAGGCGTCGGCATGGATCGACACGAATAGGTCGGCATGCACCCGGCGCGCCTTCTGCACGCGCACATGCAGCGGCACGAAGAAGTCGTCGTCGCGTGTCAGGTAGGCGCGCATGTAGGGCTGGGCGTCGATCAGCGCTTTCAGGCGCCGCGCGATGCGCAGCACCACGTCTTTTTCGCGCAGGCCGCTGCGGCCGATGGCGCCTGGGTCCTCGCCGCCGTGGCCGGGGTCGAGCGCGATGGTCAGCATGCGCTGCTTGCCGCGGCTGGCGGTGGCCGGGGGCGACTTGGGTATCGGCAGCGGCGCGGCCGGCTGCTGGCCCTTCACCCGTGGCGGTTCCGGTGGATCGGCGCGCGTGGCGGGGTTGCGCTGGATGTCTTCGAGGATGCGCGCCAGCGGATCGTCGGCGTCGGGTCCGGTTTTGTTGAGAATCGCCACCAGGGGGTCCTGGGCGACCTTGGGGTACAGGTCCAGCACCAGGCGGTATTGGTAATCGGCCACCGGCTTGAGGGTGAACACCTGCGGCGCCACCGCCTGTTTCAGGTCGAACACCAGCCGCACCACGTTGGGACGGTTCTGCGCCACCCGCAGGCTCTGGATGTAGGGATCGCCGGGCCGGACCTTGGAGACCAGGTCGTTCAGGGCAGCGCTCAGGGTCAGTCCCTCGATATCGACCACCAGGCGATGCGGATTTTCCAGGGTGAAGTGTTCGGCCTTGAGCTCGCTGTCCAGTTCCAGCGTGACGCGGGTGTATTCGTCGGCGGGCCAGGTGCGCACCGCGAGGATGGTGGCGGCCTGCGCCAGCCGGGGCACCACCGGCAGGACGAGCAGGGTGGCGGCGACGCTGATCAGGCGGCGTCGGGTGGCGCCGGCTGCGGGGAGGGCGCCGTTACGGGCGGGGGGACAATCGCGTTCAACCATGTTTGTCCTCGGGCGGTGTACGCGGTCAGGGTGGCGTCGCGTCCCTGGCCGGCATACGCCAGGGAAATCTGCAGGTCGGGAGGGGGCAAAAGACCCTCAGCCCGCTCCGGCCATTCGATCAAAACGACCGCATCTTCACGCAGTAAATCCCGGAATCCTGCGTCCAACCATTCGCGCGAATCACTAAATCTATAAAAATCAAGGTGATAGAAGTATAAGTTAGAAACTTTATAGGATTCAAGCAGCGCGTAGCTCGGACTCTTGATTCGGCCTGTGATGCCGCATTCCCGCAACAATGCCCTGGAGAAGGCCGTTTTTCCTGCCCCCAGGTCGCCTTGGAGATGGATACATGCGCCTGCCAGCCCGGTTTCGCGGCCAGAGACAAGCGGGGCGAGCTGCCGCGCCAACGCTTCCGTGGCGGCTTCATCGGGCAGGTGCAGGGTCAGGCTGCGTAGGGGAACGGACATGGCGCGGGTCGCGGGGCGAGTGGTAAAAGGTCAGGATGGGAAATACCGATTGAACGCGATTATAGGAATTCGGGTTTCTGCTAATCTTATAAGTGATTGCTATTCTCAAATGGTCCGGCCAGGCGGAGTCCCGCCGGCCGCGACGGACGCCGCCACGGAGCAGTAAGCGCCATGAAGACCCGCATCGAAAAAGACACTTTTGGCCCCATCGAAGTCCCCGAGGATCACCTCTGGGGCGCGCAGACGCAGCGCTCGCTGCATTTTTTCTCGATCTCCACCGAGAAGATGCCCGAGCCGCTGGTCATCGCGATGGCGCGCCTGAAGCGCGCGGCCGCCAAGGTCAATGCCGAACTTGGGGAGCTCGACCCCACGATCGCCGATGGCATCGTCCGCGCCGCCGATGAGGTCATCGCCGGCAAGTGGCCCAACGAATTCCCGCTGTCCGTGTGGCAGACCGGCTCCGGTACCCAGAGCAACATGAACATGAACGAGGTGCTGGCCAACCGCGCCTCCGAATTGCTGGGTGGCGTGCGCGGCGAGGAACGCAAGGTCCACCCCAACGACCACGTCAACCGCGGCCAGTCGTCCAACGACACCTTCCCCACGGCCATGCACGTGGCGGCCGCGGTCGAAGTCGAACACCGCCTGCTGCCGGCCCTGAAGGCCCTGCGTGCCACCTTCGCCGCCAAGAGCGCCGAGTTCTACGACATCGTCAAGATCGGCCGCACCCACCTGCAGGACGCCACCCCGCTGACCCTGGGCCAGGAATTGTCGGGCTACGTCGCCCAGCTCGATCTGGCCGAGCAGCAGATCCGTGCCACGCTGCCGGGCCTGCACCAGTTGGCCATCGGCGGCACCGCCGTCGGCACCGGATTGAACGCCCATCCGCAATTCAGCGCCAAGGTCTCGGCCGAACTGGCCCACGCCACCGAAACCGCGTTCGTGTCCGCGCCCAACAAGTTCCAGGCGCTGGCCTCGCACGAAGGCCTGTTGTTCGCCCACGGCGCGCTCAAGTCGCTCGCCGCCGGCCTCATGAAGATCGCCAACGACGTGCGCTGGCTGTCCAGCGGCCCGCGTTCCGGCCTGGGTGAAATCAGCATCCCCGAAAACGAACCCGGCAGCTCCATCATGCCGGGCAAGGTCAACCCGACCCAGTGCGAAGCCATCACCATGCTGGCGGCCCAGGTCCTGGGCAACGATGTCGCCATCAACATCGGCGGCGCCAGCGGCAACTTCGAGCTGAACGTCTACAAGCCCCTGGTGATCCACAATTTCCTGCAGTCGGTGCGCCTGTTGACCGATGGCATGGCGAGCTTCAACCAGCATTGCGCCGCCGGCATCCAGCCCAACCGCGAGCGCATCGCCGAACTGGTCGACCGCTCGTTGATGCTGGTCACCGCGCTGAACCCCCACATTGGCTACGACAAGGCCGCCCAGATCGCCAAGAAGGCGCACAAGGAAGGCCTGTCGCTGAAGGAATCGGCGCTGGCCCTGGGCTACGTCACCGAAGCCCAATTCGCCGAATGGGTCGTGCCGTCGAGCATGACGAACGCCGGCAAGTAAGCCCTGACGCCATCGAGCGCAAGCCGCCCCGCAAGGGGCGGCTTTTTTGATGCGCGTTGTACCGTCCTGTTGATCCTGGCGTCAGGCGTTCAGGCATTCCCCGTCAGCAGCAGCCACCCCGGAATCGTCAGCGCCGAAAACAGCGTGCCCAGGGAAATGAGCACCGCCACCATCCGCCCGTCCCCACCCATCCGCATTGCCAGCACGTAGGCCGCCGAAGCCGTGGGCAAGGCCGCGAACAGCAGCAGCATCCGCCCCTCCAGCGGCGCCAGCCCCAGCACTCTGGCCACGGCCAGCGCCACCAGCGGCAGCGCCACCAGCTTCACCGCCAGCATCCACGCGATCAAGCGGCCGTAGCCCTTGCCGCCTTCCCATGCCAGGCTGGCCCCCACGCACAGAATCCCCAGCGCGATCGCGGCCGCGCCCAGCCGCGCCAGCACCGTGTCCACCGGCCCGGGCAGGTGCAGTCCCGCCAGATTGCAGGCCAGCCCCGCCAGCGTCGATATCACCAGGGGATTGCGCGCCAGCTCGCGCAGCAGATTGCCGCCGTTATGGCGCGCCAGCCCGTACACCGCGGCCACGTTGGCCATCGGCACGGCGAAGCCGATGATCAGCGCCATTACCGTTTGCCCTTGCGTGCCGCCCAGGCTGGCGGAGAGGGCCAGTCCGATATAGGTGTTGAACCGGTAACCGCATTGCGCCGACGAGGCCAGGCCCAGCGACGAGGGTTTCAGCACCGGACCCGCCAGCCACGACAGGGCCACGCCAGAGACGATCACCGCCGCGGTTGCCTGCAACAGTATTGCGGCGTTGCCTGCGCTGATCGGTGTGCGCAGGATGGCCTGAAATAGCAGGGCGGGGAACAGCACGAAGTAGACCAGGCGCTCGGTGCCGGCAAAGAATTCGCGCGAAAAATTCAATTTGTGGCGGAGCGCCCACCCGAGCGCGACCAGCATGAAATCAGGGAAAACCAGCAGTGCAACCGACATGGGAATTTGCGTTTTTTCGTGAGCGCCCGCCGGAGATCGGCGCGCTATGCGACGGTAAGCGTTTGCTGCTATTCTCCGTCATTCTGGCGGGCGCGTGTGCCACAAGCAACTCGATAAAAAGCGCGGTTTTCTGCCCTGCATTCCAAGCGATGCCCCGCCGACGCTAACTGCTCACCCGTTCACAGACGGGGGCGCCACAAGACGGTCCGTTCACACTCGGGCACGCACATTTGGAGGAAACACACCAATGATTAAAGTTCGCTCCCTGGCTGTCGCCATCGCGCTGGCCGCCGGTACGGTCGGTGCCGCTCACGCCGCCGACGCCTATCCCAACAAGCCGATCCGCGTCATCGTGCCGTTCGCGCCGGGCGGTTCGACCGACATCATCGCGCGCCTGGTGACGCAGCGCATGAGCCAGGAACTGGGCCAGCCCATGGTGGTCGAGAACAAGGGCGGCGCCGGTGGCGCCATCGGCGCGGCCGAAGCCGCGCGCGCCGAGCCGGACGGCTACACCCTGTCGATCGCCACGGTCTCGACCATGGCCGTCAACCCGGCGTGCCGCCCCAACGACCTGCCCTACGATCCGATCAAGGACTTCCAGCCGGTCACTAACTTCGCCAACACCGCCAACGTGGTCGCCGTGAATCCGAAGTTCCCGGCCAAGGATTTCAAGGGCTTCGTCGAAGAACTGAAGAAGAACCCCGGCAAGTATTCCTATGGCAGCTCGGGCACTTGCGGCGTGCTGCACCTGATGGGCGAATCGTTCAAGATGGCCACCGGCACCGACATCGTGCACGTGCCGTACAAGGGCTCGGGCCCGGCCGTGGCCGACGCCGTCGGCGGCCAGATCGAAATCCTTTTCGACAACCTGCCGTCCTCGATGCCGCAGATCAAGGCGGGCAAGCTGAACGCCATGGCGATCGCGTGGCCGCAGGAAATTCCTGCCATCAAGGGCGTGCCGACCTTCAAGGAAGCCGGCTTCCCGGTCCTGAACCAGCCGGTCTGGTATGGCCTGCTGGCGCCCAAGGGCACCCCCATGGACGTCGTCAACAAGCTGCGTGACGCGGCGGTCGTGGCCCTGAAAGACCCGAAGGTCATCAAGGCGCTGGATGACCAGGGCTCGGCGCCGTCGGGCAACACGCCGGAGGAATTCGCCAAGGAGATCAAGGAGCAATTCGACTGGGCGAAAGACGTCGTGAAAAAGCAGAACATCAAGCTGGACTGACGACATCGCAGGCGGCACGGGCGCGCGCCCGTCCGCCGCCTCGCATGGCGCGCCTTGCGCGCAGACCCTCGAACGCTGGACCTGGTCCCAGCATTCGGGGGTTTTTTACATGGTGGGTCAGGGTTCCAGCGCGGCCTGGCTGGCGGCGCAGGCCGCGCGCAGGCGCTCGATCAGGTCGCGTTGCAGGGCCGTCAGGGGATCCTGGCTGCGAGCCAGCACGCTGATCGGCACCTGCAGCACCGGCGTCAGGCGCCGCAGCCGCATGTCCGGACGCCGCATGGCCTGGGCCGTGATGGCGTCGACGATGGCATCGCCCGCGCCCGCCTGGGCCAGCGCGCAGGCCACATAGTGAGTCTGCACCCGCACCGCTGCGCGCGGATCCAGGCCCTGCGCATCCAGCGCCATTTGCAGCAACGCGCCCGCCGCGTCGCTGGCGTCCAGCAGGATCAGGGTGTCGCCGGCGATGTCGGCCAGCGCCAGCGGACCGCCGTCGCCGCCGCCGCGCCCCAGGTGCACCAGTTCGGTATGGCCCAGTTCGATCCGCGTCAGCCCGGGCGTGTCGTGGGTATCGAAGGTCACGGCCAGGTCCAGCTCCCGTGTCAGCATGCCGCGCACCAGTTCGGCACTGTGATACGTATGGATATCGAAGGTGATGCCGGGTTGGGCGGCGCGGCTGTCGCGCACCACGCCGGGCAGCAGGCCCAGGCCGAGCGCCGGCGCGCAGCCCAGCCGCAAGTGGGCATGGGGCCGGTCGCGCAGGCTGGCGGCCAGGCGGCGCACGCTGTCCAGATCCTGGTTCAGGCGCGCCACCTCGGGTGTCAGGATATCGGCCTCGCGCGTGGCGACCAGCCGCCCCTTGATGCGTTCGAACAGTTTGAAGCCCAGTTGCGCCTCGGCGCTGGCCAGCAGCTTGCTGGCCGCGGGCTGGGTGATGTGCAGCGCCGCCGCGGCCTGGGTCAGGGAACCAGTACGGCGGATGGCTTCGAAGATCTCGATATGGCGCAGGCGCATGAGGCGGGCGGGGGTTGGCGCAAACCCGCATTCTACGGCGCATCGCGGCGCGCGCGACAGCGGCGGCGGCCTTGTCTATCATGGCATCCATGCCGGCCTGCCGGCGCCACCATGGAGTCCGTCATGCGCGTGTGCCGTGCCGCCGCCGCCCTCTTGTCCGCCGCCACGCTGGCCGCGGCCGCACCCGCCTGGGCCCGTTCGCCGGCGGCCACCGAGGACCTGAATCCCGAAGCCGCCACCGGCAGCCAGGCGCGGGCGCTGGTGCGCGCGCCGCATTTCATGATGGTCGCGGCCAATCCGCTGGCGACCGCGGCCGGCGAGGAAATGCTGCGCCGGGGCGGCAGCGTGGTGGATGCCGCCATTGCCACGCAGCTCGTGTTGAACCTGGTGGAGCCGCAATCCTCCGGCATCGGCGGCGGCGCCTTCATGGTGGTGTATTCAGCCAAGGATCACCGCATCGTGACCTACGACAGCCGTGAGACGGCGCCCGCCGCGGCGCGGCCGGACCGGTTCCTGGACGCCGACGGCAAGCCGCTGCCCTTTGCGCAGGCGGTCAACAATGGCATGGCGGTTGGTGTGCCCGGCCTGTTGCGCGGCCTGGAGCTGGCGCATAAGCGCCAGGGCAAGCTGCCGTGGGCCGACCTGTTTCAGCCGGCGATCCGCCTGGCCGAACAGGGCTTTGCCGTGTCGCCGCGCCTGCACAAGCTGCTGGCGGGCAACCGGGCGCTGCCGCGCCAGCCGGCGGCCGCGGCCTATTTCTATGCGCCCGACGGCAGCGCCTGGCCGATCGGCCATGTGCTGAAGAACCCGGCCTTCGCGGCCACTTTGCGGGCGGTGGCGCAAGGCGGCGCGGACGCCTTCTACCAGGGCGACATCGCGCGCGACATCGTCGCGGCGGTGCATGCCCACCCCAAGCCGGGCGACCTGACGCTGGCCGATCTGGCCGGCTACCGGCCGCGCCAGCGCGAGCCGGTCTGCGGCGCCTATCGCGGTTATGAATTGTGCGGCATGGGTCCGCCCAGCAGCGGTCCGATCGCGGTGCTGCAGATGCTGGGCGAGCTGGAGCAATACCCCATGGGCAGCTACGCGCCCGGCAGCTTGGAGGCGGTGCACTACTTCGCCGAGGCCGGCCGGCTGGCGTTCGCCGACCGGGATTTCTATGTGGCCGATCCGGATTTCGTGCATGTCCCGGTGCGCGCCATGCTGGATCCGGCCTATCTGCGGGCGCGCGGCGCGCTGATCCGTCCCGACCGCAGCATGAAAGTCGCGCTGCCCGGCGACCCCGAGGGCAAGCTGCTGGCGCCGGGGCGCGACAACGCCCTGGAACGGCCCTCCACCAGCCACCTGGTGGCGGTGGACGCCGACGGCAATGCGCTGTCGATGACCACCACCATCGAGAACGAGTTCGGCAGCAAGATCTTCGTGCGCGGTTTCCTGCTGAACAACGAAATGACGGATTTCTCGTCGTCGTTCCGGGATCCCGAAGGCCGGCTGGTGGCCAACCGCGTCGAGCCGGGCAAGCGTCCGCGCAGCGCCATGGCGCCGATGATCGTGCTGCGCGACGGCAAGCCCTATCTGCTGGTGGGATCGCCGGGCGGCAGCGCCATCATCAACTACGTCGCCAAGACCATCATGGCGGTATTGGACTGGAAGCTCGACATCCAGGCCGCGGCGGCCTTGCCCAACATGGGCAGCCGCAACAAGGAGACCGAACTGGAGCGGGGCACCGCGCTGGAGGCGCTGGCGCCGGCGCTCGAACGCATGGGGCATCCCGTGAAGATCACCGATTTCCCCAGCGGCATCCATGGCATCGTGATCGACCGCGACGGCCTGCAGGGCGGGGCCGACCCCCGCCGCGAAGGGCTGGCGCTGGGCGGCTAGGGGGGGGCATGCCGCCCGGCGCCCGTATGCGCCGGTGCTGCCACGGGCCCGGCGCCGGGCGCGAGCGCGTCCGGCCGCGCCGCTACGGCCCGGTCGGTTCCAGGTCCGGCGGCAGGCTGCGCAACGTGGCTGGCGTGCGCGACAGCTTGATCGGCGAGCCGACGCCGCGATAGTCGCCCTGTTCCAGCACCATGCCGCGATGCCGGGTGTGCGGGTGCGCGAGCGCCTGGTCCACCGTCTGCACCGCTGCCGCGGGCACGCCGGCGCGCAGCAGGCGGTCCGCCAGCGCCACCGCATCGTGCCGCGCCAGCAACGCCGCCAGATCGTCGTGCAGCGCCTGCCGGTGCGCCAGCCGATCGGCATTGGCGGCATAGCGCGGGTCAGCGGCCAGCGCCGGTGCGTCCAGCACCTGCGCCAACAGCGCGAACTGACGATTGTTGCCGACCGCCAGGAATATCGGCCCGCTGGCGGTCGGCAGGGTCTCGTAGGGGGCGATGTTGGGGTGCGCATTGCCGCTGCGGCGTGGCGTGTTGCCGCTGTAGAAGTAGTTTGGCGCATGCGGATGCAGCAGCGACAGCGCGCAGTCGTACAGCGTGATGTCGAGGAACTGGCCCAGCCCGCTGCGCCCGCGCTCGTTCAAGGCCAGCAGGATGGCCACCGCCGCGTTCAGGCCGGTCACCATGTCCACCACCGGCAGGCCGACGCGCGTGGCCTCGCCATCGGCCTCGCCGTTCACGCTCATCAGTCCGCACATGGCCTGGGCGCAGGCGTCGTAGCCGGGCAGCCCGCCCAGCGGGCCATCGGCGCCGAAGCCGCTGACGCGGCAGTGGATCAGCGCCGGAAAGCGCTGGCTCAGCGTGTCGTAGCCCAGCCCCCATTTCTCCAGCGTACCCGGCTTGAAGTTCTCGACCAGTACGTCGGCGTCGGCCAGCAGGTGGCGCAGCAGGTCCTGGCCCGCCGCTTGCGACAAATCCAGCGTCATGCCGCGCTTGTTGCGGTTGACGCCGACGAAGTACGAGGCCGTGTCGCCCAGGAACGGCGGGCCCCAGCCGCGCGTTTCGTCGCCGCCGGGCGGCTCGATCTTGAGCACATCGGCGCCATGGTCGGCCAGTATCTGGGTGCAATACGGCCCCCCCAGCACGCGCGACAGGTCGATCACTTTGCTGCCGGCGAGGGCGCCGGCGTTCGGTAGCTTGGGTGCCATGGCGCCTCTGCGGTCAGTCGATGGAAACGTTGGCGCTCTTGATGAGCGCGCGCCACTTCGGCACTTCGGTGGCGATGAAGGAGGACAGGCCCTGCGGCGTCTGATCCTGCGCGCGCACGATGCCCTGGCTGTGCAGGGTCTGTTCGATCACGGGGTCGGACAGCGCCGTCTTGAATGCCTGGTTCAGCTTGGCCACGACGTCCGCCGGCGTATCCTTGGGCGCGACAATGCCGAAGAACACGCTGACGTCATAGCCGGCCAGTCCTTGTTCGGACAGCGTGGGCAGCTCGGGCAGCGCATCGGAGCGTTGCGCGCTGGCCAGGCCGATGGCGCGCAGCTTGCCGGCCTTGATGTACGGCAGCGCGGTCAGGATATCGGTGAACGACATCGACACCTGGCCGCCCAGCAGGTCGTTGAGCGCCGGCCCGGTGCCCTTGTACGGAATGTGCATGATGCGGGTGCCGGCCATCTGGTTGAACAGAATGCCGGCCAGGTGCGACGACGCGCCGTTGCCGGACGAGGCATAGCTGAGCTTGTCCGGGTTCTTCTTGGCGTAGGCAATCAGTTCCCGCGCGTTGTTGGCCGGCACCGACGGATTCACCACCAGGATGTTGGGCAGATGGCCGATGCGGATGATAGGAGCGAAACTGGTTTCGGGGTTGTAGCCTTGGTTCTTGTACAGGCTGATGTTGATGGCCAGCGGCCCCGAGGTGCCGAACAGCAGGGTGTAGCCGTCCGGCTTGGCATTGGCGACGTACTCCGAGCCGATGTTGCCGCCGGCGCCGCTGCGGTTCTCGACGATCACGGTCTGGCCCAAGGGGTCCTTTAGCTTGTCGGCCAGGCGACGCGCCAGCGCGTCGGTGGGGCCGCCGGGCGGGAATGGCACGACCAGCGTGACCGGGCGCGCCGGCCAGGCGTCGGCGGCCAGCGCCGGCGGCGCGGCGGCAATGGCGGCGGCCGCCAGCAGCAAGGGGGTGAACAGGCGTTTCATGGGTGTCTCCAGTGGTGTGGGCGCGCTGGCTGTGCCGCCAGCGTCGGGGTGGGGCGCCGTATTACAGCGCGTCTTGCAGAATGCCGCGGCAGGCGGCGCTTTCGTCGGTAGGGATGGCGTAGGGGTCGCGCGGCGCCAGGCGATGCTGCAAGACCTGGTCGGCCAGCAGCGCCCGGCTGGCCAGGCCCGCGCCCGCGGCTTCCCAGCGCAGCGCCGCCATCGACACCGCGTGGTACAGTAGCGAGGCGGCCTGGCGCGCCAGTTCGTCGCGGCCCTCCCGCGCGGCGCGTTCGGCCAGGGCATAGGTCTGCCGCAGGGCGTCGGCCTGCATCGCGGCCAGCGCCGGGGGGCAGGGCACGCCTTCGGCCAGCAATTGGTCGACATGGCGTTGCAGCGCCGGCAGCGAGCCTTCCTTTTTGATGGCGCGCAGCACGTCCAGCGCGACGATGTTGCTCGTGCCTTCCCAGATCGAGCCCAGGTGCGCATCGCGCACCAGGCGCGGTTCGGTCCATTCCTCGATGTAGCCGCAGCCGCCGCGCACCTCCATGCCGTCGCCGGTGACCTTGCGGGCATCGCGGCAGGCGCGGAACTTGATCAGCGGCGTCAGGATGCGCGCCAGGGCCGGATCGCCTCTGCCCTGGTCGGCGTCGGCCAGCGCGCGGGCGGTCTGGAACATGACGCTGCGCGCCTGCTCCGCCCACACGGTCATCTTGACCAGTTGGCGTTGCATCAGCGGCATGTCGATCAGGCGCTTGCCGAAGGCGCGGCGGTGTTGCGATACGTAGACTGCCTCCGTGACGGCGCGGCGCATCAGGCCGGCCGCGCGCATGCCGTTGGACAGGCGCGAGTTGTTGATCATGTCCGCCATGTGCTTGAAGCCCTTGCCGCGCTCGCCCACCAGCCAGGCCACCGCGCCTTCCAGCCGGATTTCGCCGCTCGCCATGGAGCGCGTGCCGAGCTTGTCCTTCAGGCGCAGGATGCGGTAGTGGTTGTGCGAGCCGTCGGCCAGTTCGCGCGGCAGCAGGAACAGGGATACGCCCTTCAGGCCGGGCTCGCTTTCGCTGCGCGCCAGCACCATGGCGAAGCCGGCGTCGGGGTTGGAGCAGAACCATTTGTCGCCGTGGATGCGCCAGCTGCCATCGTCCTGACGGGCGGCCGTCACTTCGGTGGCGCTGACATCCGAGCCGGCGCCCTGCTCGGTCATGAACATGGCGCCCTGGCGCAGCGTGTCGAAGTCCTGGCTGGTGACCTGCGGCAGCACCCGTTCCACCAGCGCCGGATCGCCGAACTTGCGCAGAGTACGGGCCAGGGAATCGGTCATGCTGACCGGGCAGCACAGGCCAAACTCGGCCTGCACGAACAGATGGCTCAGGGCGTACTTGGCGGCGGCCGGCATGGGTTCGGGCCAGCCCAGCACGCCGCCGCGGTGCGACAGCGCCGCCAGGCCGAATTCACTGTAGGCCAGGCGTTCCAGTTCGACGTAGGCGGGGTGCTTGTCGATGCGGGATTCGTCGGCGCCGGCGCGGCTGCGCACCGACAGGGTGGGGGGATGCTTGTCGGCGGTGGCCGCCAGTTCGTCCATGTGGCCGCCAGCCAGGGCCCCCAGGCGATCCAGGTGCGGCAGCAGGTGCGCATGCAGCGCGGGCGGCAGGTAGCGCTGAGCCAGCGGCGCGGCGTAGGGATCGGCGCGGAACAGGTTCAGGCCGCGCGCGTCCGGAATGGGCGGGGCGGCGGTGGCGACGGGGTGGGCGGGGGTATCCATGGCGGCATCCTGCGCAAAAGGGGATCGCTGGCATGGTGCGACGATGGATTAATCTATACAAATACCGTTTTAATGTAGACCTATCCAAAAAAAATATGGATCTCGGGGCGCCGCCCAGGGAGGAGACCGATGGACCTGGACCCGCGCCTGCTGCGCTATTTCATCGCCGTGGCCGAAGAGCGCCATTTCAGCCGCGCCGCCGCGCGCCTGCATATTTCCCAGCCGCCGTTGAGTTACGCCATCCGCCAGCTCGAGGACAACGTCGGCGCGCGCCTGCTGGCGCGCACCAGTCGGCAGGTGGAGCTGACCGCCGCCGGCCAGGTGCTGTACCGCGAGGCGCAGACCCTGCTGCGCCAGGCCGAGGACGTGCGCATGCTGGTGCAGCGGGTCGACGCCGGTCTGCGCGGCCGCCTGCGCATCGGCTTCGTGGGGTCGATGCTGTATCGCGGCCTGCCGGCCCTGCTGGGGACGATGCGGGCCGAACTGCCTGACGTGGAGCATGTGCTGACCGAACTGAATTCGCACGACCAGATCGAGGCGGTGCGGCGTGGCGAGCAGGATCTGGGCTTCATCCATGCCAACCCGGTGCCGGCCGGCGTGGCCGCGCGCGACCTGCTGGCCGAGCCTTTCGTGGTCTGCCTGCCCGCCAGCCACCCGCTGGCCGGGCGCCAGTCGCTGGCGCTGGCCGAACTGGCCGCGGACGATTTCGTGTTTTTCGCAAGAGCGGCGTCGCCCAGCTATTACGAGACGGTGCTGTCGCTGTGCGTGGGGGCCGGCTTCATGCCGGTGGTGCGGCACGAGGTGCGCCACTGGCTGAGCGTGGCCTCGCTGGTGTCGCAGGGGCTGGGGGTTTCGATCGTGCCGTCCTGCCTGTCGCGCAGCGGCCTGGCGGGAACGCGCTTCATCGCCTTCGAGCATCAGGCGCGCTCGGTCAGCCAGGTGATCTGGCCAGGGACCGAGCGCACGCCGCTGCAGGACAAGGCGCTGGCGCTGGTGGCGCGCCAGTTTCCCGCCAGCGCGCCCGGGAAAGACAAGCCCAGGCCTGGCGGCCGGGGCGCATGAAGCCTGGCGGCCCGCCACGGGCGGCGGGCCGGACAAGCGCCTAGCGGAACACCACGGTCTTGTTGCGGTTCAGCAGAATGCGGTGCTCGACGTGGCTGCGCACGGCGCGCGACAGCACCAGCGACTCGATATCGCTGCCGACCTGGGTCAGGTCCTGCGCCGTCATGGTGTGGTCGACACGCTCGATGTCCTGGTCGATGATCGGGCCTTCGTCCAGGTCCGAGGTGACGAAGTGGGCGGTGGCGCCGATGATCTTGACGCCGCGCGCGTGCGCCTGGTGATACGGGCGGGCGCCCTTGAAGCTGGGCAGGAAACTGTGGTGGATGTTGATGGCGCGGCCATTGAGCGCCTGGCACATCTCGGCCGACAGGATCTGCATGTAGCGCGCCAGCACCACCAGGTCGATGTCGTAGCGGTCCACCAGCGCCAGCACCTGCCGCTCCTGTTCGGCCTTGGTGTCGGGCGTGACCGGCAGATGGTGGAACGGAATGCCGTAGGAGGCGGCCAGGCCGGCGTAGTCGTTGTGGTTGGAGACGATGGCCGCCACGTCCGCGTGCAGCTGGCCGCTGTGGACGCGGAACAGCAGGTCGTTCAGGCAGTGGCCCTGCTTGCTGACCATGATCAGCAGGCGTTCCTTGCGGCGGGCGTCGTGCAGCTGCAATTGCATGCCGTACTCGGCCGCCATCTCGTCCAGGCGGGCGCGCAGGGCGTCCGGGGCTTCGCCGGCGGGCAGGTCGAAGTGCACCCGCAGGAAGAAGCGGCCGGTTTCCTCGTCGCCGAACTGCTGCGAATCGAGGATGTTGCAACCCGATTCGAACAGCAGGCCG
>LXNH01000012.1_pt1 | contig 40399 bp, 30 predicted proteins | sample 809111 | NCBI WGS metagenome assembly LXNH01 (sample SAMN04870528, study PRJNA318959) | seawater metagenome | biome: 00002010; material: water; isolation source: marine seawater | place: Greece: Milos, Mediterranean Sea | collected 2013-05-29 | depth 5-7 m
CCTGGGGCTCGCTGCTGCTGGTCACGCACCCGTCCAATCCCGCCCGTACCGTGCAGGACGTGGTCCGCGCGGCCGCCGCCGCGCCGGGAAAGCTCAGCTACGGCACGCCGGGCGTGGGCACGCCGCACCATCTGTCCATGGCCCTGTTCCTGGACCGTACCGGCACCTCCATGCTGCATGTGCCCTACAAGGGCACCGCCGGCGCCGTCACCGACATGCTGGGCGGACGCCTGGACTACATGTTCCTGCCGGTGCACGTGGCGCTGCCGCAGGTCAAGGCCGGCAAGCTGAAGGTAATCGCCACCGGCAGCCCCAAGCGCCTGCCGCAGCTGCCCGACACGCCCACGCTGACCGAGGCCGGCCTGCAAGGCGCGGACGTGGACATGTGGTACGGCGTGCTGGCGCCCAAGGGTACGCCCGCCGCTATCGTCGACCGCATGAACCAGCAGATCAACGCCATCCTCAAAACGCCGGCCACCGCTGCCGCGTTCGACGCGCAAGGCATGGTGCCCGCAACCTCCACCCCCGCGGAATTCGGCGCGCTGATCGCCAAGGATGCCAAGCGCTGGAACGACATCGTCACGCGCACCGGCATCACGGCCGAATGACGCGGCCGCCAACTTCGCCCACCGCAACCGACCCCAACCGCAACAACCTATGCAACTGCACAGCTTCTTCAACAGCTCCACCTCGTACCGCGTGCGCATCGCGCTGGCGCTCAAGGGCCTGCCCTTCGACATCGTGCCGGTCAACCTGCGCAAGCAGGAGCAGCGCGCCGCCGGCTACGTGGCGCAGAACCCGTCGGCCGGCGTGCCGCTGCTGACGGACGGCGATTTCCAGCTGACGCAATCGCTCGCCATCATCGACTACCTGGACGCCACGCACCCCGAGCCGCGCCTGATTCCGGCCGCGCCGCGCCCACGCGCCCGGGTGCTGGAATTGGCCAATGCCATTGCCTGCGACATCCACCCGGTCAACAACATGCGCATCCTGCGCTACCTGCAGGAAGCACTGGGCGCCACCGATGCGCAGAAGAACGCCTGGTACCACCATTGGATCCGCGAGGGCCTGACCGCGGTCGAGGCCCTGCTGGCGCGCCATGGCCAAGGCCCCTATTGCTGCGGCGACACGCCGACGCTGGCCGACTGTTGCCTGGTGCCGCAGGTGGCCAACGCCCAGCGCATGGGCTGCGACCTGTCCGGCTACCCGCGCCTGGTCGGCGTCTATGAACACTGCCTCGCGCAGCCCGCCTTCCAGCAGGCCGCGCCCGCCAACCAACCGGACTACATCAAGTGACTTCGCAAGCTTCTCCGGGCCAAGAGCCCGACACCCAGGGTGCGCCGCTGCGCGAGTACACCGATCCGGCCTACCGCCCGCTGTGCGCCAACCTGGCCGAGGTGCGCGCCAACATCGACCGCCTGGACGATGAGATCGTGCGCCTGATGGCCGAGCGCGCCATGTACGTCAAGGACGCCGCGCGCTTCAAGCGCGACGCCTTCCAGGTCAGCGCGCCGGCGCGCCAGGCCGAGGTCTTCGAGAAAGTGCGGCGCCTGGCCGAGCGTCACAACCCGGGCTTCGAGAACCTGGACCAGGTGGTGGACGCGGCCTACCGCGCCATGGTGGCGGCCTTCATCGCCAACGAACAGACCTACTTCAACAATATGAAAATCGCGGGAGACAAACATGCATAAATCCTCAACCCTGGCGCGGACGCGCGCTGTCGCAGCGCGCGCGCTGGCGCTGGGACTGATCACGCTGGCGCCATTGGGCGCGGCGCAGGCCGCCGACGCCTGGCCGTCGCAGCCGCTCAAGGCGCTGGTGCCGTTCGGGCCTGGTTCCAGCCCCGACCAGGTCGCGCGCATCGTCGGCGAGAAGGCCGGCGCCATTCTCGGCCAGACCGTCGTGGTGGAAAACAAGCCGGGCGCCAGCGGCAACATCGGCACCTTCGCCATCGCCAACGCCAAGCCCGACGGCTACACCTTCGGCGTATCGATCACCGGTCCGCTGGTGAACAACACGCTGCTGTTCGACAAGCTGCCGTATGCCCCCGCCACCGACCTGTCGCCGCTGACGCTGGCGGTGCACCAGCCCAACGTGCTGGTGGTACCGGCCAGCGCCGGCATCAGCACTATCGGCCAGTTGCTCGATGCGCTCAAGAAGAACCCCGACAAGTACAACTTCCCTTCCCCCGGGGCTGGCACCGTCTCGCACCTGGCGGTGGAGCTGATGCTGCAGCAGATCGGCGCGCGCGCCACGCATGTGCCCTATCCCTCGTCGCCGGCCGCGCTGACATCGCTGCTGTCGGGCGACACGCAGTTCGCCGCGCTGCCGCCGATCGCGGTCATGAGCATGGTCAAGGACGGCCGCCTGAAGGCGCTGGCCGTGACCTCGTCCAAGCGCTCGGCGCTGCTGCCCGAGATTCCCACGCTGGCTGAAGTGGGCGTGCCCGGCATCGAGGGCTCGGCCTGGATCGGGTTCGTGATCTCGTCCAAAGTGCCCGCCGACATCCAGAAGAAGCTGTCGGACGCGCTGATCCAGGCGATCCGCGACCCCGAGGTGACCAAGCGCCTGCAGGCGCAGTTCATGGACCCGGTGGGCAGCACGCCGGCGGAGTTCCGCGCCTACATGGACGATGAGCTCAAGCGCTGGAAGCCGCTCATCACCAAGCTCGGCATCAAGGGGCAGTGACCCGCCGGTACATGGGACCGGTAATAGGGGCTGGCGATAGGGGCTTCCGCAAAGGCGCCGCCGCCGGCCCGGCAATTCGCAACACATGACGCAGTCAAGCAGGACAAGCAAGGAGACAGGCATGACCCTCACCGAACCCGCCCGCCAGGTACCGCTTTACGGCGACTACGACGTCGTCGTGCTGGGCGGCGGCCCCGCCGGCATCCTGGCCGCCGCCAGCGCTGCCCGCAACGGCGCCAGCGTGCTGCTGGTGGAACGCTATGGCTTTCTCGGCGGCATGGGCACGGCGGCAGGCGTCTCCAACTTCTGCGGGCTGCACGCGAACGTGCGCGGCGCCATCCGCCAGGTCGTGCACGGCATGACCGATGAGCTGCTCGACCGCATGCGCGCGCTGGACGGGTTGAACGACCCGCACCTGATCCTGGGCAAGATCCACGCCCAGGCCTATGACATCTCGGCCTTCAAGTGCGCGGCCGACGGTATGGTGCAGGACAGCGGCGCGCACATCCTGTTCCACGCGCTGGCCACGGGGGTGGCGCGCGATGCCGCCGGCAATGTCGATGCGCTGTTCCTGGAAACCAAGTCGGGCCGCTGCGCCGTGCGCGGCAAGGTCTTCATCGACTGCTCGGGCGATGCCGACATCGCGCAATGGGGCGGCCTGCCGTTCGAGAAAGGCGATGCCCACGGCCACATGCTCTACCCCACGCTGATGTTCAAGGTCGGCAACGTCGACGGCGCCCGCGCCCAGGAAGCCTGGAAGACCATCCCGCAACTGATGGACCAGGCCGCCGCCAGCGGCGAATTCACCTTTCCGCGGCGCGGCGCCATCGTGCGGCCGCAAAAGCATGACTACGAATGGCGCGTCAACGTGACGCAACTGGCCAACACCGATGGCAGCGCGGCCGACGGCACCGACGCCGCCTCGCTCTCGGCCGGCGAGCTGGAAGGCCGCCGCCAGATCACGGAATACCTGAAGTTCCTGCGCGCCAAGGTGCCGGGCTTCGAAAACGCCTATGTGCTGGACATCGCGCCGCAGCTGGGCATCCGCGAAACCCGCCGCATCGTCGGCGAGGCCATGCTGACCAAGGAAGACGTGCTGGGCTGCGCCGATTTCGAAGACAGCATCGGCGTCAATGGCTGGCCGCTGGAAATGCACACCGCCGGCGATGTGCAATGGCTGTGGCCGCCGATTCCCGAATCGCGCGGCTACAACCAGTTGCCGTTCCGCATGATGGTGCCGCGCCGCGGCCCGGGCATCGCCACCAACGTGCTGGTGGCCGGGCGCTGCGCCTCGATGACCCACGAGGGCCAGTCGGCCGCGCGCGTCAGCGGCAGCTGCTTCGTCATGGGCGAGGCCGCCGGCACCGCGGCCGCCATGGCGCTGCGCGACGGCCACGCCCCCGCCGACGTGCCGATGGCGGCGCTGCAGGCGCAGTTGCAACGGCAAGGCGCCTTCCTCGGCCACCAGGAATGAACCCGCAAGGAACCCGGTAATGAACGCAACCCCCGCAAAGAACCCGCCCCAATCCGTCATCGTCGTGGGCGGCGGCATCGGCGGCCTGGCCGCGGCGCTGGCGCTGACGCGCCAGGGCATCGCGGTGCAACTGCTGGAACAGGCCGCGCACATCGGCGAAATCGGCGCCGGCATCCAGCTCGGCCCCAATGCCTTCGCCGCGCTCGACGCACTGGGCGTGGGCGCCACGGCGCGCCAGCGCGCGGTGTTCACCGACCACATCATCATGATGGACGCGGTCGACGCGCGCGAAGTGGTGCGCATCGACACCGGCGCCGCCTTCCGCGAGCGCTTCGGCGGCCCCTATGCCGTGATCCACCGCGCCGACATCCACCTGTCGATTCTGGAAGCCGTGCAGCAGAACCCGCTGATCCGCTTTCGCACCTCGACCCAGATCGCCGCGGTCTCACAGGACGGCAGGCGCGTCGAGGTCACCGACACCGACGGCAACCGCTACCAGGCCGACGCCGTGGTCGGCGCCGACGGCGTCAAGTCGGTGATCCGCGAGCACCTGATCGGCGACCCGCCGCGCGTGACCGGCCACGTGGTCTACCGCGCCGTGGTCGAGCGCGACAACATGCCCGAGGAACTGCGCATCAACGCGCCGGTGCTGTGGGCCGGCCCGCACTGCCACCTGGTGCATTACCCGTTGCGCGGCGGCCAGCAATACAACCTGGTGGTGACCTTCCACAGCCGCGAACAGGAACAGTGGGGCGTGCGCGAAGGCAGCAAGGAGGAAGTGCTGTCGTACTTCCAGGGCATCCACCCGCGCCCGCACCAGATGCTGGACCGCCCCACGTCCTGGAAGCGCTGGGCCACCGCCGACCGCGAGCCGGTCGAGCAATGGGGCCAGGGCCGCGTCACGATCCTGGGCGATGCCGCCCACCCCATGACCCAATACATGGCCCAGGGCGCCTGCATGGCGCTGGAAGACGCGGTGACGCTGGGCGAGGCCGTCCAGCGCTGCGATCACGACCTGCAGGCCGCCTTCCGCCTGTACGAATCGGTGCGCATCCCGCGCAGCGCGCGCGTGGTCTGGTCGACGCGCGAGATGGGCCGCCTCTATCACGCGCGGGGCGTCGAACGCACCGTGCGCAACACGCTGTGGACCGGCCGCGGCCAGTCCCAGTTCTACGACGCGTTGCAGTGGCTCTACGGCTGGAAGGTGGAGAACTGTCTCGCGGGCCCCATCCAGCCATAGAAAAAACAGGCACAGGAGGAGACAACCATGACGACACGCATCACCCGCGGCGGCGCCGCGCTGCTGCTGGCATTGGCCGCCGGCGGCGTCCAGGCGCAGCAGAAACCCGTGGAAATCGGTTTCATCGGCACGCTGTCCACGCCCGCCGGCTACATCGGCGAGGACGAGCGCGATGCCTTCATGCTGGCGGTCAAGGAAGGCGGCGGCAAGCTCGGCGGCGTGCCGGTCAACGTGCGGGTGGAAGACGACGCGCTCAAGCCGGCCAACGCCAAGCAGATCGCCGACAAGATGGTGCAGGGCGGCGTACGCCTGTTCACGGGCGTCAATTTCTCCAACGTCATGGCGGCCGTCGGGCCGACGGTACTCAATGCCGGCGGCTTCTATGTCAGCCTGAACGCCGGCCCCTCGAACTATGCCGGCAAGGCCTGCAACCCGAACTACTTCGCGGTGGCGTTCCAGAACGACTCATACGCCGACACCGCCGGCATGGCCGCCAATGAACTGGGCGCCAAGCGCGTCGTGGTCATGGCGCCCAACTACCAGGCCGGACGCGATGCGGTCGCCGGTTTCAAGCGCACCTACAAGGGCGAGATCGCCGAAGAGATCTACACCAAACTCGATCAGGCCGATTTCTCGGTAGAACTGGCGCGCATCCGCTCGCTCGCCCCCGACGCCATCTTCCAGTTCCACCCGGGCGGCGCCGGTATCAACCTGACCAAGCAATACGCCAACTCCGGCCTGGCCGACAAGATCAGGATGATCACGCCGATCTACTCGATGGACGAACGCATGCTGGCCGCCACCGGCAGCGCCGGCAAGGGCTTCTATCTGAGTTCGCTGTGGAGCGCGGACCTGGACAACGCGCAGAACAAGCATTTCGTCGAGGCCTTCACCAAGGCCTACAACCGCGCGCCGACCGCCTACGCGGCGCAGGCCTACGACACCGCCAACCTGATCGGCTCGGCCCTCAAGGCCGTGGACGGCGACGTCACCGGCAAGGCCGATGCGTTCCGCGAGGCGCTGCGGCGCGCCGATTTCCCCAGCGTGCGCGGCAAGTTCCGGTTCGGTCCCAATCAGCATCCGGTGCAGGACTGGTACCTGTTGCATATCGAGGCCGGCCCCGACGGCAAGCTGGTCTACAGGAACCTGAAGGTCATCGCCCGCGATCACACCGACGTGCACGCGGCCGACTGCAAGATGTAGCGGCGCTGGCGCGTTCCCGCGGGAACGCGCCAGGCGTCCGCCGTCAGTTCAGGCTGGCGCCGGAGATCTTGACGATCTCCTGGTACTTGGCCTTTTCGTTCTTGACGAATTCGGCGAAGGCTTCGGGCGTCATCGGCGCCGCTTCCGAACCCATCAGCAGCAGGCGCTGCTTGACGTCGGGCTGCTGCATGGCCTGGGCATAGGCCTTGTTCAGCTTGGCCACCACCGGCGCCGGCGTGCCGCCGGTCGTGAACACGCCGAACCAGGTGCCCAGGTCGAAGCCCTTGATGCCCGACTCTTCCACCGTCGGCACGTCGGCCAGCAGCGACGAGCGCTTGGCGGTGGTCACGGCCAGCGCCTTGACCTTGCCGTCCTTGATCAGCGGCGCCGCGGCCGCCAGGTTGTCGAACATGAAGTCCGACTGGCCCGACAGCAGCGCCAGCTGCGCCGGCGCCGCGCCCTGGTAGGGGATGTGCTCGACGTTGATGCCGGCGCGCGCCTTGAGCAGTTCGCCGGACAGGTGGCCGGCGCTGCCGTTGCCGCCCGAACCGTAGTTCAGCTTGCCCGGATTCTTCTTGGCGTAGTCGATCAGGTCGGCCAGCGTCTCGATCTTGTTTTTCTTGGCGAAATCGAGGTTCATGACCAGCACGTTCGGCACCGCGGCCACGATGGTGACCGGCGCGAAGTCCTTGATCGGGTCATACGGCAGATTGGCGAACAGCCAGGGGTTGATGGCATGGGTCGCCACGGCGCCCATCACCAGCGTGTAACCATCGGCCGGGGCCTTGGCCACCAGGTCGGCGCCGATGTTGCCGCCGGCGCCGGAGCGGTTTTCCACCACCACCGGTTGGCCGAGCGAGCCGCGCACCTTCTCGGCCAGCATGCGGGCCATGGTGTCGAGCGGGCCGCCGGGCGGGTATGGCACCACGAAGCGCAACGGCTTGGTGGGGAAGTCGGTGTTCTGGGCCAGCGCGGGCGCGCCCAGGGTCAGCGTGGCGGCCAGGGCCGCGGCGCCGCCCAGCAAGATGCGGCGCACGGCGCTGCGGGGGGTCGGTTTCATTTCGTTTGCTCCTCTCTGTGCATCGATGGCGGTGGGTAGCATACCGCAGCGGGGTAAACGGCGTAACAAAGGGATACCACGGAAAGCGGCCGTTGTTCGGCTGACCGGCATACCGGCGCGGACCCCCGGCGGGGTGCCCGCGACAAATCCAGGCGTATCAGTAAAAACCCCCGGAGGTTGGATCTTCGTCCAACTTCCGGGGGTCGGTTCAGGCAAGGCGTCGACCGTGGCCAGGCGCAGGCCGGCGCCGCCGCCCGCTCAATGCAGGATCTGGCTCAGGAACAGCTTGGTGCGCTCGTTCTGCGGATTGTCGAAGAACTCGTCCGGGCTGTTCTGCTCGATGATCTCGCCGCGGTCCATGAAGATGACGCGGTTGGCGACCTTGCGCGCGAAACCCATTTCGTGGGTCACGCACAGCATCGTCATGCCGCTTTCCTGGGCCAGGTTGACCATCACGTCCAGCACTTCCTTGACCATTTCCGGGTCGAGCGCCGAGGTCGGCTCATCGAACAGCATGATCTTGGGGCTCATGCACAGCGAACGGGCGATCGCCACGCGCTGCTGCTGGCCGCCCGACAGTTGGCCGGGGAATTTCTTGGCCTGATCCGGAATGCGCACGCGCTCCAGGTACTCCATGGCCGTGGCCTCGGCCTCGGCGCGCGGCTTTTTCAGCACCCACATCGGGCCCAGCGTCAGGTTCTCCAGCACCGTCAGGTGCGGGAACAGGTTGAAGTGCTGGAACACCATGCCGACGTCCTTGCGGATGGTCTCGATGTGCTTGAGGTCGTTGGTGAGCTCCGTGCCGTCCACGATGATGTGGCCTTGCTGGTGCTCTTCGAGCCGGTTGATGCAGCGGATCATGGTGGACTTGCCCGAGCCGGACGGCCCGCACACCACGATGCGCTCACCCGGCGCCACGTCCAGGTTGATGTTGCGCAGCACGTGGAACTGGCCGTACCACTTGTTCACGTCCTGCAGTCGAATGATGGCATCAGACATGCCTGTACTCCCGTAAATATCGCGTTGCGGGTCCGCCCGGGGCGGACCCGCGGCAAGGTTCTAGCGTGCGTGGCCCGTGGCCAGGCGTTTTTCCAGCGCCTGGCTGTATTTGGACATGGAGAAGCAGAAGACGAAGTAGATCAGCGAGATGAACAGATACGCCTCCACCCCGAATCCGCGCCATGCCGCGTCGGACAGGGCCGCCTTGGCCGCCAGCGTCAGGTCGAAGATGCCGATGATCACCACCAGCGAGGTGTCTTTGAACAGCGCGATGAAGATGCTCACCAGCGGCGGGATCACGATCTTGAGCGCCTGCGGCAGGATGATCTTGCGCATCTGCTGCCAGTAGTTCAGGCCGAGCGAATCGGCGCCTTCGTACTGGCCCTTCGGGATCGCCTGCAGGCCGCCGCGCACCGTTTCGGCGATGTACGCGGCCGCGAACATGATGATCGCGATCTGCGCGCGCAGCAGCTTGTCGATCGAGAAGCCCTCGGGCAGGAACAGCGGCAGCATCACCGACGACATGAACAGCAGGCTGATCAGCGGCACGCCGCGGATCAGCTCGATGTACACGACGCACAGCGCCTTGATGGCCGGCATCTTCGAGCGCCGGCCCAGCGCCAGCAGCACGCCGATCGGGAAAGCGAAGGCGATGCCGAACGTCGACAGGATCAGCGTCAGCGGCAGGCCGCCCCAGCGCGCGTTCTCGACGTAGGTCAGGCCCAGCACGCCGCCCCACATCAGAATCGCCACGGCGACCAGGCCGAAGGTCCAGATGATGGCGAGCTTCCAATTCCAGAAGCGGCGGATGCCGCTGCACACGATCACCGCGACCAGGATGATGGTCGCGATCAGCGGCCGCCATTGCTCGTCGTAGGGATAGGTGCCGAACAGGATCAGCCGGTGCTTCTCGATGATGAAGGCCCAGCAGGCGCCCCCCACCGAGGCGCGGCATTCCTGCGCATTGGTGGCGGTGTAATTGGCCTTGATGAAGGCCCATTCGAACAGCGCCGGCAGCGCCATCAGCAGGAACCACGCCAACAGCACCGTGATCAGGATGTTGAGCGGCGAGGAGAACAGGCGCGAGCGCAGCCACGCCCAGGCGCCTACGTGGGTCTTGGGCGGCGGCAGCCCTTCGCTGGGGGTATGCGTAGTGCTGCTCATATCAACGCTCCACCAGCGCGATGCGCTTGTTGTACCAGTTCATGAAGATCGAGATCGACAGGCTGACCGTGAGATACGCGCCCATGATGATGAGAATGCCCTCGATGGCCTGCCCGGTCTGGTTCAGCGTGGTGTTGACCACCGACACGATGTCCGGATAGCCAATGGCCACGGCCAGCGAGCTGTTCTTGGTGAGGTTGAGGAACTGGCTGGTCATCGGCGGGATGATCACGCGCAGCGCCTGCGGCAGCACCACCAGGCGCAGCACCTGCTTGCGGCGCAGGCCCAGCGCGCCAGCGGCTTCCCATTGGCCGGTATTGACCGCCTGGATGCCCGAGCGCACCACTTCGGCAATGAACGCCGAGGTGTAGATCACCAGGCCCGCCAGCAGCGCGGCGAACTCCGGCGAGAGGGTCAGGCCGCCGGCGAAGTTGAAGCCCTTGAGCACCGGCATATCCAGGGTCAGCGACGCGCCGCTGACCAGCCACCCCAGCACCGGCAGGCCGATGATCAGGCCAAGCGCAACGCGCCCCAGCGGAAACACCTGGCCGGTGGCTTCCTGGCGCTTTTTGCCCCAGTGTCCCAGGAACAGGATGGCGACGATCGCCAGGCCCAGGCCGCCCAGTATCCAGTCCAGCGAATAGCCTTCCAGGCCCGGCACTTTCAGGCCCCGGTTGGAAATGAACACGCCCGGCAGCGGGTTTTGCGCCTGGCGCGGGCCCGGCATGTTCTCGGTGATCAGCGCGTACCAGAAGAACAGCTGCAGCAGCAGCGGCACGTTGCGCATCACTTCGACATAGACCGAACAGATCTTGGCCACGAGCCAGTTCTTGGACAGGCGGCCAACGCCGATCAGGGTGCCGAAGATCGTCGCCAGCACGATACCGAGCACGGCAACGCGCAGGGTGTTGAGCAGCCCCACCAGGATGGCGCGCCCGTAGGTGTCGGCGGGAGAGTAGGCGATGGGCGTCTCGCCAATGGCGAAACCGGCCTCGCGGTCAAGAAAATCAAAGCCCGTGGCGATATTGCGCACGGACAGGTTGTGCAGCGTGTTTGAAACCAGGAACCATACCGCGGCCGCGACGGCGGCCAGTGCGATCACTTGGTAGACCACGGCGCGCACGCCGGGATCGTTCCAGTTCAGACGCCGGGGAGGTGCCGAAATCGGGGCGTTTTTATTTGGCGTTGTCATTGGATGAATCTACAGAAGTCGGACACCGGGCGGTCGGGGCCTTGCGGCCCGCGCCGTCCACTCCTGCCGCCCGCTCGAAGGCGGGCCAGGCATGGCGCCCAGGGCGCCATGCCGGCAGCCGTGTGTTAGCGCACCGGCCAGCCGTACATCAAGCCACCTTGCTTGTAGCTGGCATTCAGGCCGCGCTCCAGCTTCATCGCGCTGCTCTTGCCCAGCGTGGCCTCGAAGCTTTCGCCGTAGTTGCCGACCTGCTTGATGATGTTATAGGCCCACTTGTCATCCACGCCCAGGTTCTTGCCCATGCCAGGCGTCACGCCCAGGATGCGTTGGATGTTGGGATTGGTGCTCTTGAGCATCGCATCCACGTTCTTGGACGTGATGCCGTATTCCTCGGCTTCCAGCATCGCGTTCAGCGACCAGCGCACCACGTTAAACCATTGCTCGTCGCCCTGGCGCACCATGGGGCCCAGCGGCTCCTTGGAGAAGTCTTCCGGCAGGATCACGTACTTGTCGGGATTCTCCAGCGTGGTGCGGGTCGAGGCCAGCTGCGACTTGTCGGTCGTGAAGGCATCGCAACGGCCAGCCGCGAAGGCGCGGATGATTTCGTCGTACTTGTCGATCACGACCGGCTTGAATTCGATCTTCTGGCTGCGGAACCAGTCGGCCAGGTTCAGTTCGGTGGTGGTGCCCGGCTGCACGCAGATGGTGGCGCCGTTCAGTTCTTTCGCGCTCTTGACGTTCAGGTCTTTCGAGACCATGACGCCCTGGCTGTCGTAGTAGTTCACGCCCACGCCGATCAGGCCCAGCGTGGTGTCGCGCGTCAGCGTGACGGTGGTGTTGCGGGTCAGCACGTCCACTTCGCCGGACTGCAGGGCGGTGAAGCGCTGCTGCGTGTTCAGCGGCGTGACCTTGAACTTGCTGGCATCGCCGAACATGGTGGCGGCGATGGCGCGGCACATGTCCACGTCCAGGCCCTTGTATTCACCCTTGCTGTCCGCGATCGAGAAGCCCGGAATGCCGGTCGAAACACCGCATTGGACAAACCCTTTTTTCTTGACGTTATCGAAGGTCGCACCTGCGTTAGCGGCCGCGGATACCGCGAACAGGGCAGCGCCAATGGCAGCGAGTTTCAGTACTTTCATCGTGATCTCCGTAGGGGTGTTGCGAAGCCGAACGCAAGGCCGGGTTGGGCTTTACGCATGGGGCGGATGGTAGCGTCCGCACAGCAGCCTCCGCATCCGGGAATTCCCTTGAAATATAGGGACACTGGATGAAATCAAACAGGGTTTGACGACAAAAACAGGGACACTTCTTTGCATCCGAAAAGAGTGTCCAGGTGGTCACTTGGTCCGACCCATGAGTGGTCACATCGGGACACTTTTTCCGGCCGTGCCCGCTGCGCCGTTTTAGGCCAGCTCACTGTCCCCGAGTTACTATTGCGGCTTCATCCGACAGCCGCCATGATCGAATTCCAGCACGTCTTCAAATCGTATGGCCGCGGCCGCAATATCCTGGCCGACATCAACTTCCGCGTAAGCGCGGGCGAGTTCGTTTTCGTGTCGGGTCCCTCCGGCGCGGGCAAGTCCACCCTGCTCAAGCTGATCGGCGGGCTCGAGCCCGCCAGCCGCGGCGCGATCCAGGTCAACGGCCAGCGGCTCGACAAGCTGCCGGCGCGCGCCCGGCCCTACCTGCGCCGCGCCGTCGGCGTGATCCTGCAGGACACCCACCTGCTGTTCGATCGCAGCGCCTTTGAAAACGTGATGCTGCCGCTGGCGGTCACCGGCCACCCCTGGGACTCGGCCGCCGCCCGCGCGCGCGCCGCGCTCGACAAGGTCGGGCTGTCGGGCAAGGAAGACCTCAACCCCATCGAACTGTCCGGCGGCGAACAGCAGCGCCTGGCGATCGCCCGCGCCATCGTCAACCGGCCCGCCATCCTGATCGCCGACGAGCCCACCGCCAACCTCGACCACGACAACGCGCAGCGCATCATGAACGTGTTCCGCGACTTCAACCGCGTCGGCGTCACCACGCTGATCGCCTCGCACGACCAGGAACTCATGGCGCGCTACGCCACCCGCACCCTGCGCATCGACCCCGGCAAGTTCTCCGACTCGCACGGCGCCCCCACGCCCGCGGCCAACGCTGGCCAAGGCATCGCGGGAGAACCGGCATGAACGCCTGGCTGCGGCAGCATCGCTATGCCCTCATGGTCACCTTGCGCCGGCTGGTGAAACAACCCTTCTCGTCGCTCGCCAACCTGCTGGTGATGGCCCTGGCCCTGGCCCTGCCGCTGCTGGGCAGCGCCATCCTGGTATCGGTGCAGCCGGTGGCGCGGCAGATGTCCGTCACCCCTGAAGTCACCGTCTTCATGCGGGTCGACGCGCCCGCCGGCGCCGCCGCCGACGTGGCCAGGCGCATCCAGGGCGAGTACGCCGGCGACGTGCGCGCGGTGCGCGTGGTCGGCCGCGACGACGCCCTCGCCGCCCTGCGCGCCAACCCGGCCTGGCAACAGGCGCTGGCCGTGCTGCCGGGCAATCCCCTGCCTGACGCGGTGGTGGTGACCCTGGCCGACGGCGAAGACCTGGCCGGCCGCGCCGACAAACTGGCGCGCGCGTGGAGGCAATGGGATCAGGTGGATCTGGTGCAGCTGGACAGCGCCTGGGTCCAGCGCCTGGAGGCGATCCTGCGTTTCGCCCGTATCGGACTGGGCTTCCTGGCTGCCTGCGTGGCGGTGGTGGTGCTGGCCACGGTGTTCAACACCGTGCGCATGCAGGCCCTGTCGCAACGCGAGGAGATCGCGGTGGCGCGGCTGGTGGGCGCCACCGAATCGTTCGTGCGGCGCCCCTTCCTGTACCTGGGCGCCCTGTCCGGCGCCCTGGCTTCGCTGCTGGCCATCGGCGTGGCGGCCGTGGCGCTGTCGCCGCTGAACAACGCCCTGCTCGGCCTGGCCCGCAGCTATGGGGCGGAATTCGCCTTGCATTTGCCCGGCGCCCCGGCATTGCTGGCCGCCATCATCGCCTCGGCCGCCCTCGGCGCGTTGTCGGCGCGCTGGTCCGTGACCCGCAGCACGCGCTTCTGACCCGGGATCGGGCGGCCGGCGCGGGCCTCTTCCCGCCCGGCCGTCTCCGGGCACATTCCCCTAAAGCCACGTATAGCCCCCGTTCGCCCCCGTGATCCGGGGAACGGCCGCGCCCAGCCGTGGTTAGGATGCAACCGATGGACAAACGGTCATATTTCCGGGGGCCATCGCAACGTTGCGGTTACATAGCTTTTCCCCCTATTTCCGGCCAAATGTGCAAGAATAAAGCGACATTTTTCTACATATTTTGAAACGTTTTTCTGTCCTACGAGCGCCGCCTTTCGTGATCCAACCGTTGTCCTTGCCCCTGATTCCGCCCCATGGTCGCCCGTCTTGACGCCCGCGCGACGCGCCATTACTTCGATAGCGCGTTCCAATCCCAGGCGGTGAAGGTACTTCCCAACGAGTACTACGTCACCGACGAAGACATCATGATCTCGACCGTGCTCGGCTCGTGCGTGGCTGCCTGCATCCACGACCCGGTCAACGGAGTCGGCGGCATGAACCACTTCATGCTGCCCGAGGGCGACATGCAGTCGCCCGCCTCGGCCACCATGCGCTATGGCGCCTTCGCCATGGAAGTGCTGATCAACGAACTGCTCAAGGCCGGCGCGGTGCGCGACCGCCTCGAAGCCAAGGTGTTCGGCGGCGGCGCGGTGCTGTCGGCGATGCAGCAGATGAACATCGGCGAGCGCAACGGCCAGTTCGTGCTGAACTACCTGCGCACCGAAGGCATCCCGGTCAAGGCCCAGGACCTGGGCGACGTGCATGCGCGCCGCATCAACTATTTCCCGCGCAACGGCCGCGTGATGGTGCGCAAGATGGCGCCGCACCACCAGCGCGCCGAAGAAATCATCGCCAAGCGCGAACAGGCTGCCGCCGAAAGCGTGCAGGCCAAGACCCAAAGCCCGCCGCGGGTCGAGCGCTTTGCGCGGCCCGGCGTGGAACGTTTCGACCGGCCCGCCGCCCGTGCGGGCGGCGATCGCCCCGGCGTCGAACGATTCGACCGTCCGGGGGTCGAGCGCTTCGATCGTCCCGCCACGCGTCCCGGCGTGGAGCGCTTCGATACCGGCGTCACCCGCCGCCGCAAGCCGGAAACCGCAGGCGGCTGAACCCGCCGCCGCGTCAGCAGCCGAAGCTGGCGCGGTACTGGCTGGGCGACACGCCCAGCCGCCGCTGGAACACCTCGCGCAGGTGCCGCGCATCACGGAAGCCGCAATCAAACGCCACGGTCTTGAGCGGCGCCGACGCGCGCTCCAGCCGCGCGCGGGCCGCATCCAGCCGGACGCTTTCGACGAAATCCGCCGGCGTGACGCCCGCATCCCGCAGAAACACCCGAGAGAAGTTGCGGCGGCTCATGTTGGCCACCGCCGCCAGCGCGTCCACGCCGAGATCGTCGGCCAGATGCCCCAGCACGTACTGCTGCACCTGCGCCACCGCCGAGGTCTCCTCGACGAAGGGCGTCAGAAACGGGCTGAACTGCGATTGCCCGCCAGCGCGCTGCATGAACACCACCAGCCGCTTGGCCACGTTCAGCGCCACCTCCGGCCCGTGGTCCTGCGCCACCAGATACAGCGCCAGGTCGATGCCGGCGGTCACCCCCGCCGACGTGTGCAGCCGGCCGTCCTGCGCGTACAGGCGGTCGGTCTCGACCCGCAGGTCCGGATAGCGCGCCGCCAACGCCGGCGCGTCGTTCCAGTGGGTGGTGACCGTGGCGCCCGCGGGCAGGCCGGCACGCGCCAGCAGGAAAACGCCATTGCAGATCGAGCCGTAGCGCTCGGCCCGCGCGCAGGCCGCGCGCAGCCAGGCCAGCGCGTCATCCGATTCCCGCGCCGCCGGCAGGCCCGGGCCGCCGGCCGCCAGCAGCAGATCGGGCACGTCCGCGACCTCGGCGTAGTGGCGCTGCGGCGTCAGCAGCATGCCGTTGGAACAGGGCACCACGCCGCGCGTCAGGCCGATCAGTTCCATCCGGTACTGGCGCGCGGGCAACAGGAAACGGTTGGCCTCGGCGAACACATCCAGCGGTCCGCAGACGTCCAGCGACTGCACGCCGGGAAACACGAGGATGGCAACGGATTTCATGGGATCGAGGGCGAGAGGGTGGGCGCGGCGCGACTGAGCGCTGCCGCCGCTAAACGCTACCTTAGCCCAAGCCTTCCTGCATGCCGATCCCCCGCGTCAGGCGTGGCCGCAAACCGTGCCACGGCGGCCGCAATCCGCCGCCTTCCGGGGCCTTGGCCGTCAGCTGCGCCATGCTGGCCGGAATCCGTCCCGCCCGACGCTGGCCCGTGGCCGGACGTCCGCGCAGACTGTCTTGCATCGCCCTCCGGGCTCGCCACGCAAGGAAATGCAGCATGCAAACGCCCTCCTCCGACCCCAGCGAACGCGTCGGTCCCGCCTTTTCCGTCGACGGCATGCTACTGGCTCGCAACAAGACACGCCAGGCCATCGAGGATATCGCCACGCGCATCCGCCCCGGCATGATCGAGGAAGACGCCGTCGCCATGGCCAAGCGGACCCTGATCGACGCCGGCCTGGCGCTCAGCTGGCATCCCACCCGCGTGCGCTTCGGCGCCAACACCATGAAGGCCATGCGCCAGGCGTCCGCGCCCGGTGTGGCGCTGGGCGAACACGACATCTTCTTTCTCGACATCGCGCCGCGCCTGGACGCCTGGGAAGGCGACGGCGGCAAGAGCTACGTGGTGGGCGATGACCCCGGGCAGGCGCGCTGCGCGCGCGACGCCGAGGCGCTGTTCCACGATGTGCGCGGCGTCTGGCTGCGCGAGCGGCTGAGCGGCCAGGCGCTGTACGCCTACGCCGACCGCCAGGCGCGCGCCATGGGCTGGGAACTGAATTTCGACCTGCCCGGCCACCGCGTGTCCGACTTCCCGCACGCGGCGATCCACACCGGCTCGCTCGCCGACCTGGCGATCCGACCGTCGGAGATGCGCTGGATCCTGGAGATCCACCTGCGCGATCCGCAGGGTCGCTACGGCGCGTTCTTCGAGGACATGCTGCTGGACGACGCGCACTATCCGGCGTGAAAGCCGCACGGGGCGCCGGCGCGCAGGGCGGCCGGCACATCCAGCGGCCCGGCGGCCGCCCCACGCCGCCCCCCGCTACGCCGCACGCACGCCGCCGATCGACACCACGCTGGCGCTGAAGTCCTTGAGCAGGGCCTCGCGCCGCGCGGCGGCCTTCTCCATCGCCGCCTCTTTCACGTGGCCGTAGCCACGGATCTCTTCGGGCACGCTGGCCAGCGCCACCGCGCGCTCCAGGTTGCCGCGATTGAGCTTGCACAGGATCGCGGTCAGCGTCTCGTGGTACTCGCGCGCCAGCTCGCGCTCGGCGCGGCGCTCGCGGGTGTAGCCGAACGGATCCAGGCGCGTGCCGCGCAGGCGCTTCATGCGCGCCAACAGACGGAACACCCGCAACATGCCGGGACCGTAGGCCTTCTTAACCAGATGTCCGTCCGGGCCGCGGCGCGCGAACAGCGGCGGCGCCAGGTGAAAGCGCAGCTTCCAGTCGCCCTCGAACTGCTCGCCGACGCGCTTGAGGAATTCGCCGTCCGTATACAGCCGCGCCACCTCGTACTCATCCTTGTAGGCCAGCAACTTGAAGTAGTAGCGCGCCACTGCCAGCGCCAGGCGCTGGGTGCCGGTGGCCTCATGCTCGGCATGCGCCACCTTGGCCACCAGGTCGGTGTACTGCTTGGCGTAGGCGGCGTCCTGATACTGCGTCAGGAACGCGCGGCGCGCCTCGACCAGGCGTTCCAGTTCGCCGGCCGGCTTCTTCAGTTCCACCACCGGGCTGGGCGCGCGCGGGCGGCGGATCTCGATGATGCCTTCCGGATGCGCCGGCGCGCCGCCATTGGCCAGCAGGCGCGTGACGCCGGCCAGGTCATGGGCCGCGCGCCGGCCCCAGGCGAAAGCGGCCAGGTTATTGGGCACCTGTTGGCCATTGAGCTCGATGGCGCGCAGCAAGGCCTCGCGTGACAGCGGCAGCCAGCCCTTCTGGTAGGCATAGCCCATCATCAACGGGTTGGAATAGATGGCGTCACCCAGCAGGCCCACGGCCAGCGCCGAGGCATCCACCGTGTGCAGGTTGTCCTTGCCGCAGGCGGCCTGCAGGTCCGCCGTCAGGTTGCCGCCCGGCAGCGTCCAGTCGGGATTGGTGACGAACGCGGCGGTGGGCGCGGTGTCGCTGTTGAGCAGCGCGCGCGAGCGGCCGGGACGCAGCCGCGCCATGGCGTCGGCGCTGGTCGCCACCACCAGGTCGCCGGCCAGCATCAGGTCGGCCTCGCCCATGGCCACGCGCGTGTTCATCAGGTGTTCCGGCGTCTGCGCCAGCACCACGTGCGAATACACCGCGCCGCCCTTCTGCGCCAGGCCGGCCATGTCCAGCACCGAACAGCCCTTGCCCTCCAGGTGCGCCGCCATGCCCAGCAACTGGCCGATGGTGACCACGCCGGTGCCGCCCACGCCGGCGATGAACACGCCATAGGCCTGCGCCAGCGCCGGCAACGCCGGCTGCGGCACGTTGTCATCGACCGCGCCCTCCGGCGCCAGCGCGCGCGGCTTGCGCAGCTTGCCGCCTTCCACCGTGACGAAGCTGGGGCAGAAGCCCTTCAGACAGGAGAAGTCCTTGTTGCAGCTGGACTGGTTGATGGCGCGCTTGCGGCCGAACTCGGTCTCCAGCGGTTCCACCGACAGGCAATGCGATTTCTGCGAACAGTCGCCGCAGCCTTCGCACACGCGCTCGTTGATGACTACGCGCCGCGCCGGATCGGGATAGGCGCCGCGCTTGCGGCGGCGGCGCTTCTCGGTGGCGCAGGTCTGGTCGTAGATCAGCACCGACACGCCGGGGTGTTCGCGCAGTTCGCGCATCACCGCGTCCAGCTCGTCGCGGTGCTTGACCGGCACGCCCGGCGCCATGCCGGCCAGGCCCTGGTATTTCTCCGGCTCGTCGGTGACCACCACGATCTTGTCGATGCCCTCGGCCGCCACCTGGCGGCTGATCATCGGCACGCTGATGGGGCCGTCCACCGGCTGCCCGCCGGTCATGGCCACCGCGTCGTTGAACAGGATCTTGTAGGTGATCGGCGCCTTGGCCGCCACCGCCGCGCGGATCGCCAGCAGGCCCGAATGAAAGTAGGTGCCGTCGCCGAGGTTGGCGAACACGTGCTTTTCTTCGGTGAACGGCGCCTGCCCCAGCCACGGCACGCCCTCGCCGCCCATCTGGGTGTAGACCTGGGTATTGCGGCCCATCCAGGTCACCATGTAGTGGCAGCCGATGCCGGCCATGCCGCGCGAGCCTTCCGGCACCCGCGTGGACGTATTGTGCGGACAGCCCGAACAGAACCACGGCTTGCGGTCCTCCACCACGCGCGGACGCGCCAGTGCCTGTTCGCGATCGGCGATGAAAGCCAGCCGCGCCTCGATGCCGGCGCGCACGTCGGCCGGCAACTCGAAGCGCAGCAGGCGCGCGGCGATGGCCTTGGCCACCATCGCCGGCGAAAACTCGTAATGCGCCGGCAGCAGCCAGTTGCCCTGCGGCACCGCCCATTCGCCACCGTCCTTGTCGTCGAACTTGCCGACCACGCGCGGAATCTTCTTGCCGCTGCCGATCCAGCTGAACAGTTCTTCCTTGAGCTGGTATTCCAGCACCTGGCGCTTTTCCTCGACCACCAGGATCTCGTCCAGGCCGTCGGCAAAGCGCGCCATACCGGTGGACTCCAGCGGCCATACCATGCCGACCTTGAACAGCCTCAGGCCGATGCGCTGGCACACGGCATCGCTGAGCCCCAGGTCGGACAGCGCCTGGCGCGTGTCCAGGTAGGCCTTGCCCGAGGTCATGATGCCGAAGCGCGCATCGCGCGCCGGCACCTGCCACAGCTCGCGGTTCAGGTTGTTGGCCCGGGCGTAGGCCAGCGCCGCGTACAGCTTGTAGTCCAGCAGCCGCGCCTCCTGCTGCAACGGCGTATCGGGGATGCGGATGTTCAGGCCGTCCGGCGGCAGCAGGAAATCCTCGGGCAGCACGATCTGCAGGCGGTACGGGTCCACGTCCACCGAGGCCGACACCTCGACGATGTCGGTGATGCACTTCATCCCGACCCAGACGCCGGCATAGCGGCTCATGGCCCAGCCATGCAGGCCGTAGTCCAGCACCTCCTGCACGCTCGACGGAAACAACGCCGGGATCATGCAGGCCTTGAGGATGTGGTCGCTCTGGTGCGGCAGCGTCGACGACTTGGCCGGGTGATCATCGCCGGCCACCACCAGCACGCCGCCGTGCGGCGAGGTGCCGGCCGCGTTGGCGTGCTTGAACACGTCGCCGCAGCGGTCCACGCCCGGCCCCTTGCCGTACCACATGCCGAACACGCCGTCGTACTTGGCGCCGGGGAACAGATTGACCTGCTGCGTGCCCCACACCGCCGTGGCCGCCAGGTCCTCGTTGATGCCCGGCTGGAACTCGACGTGGTGCGCCTTCAGGTACTTGGCCGCCTTCCACATGTTCTGGTCGACCCCGCCCAATGGCGAGCCCCGGTAGCCCGACACGAAGCCCGCCGTGTTCAGCCCCGCGCGCAGGTCGCGCAGCCGCTGCATCATCGGCAGGCGCACCAGGGCGTGGATGCCGCTCATCCAGGCGCGGCCGCTTTCCAGGGTGTACTTATCGTCCAACTGGACGGTTTCGAGCGCCGCGCGCAGCGCGGGCGTGAGGGGGGCATTCATGTCTACTCCGAGGGTCGTGGAACGCCCGCGGCAGCCAACGCATCACGCCCTCTTGAAGCGCATGCGGACAAGCGGCGGGAGGTGAATTCCGGGCGCTCGATGCGCCTCTGTCCTACGGTTGTAACCGCTCCCCCCACCCCCGGCAATAGGGCGATGCGATAATTGCGGGCATGGACTTCGCCCCCCGCATCGTCGCCTGGCAACGCCAGCATGGCCGCCACGATCTCCCCTGGCAGAACACCCGGGACCCCTACCGCATCTGGCTCTCCGAGATCATGCTGCAGCAGACGCAGGTGGCCACGGTGATCCCCTACTACGAACGTTTCCTGCAGCGTTTCCCCGACGTCGCCGCGCTGGCCGCCGCCGCCCAGGAAGACGTGATGCCCTACTGGGCCGGCCTGGGCTACTACGCCCGCGCCCGCAACCTGCACCGCTGCGCCCAGGAGATCGCGCGCGACTGGAACGGCCGCTTCCCGCCCAGCGCCGAAGCCATCGCCACCCTGCCCGGCATCGGCCGCTCCACCGCCGCCGCCATTGCTGCCTTCGCTTATGGCGAACGCTCGCCGATCCTGGACGGCAACGTCAAGCGCGTCTTCACCCGCCACTTCGGCATCGCCGGCGACCCCGCCAAGCGCGAGATCGAACAGCGCCTGTGGGCCCTGGCCGACGCCCAGGTCGAGGCCGCCCCCGGCCTGGACATGGCCGCCTACACGCAGGGCCTGATGGACCTGGGCGCTACGCTCTGTACGCGCGGCAAGCCGGCCTGCGACCGCTGCCCGGTCGCCGATACCTGCGTCGCCCGGCGCGAAGGCCGCCAGGCCGAACTGCCCACGCCCAAGGCCCGCAAGGCGATTCCGGAACGCGAGACCGCCATGCTGGTGCTGCAATGGCGCGGCGCCTATCTGCTGCAGCAACGGCCCGAGCCCGGCATCTGGGGCGGTCTGTGGAGCCTGCCGGAATTCGACGTGGCCGGCGACCCTGGCGCGGCCTCGCGGGCGCTGGGGCTGGAGCCGGAACGGCACAGCGCCCTGGCGGCGTTCTCGCACACCTTCACGCACTACCGGCTGCATGTGCGGCCCTGGTGGGTCGAGGTGCGCGCGGCCAGCCAGGTCGTCGGCCATCCGCCCAGCCGCTGGGTGGCGCCCGACGACCTGGCGGCCACGGCGCTGCCGGCGCCGGTCAAGAAATTGCTGTTGGGACTGGCACAGGCGAACGCGGCGCACGGCACGCTGTTCTGAGCATCGTCCCGCGCCGGGCGGGACTACGGAGCCGCCCGGCGTTCCTGCGCGCCGCCTCAGCCCGGCCCGGCCCCGTCCAGCAGCATCACCAGCTTCAGGTCCAGGTGCGTCGCCAGGCGGAAGGTGATCTGCTGAAAGGCCACGCGGCCGCGCCGCGGGTGCGCGAACTCGCGCAGCCCCCCTTCGCGCTCGACCACCGCGTGCCGGTTCCACCAATGGGCAAACACCGCGCTCTGCCGGTTCAGCGTATCGATCAGGGCCAGCACCGCCGGCTCATCCAGATGCGCGCCGGCATCCGCCCGGAACTCGGCCACCACGCGCCGCGCGCGCTGCTCCCAGTCCACCACCAGCGCGCGCGCCGCCGGGTCCAGAAAGATGTAGCGCAGCAGGTTCGGCTCGGGATCGCGCGCCGGCCAATCGTCGAACAGTTCGCGCAGCGGTTCATTGCAGGCCAGCACGTTCCAGGCACGGTCCAGCACGTAAGCCGGCGCGGTAATGGCGTCCACGCATTCGCGCAACGAACCCGGCGCGCCCAGCGCGTCATCGCGCGCATGCTGCGGATCGGCGCAGTCGGCCAGGTCGAACAGATAGGCCCGCTCGGCCCGCGCCAACTGCAGCACCCCCGCGATGCGCGACCACACCGACGGCGATACCGACACCTCGCGGCCCTGCTCGATCCAGGTGTACCAGGTGACGCTGATGCCGCACAGTTGCGCCACCTCTTCGCGCCGCAGTCCCGGTGTGCGGCGGCGCATGCCTTCGGGCAGGCCGGCCATCTGCGGCGTGATGCGCGAGCGGGCGCTGCGCACGAATTCGCCCAGCGCCTGGCGGCGCAGGCGGGAGCCTTCGTGGCCGGCGGCGCCGGCTGGGGGGGAGGCATTCATACCAGGATAAGCAAGGGACTTGTACGTGTATAAGGGTCGCCTATCTTAGCGTCAGAGGCGCCCGGGCGCGCGGCTGGCGACCACAGGGCGGACCGCCCACCGGGCGCGCGGCGCTCGACAATGCTACGGTCGACCCTGTATAGAAGGGATCGACCCGAAAAGCCGCAATCGACAAACATCGAACCGACGAGAAGGATTCACCGCCATGGCCACCCCCGAGCCCCCCCTGACCTGCCCGACCGTGACCGAAGCCGCGGCACTGCTGCGCGACGGCCGCGTCACCAGCGCGGCCCTCACGCAGGCCTGCCTGGACCGCATCGCGTCGCGCCAGGACCTCAACGCCTTCATCACCGTCGACGCCGACGGCGCGTTGGCGCAGGCGCGGGCGGCTGACGCGGCGCGCGCCGCCGGCCGCGCTGCGCGGCCCCTGGAGGGCGTGCCCCTGGCCATCAAGGACAACATCCACGTCGCCGGACTGTCCAATACCGCGGGCACCCCGGCCTTGCGCGACTTCGTCCCCGCCGAGGACGCCCCGGTCGTGCGGCGCCTGCGCGAAGCCGGCGCCGTCATCGTCGGCAAGACCCACATGCACGAACTGGCCTTCGGCGTCTCCGGCTACAACACCGCTTACCCCGGCCCGCGCGGCGCGGGCACGCGCAACGCCTACGACCCGGAACGCATCGCCGGCGGCTCGTCCTCGGGCAGCGGCGCCGCCGTGGGCGCGCGCCTGGTGCCAGCCGCGCTCGGCACCGACACGGGCGCCTCGGTGCGCCTGCCGGCCGCGCTCAATGGCGCCGTCGGCTTCCGGCCGTCGGTGGGCCGCTATGACGGCACCGGCATCACGCCGATTTCGCATACCCGCGACACTCCCGGCCCCATCGCCAACAGCATGGCCGACATCGCGCTGCTGGACGCCGTGCTGGCCGGCGACGCCGCCCCCCTGCCCCCCCTGCCCGCGGCCGAGCTGCGCCTGGGCCTGCCCGGCTATTTCTGGCAGGACCTGGACCCGCAGGTGGCGGCCACGGCCCAGGCCGCCCTGGAGCGGCTGCGCGCCGCTGGCGTCACCCTCATCCCGCTGGACATGCCCGGCCTGGAAGCCAGCAACGCCGCCACCGGCATGCCGCTGTGCCTGTACGAACAAAAGCCCGATCTCATCGCCTACCTGCAACGCCATGGCGTCGGCGTCAGTTTCGAGGAACTGGTGGCGCAGATCTCCAGCCCGGACGTCAAGGCCATCTTCGACGACATGATCGTGCCAGGCGTGCTGCCCACGCCCTCGGGCGAACGGCTGCCATTGCAGCCCCTGTACGACAGCGCCATCGCGGTGCATCGCGACGCGCTCATCGACGTCTACCGCCATGCCTTCCAGCAGCATGCGCTGCACGGACTCCTGTTCCCCACGGTTCCCGTGACGCCGCCCCTGGCCGGACCGCAGGCCAGCAGCCTGGAATCGTTCATGCGGCTGGCGCGCAACGTCGACCCCGGTAGCAACGCGGGGCTGCCCGGGCTCAGCCTGCCGGCGGGATTGTCGGACGCGGGCCTGCCGGTCGGGCTGGAGGTGGATGGCTTGCCTGGCGCGGACCGCACGATTCTTGCGGTCGGGCTGGCGCTCGAAAGCGTCCTGGGACGCTTGGCGCCGCCGGCGCGGGCTGGCGCGTCGGCGCTGGACTGACGGCGGAACGCCCGGAAAGCCGGCCGCCAACGGCGGCAGGCTAGTCAAGCGACAGCATGGGCGTTTGCGAGACGATGTCCACAAGGTAATCCATGACGACGCGCACCGGCTTCAGGCGGCGAAGGTCGCGATGCACGACCAGCCAGATGTCCCGCGAGAAAGCATCACCCGGATGCGCCAGCCGCGTCAGGTCGGCATGCGCATCGCCAATGAAGCAGGGCAGTCCTGCCACGCCCGCTCCCGCGCGGGCCGCGGCCAGATGGCCGCTGATATCGCTCAATTCGCAGACCACCGGCCTGCCGCCCGCGAATTCCAGCAACCAGCTTTGCTGAGGCATGTCGGCCAGGGACTCATCGTAGGCGATGAACGCCCAATCCGCTGGCGCCACCGTGGCGGCGTAGTCGCGCTGCGCGTAGAGCGCGAACGGCATGCGCCCGATGCGCCGGATCACGTTGCTGGATTCCTTTGGCCGCACCAGCCGCAAGGCGATGTCCGCCTCGCGCCGGCTCAGCGATACCTGTTGCGCCTGCGCCAGCACCGCGAGCTGGAGCCTGGGGTGGGCCAGCCGCAGAGCCGCCAGATGGCGCGCCAACAAATGCGTCGCCAAGACGGGAGGCGCGCTCAAGGTGACTTTCGCGTCCAGCGGCGCTTGATGGGCACGGGCGCGGCGCGCGATGCCAAAAGCCGCCGTTTCCATCTGCTGCGCCAGTTCCAGGATCTGCCCGCCGCGCGCCGTCAGCCGGCAGGCGCGCGGCAGCCGCTCGACCAGTTGCATCTGCAGTTCGGCTTCCAGCGCGCCCAGGCGGCGGCTGACCGTCGCGTGATCAACGCGCAATGCCCGCGCCGCGCCGGAGAGTGTCCCGGCACGGGCGATCGCCACGAAATAGCGCAGGTTCTCCCAGTCGAACATCTGTGCGTTTTCTCCAGTCTGACTGGCAATTTTATGGAATTTACGCACATATTCATACTGCCTAGCATGGCGTCAGATCAACGTCCCCCGGATTCTCGTCATGCCTTCTCGTCCTCACTCCCCGCGCGGCACGCTGCTGGCCGCGGCCACGGGTTTCGCCCTCGTGCTGCTCGATGTCAGTGTCGTCAATGTCGCCCTGGAAGCCCTGCGCCAGGAGTTTTCAACAGGCATTACCGGATTGCAGTGGGTGGTCAACGCCTACACCCTGGCATTCGCCGCGCTATTGCTGACCAGTGGCGCCCTGGGCGATCGCATCGGCGCGCGCCGCATGTTCTTGTGGGGCCTGACACTGTTCACGCTGTCATCACTGCTGTGCGGCCTGGCGAACAGCCTGGAGTTGCTGATCGCGGCCCGCCTTGCGCAGGGCATCGGCGCCGCGCTGCTGGTGCCCAATTCACTATCGATGCTGCAACGGGCGTTTCAGTCCGCGATTGCGCGCAATCGCGCGGTCGGCTGGTGGGGCGCGGTCGGCGCGCTTGCGCTGGCGGCCGGGCCGGTGCTGGGCGGCGTACTGGTCACGCATCTCGGCTGGCGCGCCATCTTCCTGTTGAATCTGCCGCTCGGCATGATCGGCCTCGTCCTGACGCTGCGCCGCGTACCGCGCGATACCGCAGGCGCGCGGCGGGATCTGGATTGGCCGGGCCAGGCGGCCGCCGCGGTGGCGCTCGCGGCGCTCACGGCCAGCCTGATCGAAGCAGGTTCGCGGGGCTGGGGCGATGCGTGGGTCCTGGCCGGCCTCGCAGCCTTCGCGCTGGGACTCGGCGCCTTTCTCTGGATCGAATCGCATGCGCCAACGCCGATGCTGCCACTGGCGTTGTTCCGCGTGCCGATGTTCACGGTTTCATCCGTGTCCGGCATGATGGTGAACTTCGCGTACTACGGCCTGGTGTTCGTGCTGAGTCTGTTCTTCCAGATCCAGCAGCACCTGTCGCCCCAACAGGCGGGATTTGCATTCCTGCCCATGACAGTCGTCCTGATCGGCGCGAATATCGTGGCAGGCCGGCTTATTGCCCGCCTGGGCGCGCGCCGCCTGATGGTGCTGGGGTTGGGGCTCGCGACCGCCGGCTACCTGCTGATGCTGCTGGCCAGCCGCGACGGTCGCTACGCACTGCTTGTCGTGCCGATGCTGATGGCCGGCGGCGGCATCGCGCTGACGATCCCCACCATGACCAATGCCACGCTCTCGTCGGTGGATGTGTCGCGCGCCGGCATTGCCTCGGGCGTACTCAACTCGGCCAGGCAGATTGGCGGCATGCTGGGCGTTGCCGTGTTCGGGTATCTGGTGCGCGACACCGCGCCACGGGCATTCATGCATGGCATGTACGCATCGATGGCGTTGGCGGTCGCCTCTCTGGCCCTTGGGGCGCTCCTGTGCCTGGCGGGCATGCCAGGCGCCCCGGGCCGGGAAAGGCCGTAAAGGCCAATCCCTCGCCGCCCGGCCTTCAACCCAGGTTCGGCGCCAGCGTGCGCTTCAGATCCTCGATGCTGCGGCCGCTGCGCGCGGCGTAGTCCTGCAACTGGTCTTCGCCGATGATGCCGACGTTGAAGTACTGCGACTGCGGGTGGCTGAAGTAGAAGCCCGACACGCTCGAAGCGGGGAACATGGCATAGCTGTCGGTCAGCATCATGCCGATGTCGGCGCCGTCCAGCACGCGGAACATGTCGGTCTTGACCACGTGTTCCGGGCAGGCCGGATAGCCGGGCGCCGGGCGGATGCCGACGTACTTCTCGGCGATCATGTCGTCGTTGGACAGCGCCTCGTCGGGCGCGTAGCCCCACAGGTCCTGGCGCACGCGGGCGTGCAGGCATTCGGCGAAAGCTTCGGCCAGGCGGTCGGCCAGCGACTTGAGCATGATGCCGGAGTAGTCGTCCAGCGCCTTCTCGAATTCGGCTTCCTTCTTCTCGATGCCCAGACCGGCGGTCACCGCGAACATGCCGATGTAGTCCAGCTTGCCGCTGGACTTGGGCGCGATGAAATCGGCCAGCGACTTGTTGCTGACCCCCTCGCGCTTGGCGCCCTGCTGGCGCAGGTTGCGGTAGGTGAACAGCACCTCGCTGCGGCTCTCGTCCTTGTAGACCTCGATGTCCTCGTCGTTGACGCGGTTGGCCGGATAGAAGCCGACCACGCCATTGGCAGTCAGCCAGCGGCCCTCGACGATGCGCTTCATCATGGCCAGGCCGTCGGCATAGACCTTGCGCGCCTGCTCGCCCACCACCTTGTCGTCCAGGATCGCCGGGAACGGGCCGAACAGGCTCCAGGTCTGGAAGAACGGGCCCCAATCCACGTATTTGGCGATCTCGGCCAGGTCGTAGCTCTTGAAGGTGCGGCGGCCGATGAACTTGGGGCGCGGCGGCGTATAGCGGTCCCAGTCGATCTGCGGGCGCGAGGCGCGCGCCTCGGCCAGCGGCAGGATCGGCGTGGCCTTGCGGTTGGCGTGGCGGCGGCGCACGTCCTCGTATTCCTTGGCCAATTCCGCCAGGTAGGCGTCCGCCTGGTCGGACATGAGGCTGGTGGCCACGCCCACCGAGCGGCTGGCGTCCGGCACGTAGATCACCGGGCCTTCGTAGTTGGGCGCGATCTTCACGGCGGTATGCACGCGGCTGGTGGTGGCGCCGCCGATCATCAGCGGCACCTTGCGGCTGCGGAAATACTCGTCGCGCTGCATTTCCGAGGCGACGTAAGCCATTTCCTCCAGGCTCGGCGTGATCAGGCCCGACAGGCCGACGATGTCGGCATTCTCTTCCTTGGCCTTCTCCAGGATCTGGGCGCAGGGCACCATCACGCCCATGTTCACCACTTCGAAGTTGTTGCACTGCAGGACCACCGACACGATGTTCTTGCCGATGTCGTGCACGTCGCCCTTGACCGTGGCGATGACGATCTTGCCCTTGGCGCGCACGTCGCCGCCAGCCGCCGCGATCTGGCGCTTTTCCTCTTCGATGAAGGGAATCAGGTGGGCCACGGCCTGCTTCATCACGCGCGCCGACTTCACCACCTGCGGCAGGAACATCTTGCCGGCGCCGAACAGGTCGCCGACCACGTTCATGCCGTCCATCAGCGGGCCTTCGATCACCTCGATCGGGCGGCCGCCGCGCGCGGCGATCTTCTGCCGCACCTCTTCGGTGTCCTCGACGATGAAGGCGGTGATGCCGTGCACCAGCGCATGCGACAGGCGCGCCTCGACCTCCGCGTTGCGCCAGGCCAGATCTTCTTCCTTCTTGGCGCCCGAGCCCTTCACCGTGTCGGCGAACTGCACCAGGCGTTCGGTCGGCGTGCGCTCATCGGCCGGATCGGTCTTGCCGACCGGCTCGGCGCGGTCCAGCACCACGTCCTCGACGAGGTCGCGCAGCGTGGGATCGAGGTCGGCGTACACGCCCAGCTGGCCGGCGTTGACGATGCCCATCGTCATGCCTTCCTTGACCGCGTAGTACAGGAACACCGTGTGGATGGCTTCGCGCATCGGCTCGTTGCCGCGGAACGAGAAGCTCACGTTCGACACCCCGCCCGAAATACGGGCATGGGGCAGGTTGTCGCGGATCCAGCGGGTGCCCTCGATGAAATCGACGGCGTAATGGTTGTGCTCGTCGATGCCGGTGGCGACCGCGAACACGTTGGGATCGAAAATGATGTCTTCCGGCGGGAAGCCTTCTTCCTCGACCAGGATCTTGTAGGCGCGGCCGCAGATTTCCTTGCGGCGCTCCAGCGTGTCGGCCTGGCCCAGCTCGTCGAACGCCATCACCACCACCGCCGCGCCATAGCGGCGGCACAGGCGGGCGTGGTGGCGGAACGGCTCCAGGCCTTCCTTCATCGAGATCGAGTTGACCACCGGCTTGCCCTGCACGCACTTCAGGCCGGTTTCGATCACTTCCCATTTGGAACTGTCGATCATCACCGGCACCCGCGCGATGTCGGGCTCGGAGGCGATCAGGTTCAGGAAGCGGTGCATGCACGCCACCGAGTCCAGCATCGCCTCGTCCATGTTGATGTCGATGATCTGCGCGCCGTTCTCGACCTGCTGACGGGCCACGGCCAGCGCCTCGTCGTATTTCTCTTCGCGGATCAGGCGCGCGAACATCTTGCTGCCGGTGACGTTGGTGCGTTCGCCCACGTTCACGAACAGCGTGTCTTCGTCGATGTTCAGCGGCTCCAGGCCCGACAGGCGGGTCTTGACGGGGATCTCCGGCACCACCCGCGGCGTCAGCGCCGTGACCTTGTCGGCGATGGCGCGGATGTGGTCGGGCGTGGTGCCGCAGCAGCCGCCCGACATGTTCACCAGCCCGGCGCGGGCGAATTCCTCCAGCAGCGCCGAGGTGTCGGCCGGCGTCTCGTCGAAGCCGGTTTCGGCCATCGGGTTGGGCAGGCCGGCGTTGGGATAGACGCAGACGTAGGTGTCGCAGATCTTGGACAGCTCGGCCACGTACGGGCGCATCAGCGCCGCGCCCAGCGCGCAGTTCAGGCCGATGGTGACCGGACGCGCGTGGCGCACCGAATTCCAGAAAGCCTCGACCGTCTGGCCCGACAGGATGCGGCCGGAGGCGTCGGTGACGGTGCCCGAGATCATCACCGGCAGGCGCACGCCGCGCTGCTCGAACACTTCCTCGGTGGCGAAGATCGCCGCCTTGGCGTTGAGCGTATCGAAGATGGTTTCGATCAGCACGATGTCGATGCCGCCATCCAGCAGACCATTGAGCTGCTCGATATAGGCCACCCGCAGCTCGTCGAAGGTGACGTTGCGCGCGCCCGGATCGTTCACGTCGGGCGAGATCGACGCCGTTTTGGGCTGGGGGCCGAGCGCGCCGGCCACGAAGCGCGGCTTGTCCGGCGTGCTGTACTGGTCACAGGCCGCGCGCGCCAGCTGTGCCGACACCAGGTTCAATTCGTAGGCCAGTTCCGGCAGGTCGTAGTCGCCCTGCGCGATCGAGGTGGCGCCGAAGGTGTTGGTTTCGATGACGTCGGCGCCAGCCTCCAGGTACTGGCGGTGGATCTCCGCGATCACGTCCGGCCGCACCAGCGACAGCAATTCGTTGTCGCCCTTCAGGTCCTTGCCGTGGTCGGCGAAACGCTCGCCACGGAAATCGGCCTCGCCCAGCTTGTAGCGCTGGATCATCGTGCCCATGGCGCCATCCAGGATCAGGATGCGCTGGCCGAGCAATCGGGCGAAATCGCCGCCACGGGTAAAGCTCTCGGGCGGATAAGGCAGGCGGGGATACGGCACGTTCGGGTCCGGAAGGAAGGTTTGGGACAGCAGGGACGACGGCGCGAATGTCGCGAAAATGCGATAAACGCCGAAAAATCAACCCCTGATCGTAACAAAACGGACCCTGTTACGGCCCGCGATGATACAGTTTCGGCCCCGAACCGGTGCTTTCGGCGCAACAGGACAGGCAAGAACGCAACACTTGCCGGTCCGCGTGCGAAAGGTAAACGGGAAACAGGAAGACGTCCGCCCCGCCGCCCACCAGGCTGGCATGGCGGGTATCCAGCCTGTGCTGCCCCCGCAACGGTCCCCATGCGCGCGATGCGCCCATGGCAGCCCGATACCGGCCTGTTCGATCGCCAGGACGCCCGTCCGGCACCCGCCCCCTCCCGGGACGCGGCGTGGCCCGGGTTTCCTCCCCATCGTGATTGACCTGCGGGGTCGCGGGTCGCATCGAGGTCCAGTAGATGAAATCCCGCTCCATCCGGCGCTACGCCGGCGCCCTGCTCTGCTCCGCCCCGGCCCTGTCGGCCGCCCAGCAAGCCGCCACCCCCGAACTTGACGCCATCACCGTCACCGCCCAGCGCGTGCCGACCGACGGCCGCACGCTGCCGGTGTCGATCTCGGTCATCACCGCCGAAGACATCGCCGCCAGCAGCGCCCGCACCATGCAGGACCTGCTGTCGACGCAAGCCGGCATCCACCTGATCAACACCACCAGCGCCAGCGACAACGCCATCGTCGACCTGCGCGGCTTCGGCATCACCGGCGCCAGCAACACGCTGATCATGATCGACGGCGTCAAGCAGAACACCAACGACCTGTCGGCCCCGAGCCTGGGCGTGGTGCCGCTGGATCAGGTCGAACGCGTCGAAATCGTGCGCGGCAGCGGCTCGGTGCAATACGGCGGCGGCGCCACCGGCGGCGTGATCAACATCATCACCCGCAAGGATTTCGCCAAGGAACCGGTCACGGCCCGCGCCACCGCCACCTTCGGCAGCTACGGCCTGCGCCAGTACGACGCCGCCGTGGCCCTGAACAACCAGAAAGTGGGCGTGGATGCCTACATGCAATCGCTGCACAGCGACGGCTACCGCGAGCACAGCGGCGAAAGCCGCGAGGGCGGCGGCGGCGGCATCACTTTCCGCCACGACAGCGGCTCGATCCGCCTGTTCGGCAACACCACCACGCAGAAACTGGACCTGCCCGGCCCGCGCCTGATCAACCCGACCACCGGCGAAAACCAGTTCGAAAGCGACCCGCGCGGCGCCAAGAACAAGGTCGACTACGTCAAGACCACCAGCACCACCTTCGGCCTGCAGATCGAACAGCAGATCGGCGCCGGCACCCTGTACGCCGACGCCTCGACCCGCGAGAAGAAGCTCAACGGCCTGTCGTACGACGGTTTCGGTGACACGCTGCGCCAGCAGAAGCTGGAAGAGAACCTGGCCAGCCTGCGCTACCGCCTGCCGATCAACGGCGGCCACAGCGTGGTGTTCGGCGCCGACGCGCAGGAAGCCAAGACCTCCGCCGACCAGAACGCCTACTACGACGTCACGCCGTCCAAGTGGCAGTCGCGCCAGCGCCAGTACGGCCTGTTCGCCGAAGGCCAGATCCGCGCCACCGACAGCACCTACGTCACCCTGGGCGCGCGCCGCCAGTACGCCTCCGACAAGCTCGACGTGATTTCCGGCTCGGGCGAGGAATCGGACAAGGGCCACCACCTGACCGCCTGGCAACTGGGCGTGCGCCAGGACCTGCCCGCCGGCTTCGGCCTGTACGGCAAGGTCGGCCGCAGCTTCCGCCTGCCCAACGCCGATGAAGCCCTGTCGGTGCAATCGCCGCTGGCGCCGCAGACGTCCACCGACAAGGAACTGGGCGTGACCTGGGCCTCGGACACCACCCGCGCCCGCCTGTCGTGGTTCCGCTATGACCTGACCAACGAGATCCAGTACAACCCGCTGGCCGACGGCATGTGGGGCCCGGGCACGGGCGCCAACACCAACCTCGATCCGACCCGCCGCCAGGGCATCGAGCTGGAAGGCCACCACAAGCTGACCAGCAGCCTGACGCTGGACGCCAACCTGACCTGGATGGAAGCGCAATTCCGCTCGGGCACCTACGCCGGCGTCGACCTGTCGGGCAAGACCGTGCCGCTGGCGCCCAAGTGGCTGGCCAACGCCGGCGTGACCTGGCGCCCCACCGACGCCTTCCTGTGGAACGTGACGGCGCAGTACGTGGGCAAGTCGCGCATGGACAACGACCAGGCCAACCAGTTCGATACCCAGCTGGACGCCTACGTGCTCTTCAATACCAAGGTGGCCTACAAGTTCACCCGCAACATCGAAGGCGCGTTCGGCATCAACAACATCCTGGACCGCAAGTACGCCACCTACGGCATCCGTGGCGGCGATGCCTCGTTCCAGATGCTGGGCCCGGTTGCCAACTACAACCTGTACCCCGCGCCCGGCCGCAACTTCTACGCGTCCCTCACGGTGCGTTACTGAGCGGCGATCCGATATAGTCGGCGTTGTTCCACGCCGACCTATCGATCCCTCGCATGACCTGCGTCCGCGCCCTTTCGCTCGCCGTCCTGGGGCTGCTGTCCGCCCCGGGCGCGGCGGCGGCCGATACCGCCGCAGGCAGCCCGGCGGCCATCCACGCGCGCGACGATCGCGGCCGCGAGGTCACCTTGGCCGCGCCAGCGCGGCGCGCGGTCACCCTGGCGCCACACGCCACCGAGCTGGTCTACGCGGCCGGCGCCGGCGACTACCTGGTCGCCACCATCCGCGGCAGCGACTATCCGCCCGCCGCCCGCGCCCTGCCCGTCATCGGCGACGGCACCCAGCCCGATCCCGAACGCGTGGCCGCCACCCGGCCCGACCTGGTCATCGCCTGGCAACCGTCCGCCGCCGCGCCGCTGGCGCGCGTGATGGACAAGCTGGGCGTGGCCCTCTACTACAGCGATCCGCAGACGCTGGCGGCCATTCCCGACGCGGTCGAGCGCCTGGGCGTGCTGTTCGGCACCGAGGCGCGGGCCGCCCCCGCCGCCCGGGCCCTGCGCGCGCGCCTGGACGCGCTGGCCGCGCGCTACGCCGGCCGCGCGCCGGTGCGCGTGTTCGTGCAGGCGGGCCTGGACCCCCTCTACACCCTCAACCACACCAGCATCGTCAGCGACGCGCTGCGCCTGTGCGGCGGCGTCAATGTGTTTGGCGACGCGCCCGTGGTGGCGCCGCAGGTCGGCCTGGAAAGCGTGCTGGCGGCGCGGCCCGACGCGGTGCTGGCCGGGGTCTCCACGCCCGCCGACACCGCCCGCAACCTGGCCGCCTGGCGCGCCATGGGCCTGCCGGCGGCGCAGGCCGGCCACGTCTACGGCATCGATGCCGACGCGCTCTATCGCCCTGGCCCGCGCCTGGTCGACGCGGCCGAGCAGTTGTGCGCGGACCTGGACCGGTTGCGCCAACCCTAGGCGGCCCAGCGCGCGCAGCCCCGCGCAGCCTCGCCACGCCGGCCGCCAGGGATACCCCTGCCGCCGACCCGGTCATTGGCGCGCCCCATGGCTGCGCGCCAAGCGCGATTTCTGGAACGCCGCGGCCCCGCCGCGCGGGCGGGCGCGCCGCCCCGTGCTTTATCATTCGCCTAACCGTGATCAACCCGTTGATCCGCCCGATGATCAGCCAGCCCCGCGGGTCCCGCAGCGCGCGCCCGCCCTTTGACACACCGCCATGACCACTCAAGACACTCTCACCATCGCCGGCCGCGCCTACTCGTCGCGCCTGCTCGTCGGCACCGGCAAGTACAAGGATTTCGAACAGACCCGCGCCGCGCTGGACGCCAGCGGCACGGAGATCGTCACGGTCGCCATCCGCCGCACCAACATCGGCCAGAACCCGGGCGAGCCCAACCTGCTCGACTACGTGCCGATGTCCAAGTTCACGCTGCTGCCCAACACCGCCGGCTGCTACTCGGCCGACGACGCGGTGCGCACGCTGCGCCTGGCGCGCGAACTGCTGGACGGCCACGCCCTGGTCAAGCTGGAAGTGCTGGGCGATCCGCACACGCTGTTCCCCAACATGCCCGAAACCCTCAAGGCCACCAAGACGCTGGTCGATGAGGGCTTCCAGGTCATGGTCTATTGCACCGACGATCCCATCCAGTGCCGCATGCTCGAAGACATGGGCGCCGTGGCCGTGATGCCGCTGGCCTCGCTGATCGGCTCCGGCATGGGCATCCTCAACCCCTGGAACCTGCGCCTGATCATCGACCAGGCCCGCGTGCCGGTGGTGGTGGACGCCGGCGTGGGCACCGCCTCGGACGCCGCCATTGCCATGGAACTGGGCTGCGATGCCGTGCTGATGAACACCGCCATCGCCGCCGCGCGCGACCCGGTGCTGATGGCCAGCGCCATGAAGAAGGGCGTGGAATCCGGCCGCGAGGCTTTCCTGGCCGGCCGCATGCCCAGGAAGCTCTACAGCGGCGCGCCCAGCTCGCCCACCGAGGGCCTGATCACCGCCGCCCCCGGCGCCGCCAAATGAGCAGCCGCCAAGCGGCCGGCGGCGGCCGTCCCATCCCCAACGCGCTCACCATTGCCGGCGTCGACCCGTCCGGCGGCGCCGGCATCCTGGCCGACGTCAAGGCCATGAGCGCCCTGGGCGCCTACGGCTGCGCCGTGATCGCCGCGCTCACCGCCCAGAATACCCAGGGCGTCAGCGGCATCTCGCCGGTGCCGCCGGCCTTCGTCGGCCAGCAGATCGACACCCTGTTCGCCGATGTGCGCATCGATGCCGTCAAGATCGGCATGCTGGGCCAGCAGCCGGTCATCCAGGTGGTGGCCGAAAAACTGGCCAAGTGGACCCCGGCTCACGTGGTGCTGGACCCGGTCATGGTGGCCAAGAGCGGCGACCTGCTGCTGGAGCGCGATGCCGTCGGCGCCATGCGCGAAGCCCTGCTGCCGCAGGCCACGCTGCTGACCCCCAACCTGCCTGAAGCCGGCGTGCTGCTCGAAGAGCGGCCGGTGGAAACGGTCAAGGAAATGCGGCGCGTGGCCGAGCGCCTGCGCAACAAGCTGGCACACGCGGGCCAGCGCTGGGTCATGGTCAAGGGTGGCCACCTGCCCGGCAACGACACCATCGACCTGCTGCACGACGGCGACCGCATGATCGAGCTGCCCGGCCACCGCATCGAGACCGCCAATACCCACGGCACCGGCTGCACCCTGTCGGCCGCCCTGGCCGCCCTGCTGCCGCAGGTCGAGGATGTGCCCGAGGCCGCCCGCCGCGCCAAGGCCTACCTGACCGAGGCCATCCGCCACGCCGAACGCCTGTCGGTCGGCTCCGGCCACGGGCCGGTGCATCACTTCCACGCCTGGTGGTAAGGTCGGCCGGGGGCATACCGTCCCCGGTTGCCGGCTCCTCGCGCGCCACGCAATGCCCCCTCATCGCGTCCGAAAGCGCCGGGCGGGCGGGCGCTTTGCCCAGGCGATAACCCGCCCGCCCACCCGGCGGCGTCACAGGACGCTACGAATCGGTACAATGGTCGGCTGATTCCTCCGCTTTTTTTCAGACCGTCATGAACGCTTCGACCCTGCCCGACGTAGAACAAGCCCGCTTCAACATGGTGGAACAGCAGATCCGCCCGTGGGACGTCCTGGACGCCAACGTGCTGCAAGCGCTGTTCGATGTGCGCCGCGAACAGTTCGTTCCGCCGGCCCTGCGCGCCCTGGCGTTTTCCGACCTGGAACTGCCGCTGGAAATCAACGCGGTCAACACCCGCCAGAACATGCTGGCGCCCAAGGTCGAGGCCCGCCTGGCCCAGGAACTGCAACTGAGCAAATCCGACTGCGTGCTGGAAATCGGCACCGGCTCGGGCTACCAGGCCGCCTTGCTGGGCTACCTGGCGCAGCAGGTCACCTCGGTCGAGATCGACAGCCGCCTGGTCACGTTCGCGCAGCAGAACCTGCAGATGAACAACGTCACCAACGTCAAGGTCGAGACCGGCGACGGCCGCAACGGCTGGGGTTCCACCGAATACGACGCGATCCTGGTGACAGGCTCCGTGCCGGTCGTGCCGGATGCCCTCAAGTACCAGTTGCGCGTGGGTGGCCGCCTGGTCGTCGTCGTCGGCCAGGCCCCCGTCATGACGGCCTGTCGCATCACCCGCACCACCGCCGCCAGCTTCGAAACCGTCAATCTGTTCGAAACGGTCATCAAGCCCCTGCGCGGCGCCACGGTGTCGCAGTTCAAGTTCTGAATCCCCTGGGCCGGACCGCGCGGTCCGGCCGCGCCGGTCCTCCCGGCAACGGGCTCCCGGCCCCGGATTCCCTGGAGCAGCACCCCTCCTCCTGACACATCATGCGCGTCCGACTGCTTACGGCTTTACTGGTTTTTACCTCCGCCGCAAGTGTCGGTCCGTCCCTCGCGTGCGCGCAGAACCTGCTGCAGGTGTGGCAATCCGCCCTCGGCAATGACCCGATCTACGCCGCGGCGCGCGCCAACTACCGCGCCGGCCTGGAAAAGGAACCGCAGGCGCGCGCCCTGCTGCTGCCCGAAGTCTCGGCCGGCGTCGGTGGCGCTTACCAGGAAACCCGCAGCACCCGCGGCCTGAGCATGGCCTACAGCGGCGGCCGCGGCGTCTGGGACCTGGCGCTGACCCAACCCCTGTTCGACTGGGCCCGCTGGCAGAACTACGAGCAGTCCAAGCTGATCGTGGCCGACGTCGAAGTGCAGTTGCGGCAGGCCTACCAGGACCTGCTGCTGCGCGTGGCCGACGCCTATTTCAATGTGCTGTACGCCCAGGATGCCCTGACCGCGACCGAGGCCGAAAAAGCCGCCGTGGCCGGGCAGCTGGAGTCGGCCAAGCGCAATTTCGAACTCGGCAACGCCACCATCACCGACACCTACGAGGCGCAGGCGCGCTATGACCTGGTGGTGGCGCAGGAGCTGCGGCTGCAGAATGACCTGGACGTGCGCCGCGACGAGCTGGCCCGGATCATCGGCAGCCCGCCCGGGGCGCTGGCCGAGCTGCCGCCCGGCGTGCAACTACCGGCGCCGCAGCCGGCGCGGGTGGCCGACTGGAGCACGCAGGCCGAGTCCTCCAGCCTCGAGGTGCTGCGGGCCCAACTGCTGACCCGCATCGCCGGCCGCGAGATCCAGATCGCCAAGAGCGGCCACTACCCCACGCTGAACCTGCGCGCCACCAGCGGCAGCGCCAGCGACGCCGTGATGCGCAACGCCGCGCCGGGCAAGCCGATCGACAGCACCATCGGCGTGGTGCTGTCGATTCCACTGTATTCGGGCGGCGGCGTGTCGTCGCAGGTGACGGAAAAAGTGCAGTTGGAACAAAAGGCGCGCCATGATTTCGAGGCCGCGCGGCGCCAGGCGGTGCAGGCCGCGCGCCAGTACTACACCGGCGTCACCAGCGGCCTGGCGCGCATCCAGGCGCTCGAGGCTGGCGAGAAGTCCAGCCGCGCCGCGGTCGAGGCCAACCGCACGGGTTATGAAGTGGGCGTGCGCATCAACCTGGACGTGCTCAACGCCCAGCAGCAGCTCTATGCCACCCAGCGCGACCTGGCGCTGGCGCGCTACAGCACGGTATTGGCGGGGCTGCGCCTGAAGGCCACCAGCGGCATCCTCGGCGAAGCCGACCTGGACGCCATCAACCGCCTGCTGCGCGAGCCGCGCTGAGCGCGGGAGGGCCGCCTCAGGCGCCCTGGATCTTCCTGACCAGCGCCGTGGTGGAGCGCTCGAACTCGAACGGAATCGCCACCGCGCGCCCGCCCCAGGACTTGACCAGGGCCGTCTCGGGCAGTTTCTCCATGTCGTAGTCGCCGCCCTTGACGATCAGGTCAGGCTTGAGCTGGCCGATCAGGGCCTCGGGCGTGTCCTCGTGGAACGACGTGACCACGGTGACGAAGCCCAGCGCCGCCAGCAGCGCGGCGCGGTCCTCCATGCGGTTCAGGGGACGCTCTTCGCCCTTGCCCAGCCGGCGCACCGATTCATCGGTGTTGACCGCCACGACCAGCGTGGCGCCCAACTGGGCGGCCTGGTCCAGGTAGGTGGCGTGCCCGCGATGCAGGATGTCGAAGACGCCATTGGTGAACACCAGCGGCCGCGGATAGCGGCCAGCGGCGACGGCGGCGACGCAGTCGTCGCGGGACAGGACTTTGGATTCGAAACGGGCGGCTGGCATGGCGCGATTGTACGACGGCGGCCGCCCCGGCCGGCCTGTGCGGCCAACCCCGGGGGACAGCGCCGGCTCAGGCGCCGGCCAGCACGATGTCCTTTTCCCGGGGCAACACCAGCGCCGTCATTTCCTTGCGGTAGCGGTTCAGGTCCTTGACCGTCTCGAAACTGCGGTCCATCAGCTTGGACAGGATGTGCAGGATGCGGGTGGCGACCTTCTGCTCCCAGACGCCGTCAAAGCGGATCTGGCTGTCCAGCCAGTGCTCCAGCCAGCCCGGCTCGGGCAGGCGCGACTGCACCGTATCGTTGGGGAACAGGTCCTTGTTGACGTGCAGGTTGGTCGGGTGCAGCGCCTGCTGGGTGCGGCCGGCCGAGGCCATCAGCACGCCGATCTTGGAGAACGCCAGGCGCGCCTGGACGCTGGTGTCCTCGCCGCGGTTGTGCAGCGCGCGGCGCATGTACTGCAGGTAGGCGCCGGCGTGGCGGGCCTCGTCCTGCGCCACGGTCTTGTAGATGGCCTTGATGACCGGCTCGGTATGCCATTCGGCGGCGCGGCGGTACCAATGGTTCAGGCGCACTTCGCCGCAGAAGTGCAGCATCAGCGTTTCCAGCTCGGGCGCGACGTCGAATTCGAAACGCACGTTGTGCAGCTCTTCTTCGGTGGGCACCAGGTCGGGACGGAAACGGCGCAGGTATTCGATCAGCACCAGGGAATGCTTCTGTTCCTCGAAGAACCACACCGACATGAACGCGCAGAAATCGCTGTCGCCGCGATTGTCGCGCAGGAACATCTCGGTGGCCGGCAGCGCGGCCCATTCGGTGATGGCGTTCATCTTGATCGTTTGCGCCTGCTCGTCCGAGAGCTTGCTGCGATCGAAGTCGCCCCAGGGAATATCGTGCGCCATGTTCCAGCGCACCGCTTCCATGGTCTTGAAGAGTTCAGGATAAAGCATGTTCTGCCCTTGTTTTCGTCCCGCTAGTGGGGCTATGGAAATTGATGAATGGCGCACGCGCTTGCCGGCGTGACGCTGCACAAGCCTCCGCAGCGCTATTTTTCGCCGTCTCCCGCGAAGCTATGATGACCGTTTCATGAATGAAACATGACAGGGGATCGCACCTACATCATCGCGCCGCCTATCGGGTCAAGGCCCACAGCGCCACCCCGATGCCCAGGGCCAGCACGCCAACCAGCGCCGCGATGAGCCGGTTGCCCTGCTCCTGGGCCCGCCGCAGTTGCACCATCTCGGCCAGCAGCGCCGGCGACAGGTTCGGGCGGTTCAGGTGGTCATGGACCAGCCTGGGAAGCGCCGGCAGCATCTGCGACCACTGCGCGGCTTCTTTTTCCAGGCTCTGCCGCAAGCCCTTGATCCCGACACGCTGGCGCATCCAGCGTTCCAGGTAGGGCTTGGCGGTCTTCCAGAGATCCA
>LXNH01000013.1_pt1 | contig 37131 bp, 34 predicted proteins | sample 809111 | NCBI WGS metagenome assembly LXNH01 (sample SAMN04870528, study PRJNA318959) | seawater metagenome | biome: 00002010; material: water; isolation source: marine seawater | place: Greece: Milos, Mediterranean Sea | collected 2013-05-29 | depth 5-7 m
CTGCTCGACAACCTGATCGGCAACGCCCTGAACCACGGCGCGCCCCCGGTCGATGTCAGCCTGCGCCGCGAAGGCCGCGATGCGGTGCTGGACGTGGCCGACCATGGCCCGGGCATCGCGCCGGAACGCCGCCAGGAGGCATTGCGGCCGTTCAGCCGCCTGGACGATGCCCGTACCCGCACCGGCAGCGTCGGCCTGGGACTGGCGCTGGCCGAGGCCATCGCCCGCGCCCACGGCGGCTCGCTGGAACTGCTGCAGGCCGGGTCGGGCGGGTTGTGCGTGCGGGTCAAGCTGCCGGTTGCGGACGGCGGCTGATCCGGCCCGGGCGCGTTTTGCACCCGGCGCCGGCGCCGCGTGCGGCGGTTACGGTACGATGCAGCATCCCGCTCAGCATTCTGTTGTTTCCGCACCATGGCCATCCAGTCCGATTCGCTTTCCTCTCGTCCCGACGCGCCCCGCATCGTGGCGCCGCAGCCGGCGTCGCCCAACGAGGAGTCGATCGAACGCGCCCTGCGTCCCAAGGCGTTGCAGGAGTATGTCGGCCAGCAGCGTGCGCGCGAACAGCTCGAGATCTTCATCGCCGCCGCCCGCAAGCGCGGCGAGGCGCTGGACCACGTGCTGCTGTTCGGCCCGCCGGGCCTGGGCAAGACCACGCTGGCCCACATCATCGCGCACGAAATGGGCGTGCAGCTGCGCCAGACCTCCGGCCCCGTGCTCGAACGTCCCGGCGACCTGGCCGCGCTGCTGACCAACCTGGAAAAGAACGACGTCCTGTTCATCGACGAAATCCACCGCCTGTCTCCCGTGGTCGAGGAAATCCTCTATCCGGCGCTGGAGGATTTCCAGATCGACATCCTGATCGGCGAAGGCCCGGCCGCGCGCAGCGTCAAGCTCGACCTGCAGCCGTTCACGCTGGTCGGCGCCACCACCCGCGCCGGCATGCTCACCAACCCGCTGCGCGACCGTTTCGGTATCGTTTCGCGGCTGGAGTTCTACAACGCCGACGACCTCGGCCGCATCGTCACCCGCAGCGCCGGCCTGCTCAACGCCATCATCACGCCGGATGGCGCCGCCGAGGTGGCGCGCCGCGCCCGCGGCACGCCGCGCATCGCCAACCGCCTGCTGCGGCGCGTGCGAGACTACGCCGAGGTCAAGGCGGGCGGCACGATCGACGCCGATGTCGCCGGCCGCGCCCTGGCCATGCTCGAGGTCGATCCGCAAGGCCTGGACCTGATGGACCGCAAGCTGCTCGAGGCCATCATCCACAAGTTCGACGGCGGCCCCGTGGGCGTCGACAGCCTGGCCGCCGCCATCGGCGAAGAACGCGACACCATCGAGGACGTGATCGAGCCCTACCTGATCCAGCATGGCTATCTGCAGCGCACGCCGCGCGGCCGCACCGCCACCCTGAGCACCTGGCGCCACCTGGGCTTGACCCCGCCCGCGGGCTCAGCCAGCGGCAGCGGCGAGCTGTTCGGCAAGTAAATCGCTCGGGCATCCCGGGGCAGCGGCGCCGGCGGGTTTATGATCCGGAGGTTTCGTTTCCGACTTTCTCCGCGATCCAAGGACTGCTTCCATGCTGCCCGAACTACCTTCATTCGACGACGTCGCGCGCGCCAGCGAGCGCCTGGCCGGCCATGCGCATCGCACGCCGGTGCTGACCTCGACCACCGCCGACGCCATCGCCGGCGCCTCGCTGTTCTTCAAGTGCGAGAACTTCCAGCGCATGGGCGCGTTCAAGTTCCGCGGCGGCTTCAACGCCATCGCGCGCCTGACCCCTGAGCAGCGTGCCGCCGGCGTGGTCACGTTTTCGTCGGGCAACCATGCGCAGGCGATTGCGCTGGCCTCCAAGCTGCAGGGCGTGCAGGCCACCATCATCATGCCGCTGGATGCGCCCGCGGCCAAGCGTGCCGCCACCGAGGGCTACGGCGGCCGGATCGTCACCTACGACCGCTACACCGAAGATCGCGAGGAAATCGCCCGCCGCATTCAGGCCGAGACCGGCGCCACGCTGATTCCGCCGTACGACCACGAGGACGTGATCGCGGGGCAGGGCACCGCGGCCAAGGAGCTGTTCGAGGACGTCGGCGAATTGGATTACCTGTTCGTGTGCCTGGGCGGCGGCGGGCTGTTGTCGGGCTCGGCGCTGTCGGCGTTCGCGCTCAGTCCGCGCTGCCTGGTCTATGGCGTCGAGCCGGAAGCCGGCAACGACGGCCAGCAATCGCTGCGCAAGGGCGAGATCGTCCGCATCCAGGCGCCCAAGACCCTGGCCGATGGCGCCGCCACCACCCATCTGGGCCATCTGACCTTCCCCCTCATCCAGAAGTACGTGCGCGACATCGTCACGGTGACGGATGAGCAGTTGGTCTCGACCATGAAATTCTTCGCCGAGCGCATGAAGATGGTGGTGGAACCCACCGGCTGCCTGGCGGCCGCGGCCGTGCTGCAGGGGGTGGTGCCGGTGCGCGGCGCGCGCGTGGGCGTCATCATCAGCGGCGGCAACGTCGACCTTCCGGCCTACGGCAAGTTGCTGGCGGGCTGACCCGGCCAGGCCGGAGCGCCGGCGGGATATCGTCCGGCGCTTTGGCCGCGCGCTTGCGGATGCGGCCGGTGCAAGGCAGAATCGGGCCTGAATCCTGAAGAACAGGGGCTGCTACATGCGTATCCTTGTCATCGGCGGCACCGGCTTCATCGGCCGTCATCTCATCGCCCGGCTGTCGGGCGGGCAGCACCAGATCCTGGTGCCCACCCGCCGCTACGGCCAGGGGCGCGAACTCCAGATCCTGCCCACCGTCACGTTGGTCGACAGCGACGTGCATGACGACGACGCGCTCGATCGCCTCGTGCGCGGCTGCGACGCCGTGGTCAACCTGGTCGGCATCCTGCACGGCAATGCCGGCCGACCCTATGGTTCCGATTTCGCGAAGGCGCACGTGCACCTGCCGCAACGCATCGCGCGCGCCTGCCGCCGCCAGGGCGTGCGCCGGCTGCTGCATGTCAGCGCGCTGGGGGCGGATTCCAGCGGCGCCAGCATGTACCAACGTTCCAAGGGCGATGGCGAGGCCGCCATCAAGCAGGAACTGGCCGGCTGGCGTGAAGGCGGCTGGACCCTCTTCCGCCCGTCGGTGGTGTTCGGGCCTGATGACAATTTCACCAACCTGTTCGCGCGTCTGGCGCGCTGGCTGCCGGTGCTGCCGCTGGCCGGCGCGAATGCGCGCATGCAGCCGGTGTATGTGGGCGACGTGGTGGCGGCGATGTTGGCGGCGCTGGGCGATACGCATACCTGCGGCAAGACTTACGAGCTGGGCGGGCCGCAGGTCTACACCCTGGGCGAGATCGCGCGCCTGTGCGCGGCCTGGAGCGGCCATCCGCGGCCCGTGGTGGGCGTGCCGATGGGCGTGGGCCGCATACAGGCCTTGCTGTTCGAATGCCTGCCGGGCGAACCGCTGATGTCGCGCGACAATCTCGATTCCCTGCGCAGCGACAACGTCTGCGGCGCGCCGATGGCGCCCGAATTGAACGTGGTGCCGACCGGCCTGGAGGCCGTGGCGCCCGGTTACCTGGCGCCGGCGCGATAGGGGCGCGGTCCGGGCGCGCCGCTCAGCGCACCAGCGCCTTCAAGGCCTGCTTGATGCCGTCCGACACGCCGACGCCTTCCGGCAGCGTCTTCAGGGCCGACAACGATTCCTTTTCGGAGTACCCCAGCGCCAGCAGCGCATTCAGGATGTCGGACTGGTTGTCCTGCACCGCGTGCGCGCTGGCGCCGATGTCCGCGCCCAGCTTGCCGCGCATTTCCAGCAGCAGACGTTCGGCGGTCTTCTTGCCGATGCCCGGCACGCGCGTCAGGCGGCCCGATTCCTGCAGCGTGATGGCCTGGGCCAGATCGGCCACCGACAGGCCCGACAGGACCGATAGCGCGGTGCGAGCGCCGATGCCGCTGACCTTGATCAGCTCGCGGAAGGCGCTGCGTTCGCCGGCGGTGGCGAAGCCATAGAGGATGTGGGCGTCTTCGCGCACCGTCAGGTGCGTATACAAGGTGACGCGCGCGCCGGTTTCCGGCAGCGAATACAGCGTGCTCATGGGCACGTCGATGTCATAGCCCAGACCGTTGACGTCCACGCACACAGTGGGCGGCAGTTTCTCGATCAGGGTTCCGGTGATGCGTCCGATCATGGTGGCAGTGGCCTGGCAAAAGAGGGGCCGCGTCAGTCGCGGCGGATGCGGGGATTCTATACGGGTCCGCGCGCCGGGGGGCGGGCCCGCCTCAGCCGAGCAGGCGGCCGTTGCGCATGCGGGTTCTGCCGCCCAGGCTCAGGCGGGTGCCCAGTTGCGTCAGCTTGTCCTGCAAGGGGCCGACGTGGGCGTGGCAGATGGCACAGGCCAGGGCGTCGGCCGAGTCGGGGGCGGGCGTGCCGTCCAGCGCCAGCAGGTGCTGCACCATCATCTGCACCTGCTCCTTGGCGGCGCGGCCGGTGCCCACCACCGCCTTCTTGATCTGCAGCGCGGTGTACTCATGCACCACCAGCGAACTGTCGGCCAGCGCGCAAAGCGCCGCGCCGCGCGCCTGGCCCAGCAGCAGGGTGGAGGCCGGATTGGTGTTCAGGAAGACGATTTCCAGCGCGGCCACGTCGGGTTGCGTGTCGTGCGCCACCTGGCGCAGATTGTCCAGGATGACCTTGAGGCGTTCGGACAGCGTCAGCGCCGGCGGCACCACGATGGTGCCGCTGGCGACGTAACGCAGGCGCGGGCCGTCGGCATCGATCACACCGAAGCCGGTGCGGCGCAAGCCGGGATCGATGCCGAGGACGCGCATCAGTGGCGGAAGTGGCGGGTGCCGGTCAGCACCATGGCGATGCCGTGCTCGTCGGCCGCGGCGATGACTTCGTCATCGCGCACGCTGCCGCCGGGCTGGATCACGCAGGTCGCGCCCGCGGCCACCACCACGTCCAGGCCATCGCGGAACGGGAAGAAGGCGTCCGAGGCCACCGCCGAGCCCTTCAGCGTCAGGCCGGCGTTCTCGGCCTTGATCGAGGCGATGCGGGCCGAGTCGATGCGGCTCATCTGGCCGGCGCCCACGCCCAGCGTCATGCCGCCGCCGACGAACACGATGGCGTTGGACTTGACGTACTTGGCGACCTTCCAGGCGAACGCCAGGTCGTTCATTTCCTGCTCGGTGGGCTGGCGCTTGGTGACCACTTTCAGGGCGTCGCGCGGCACGTTGTAGGCATCCGGCGTCTGCACCAGCCAGCCGCCGCCGACGCGCTTGACGTCGAAGGCGTTCTGGCCCGTGCCCATCGGCACTTCCAGCACGCGCACGTTCTTCTTGGCGGCCAGGATGGCGAGCGCCGCGCCGTCATAGGCGGGCGCCAGCAGCACTTCCAGGAACTGGGCGCTGACCGCTTCGGCAGTGGCGGCGTCGACCGGGCGGTTGAAGGCGATAATGCCGCCGAAGGCCGAGGTCGGGTCGGTCTTGAAGGCCTGCTGGTAGGCGCCCAGGGTGTCGGCCGCCACGGCCACGCCGCAGGGGTTGGCGTGCTTGACGATGACGCAGGCGGGCGCCTCGAAGCTGCGCGCGCATTCCCAGGCGGCATCGGCGTCGGCGATGTTGTTGTACGACAGTTCCTTGCCCTGCAACTGGCGGTAGTTGCCCAGCAGGCCGGCGGGACGTTGCGCGTCGACGTAGAACGCCGCATTCTGGTGCGGGTTCTCGCCATAGCGCAGCGCTTGCTGTTGCTTGACCTGCAGGGTCAGCGTGCCGGGCCATTCCTGGCGGGCCGGCACGGCATCCTGCGCCGGCTCGGCCTCGGTCAGGCTGGTCAGGTAGGCGGCGATGGCGCCATCGTAGGCGGCGGTGTGGGCGTAGACCTTGGCGGCCAGCGCCAGGCGCAGGCCGTAGGAGGTGGCACCGCCCTGGTCCATTTCGGACAGTACGCGCGAATAGTCGGCCGGGTCGATCACCACCGTCACGCCACCGGCCTCGGTGCCGTGGTTCTTGGCGGCGGCGCGCAGCATGGCCGGGCCGCCGATGTCGATGTTCTCGACCGCGTCGGCGAACGTGCAATCGGGCTTGGCCACGGTTTCGCGGAACGGATACAGGTTGACCACCAGCATGTCGATGCGATCGATGCCGGCCGCCTTGATGGTGTCCATGTGCTCGGCGCTGTCGCGGCGGGCCAGCAGGCCGCCGTGGATCTTCGGGTGCAGCGTCTTGACGCGGCCGTCCAGGATCTCGGGCGAGCCGGTATGGGCGGCCACTTCGGTGACGGTCAGGCCGGCGTCGGCCAGCAGGCGGGCGGTGCCGCCGGTCGACAGCAGGCGTACGCCACGCGCGGCCAGGGCGCGGGCAAATTCAACGATGCCGGTCTTGTCGGACACCGAAAGCAGGGCGGTTTCGATTTTCATGGTGAGGGACGGGAGTGGGGCGCGTACGCCTGTCTCGCTTCAGGTCGGGATGGGAAATCGGTGAAGCGGGCGCGCCTGCCGGCCCGCCCGCGCGGCAATGCTCTATACCTGGATGTTGTGGGCCAGCAGCTTCTTGCGCAGGGTGTTGCGGGTGATGCCCAGCATTTCGGATGCCCGCGACTGATTGCCGCCAGACCGTTCCAACGCCACTTCAAGCACCGGGCGCTCCACGCAGCGCATCACCATGTCCCACATGTCGTGGGGCTCGGATTCACCCAGGTCTTCGAAATAGCGCTCCAGGCTGGCGCGCACGCATTCTTCCAGGACATCTTTCTTGCTCATCGGAGTACAGATATTTTTATGTTGGTGTTGAGGCGGTTATGCCGCCAGCAGGGCTTTCGCGACCGGCGCCGGGTTGGGGTTGCCGTCACGGGAAAGATTGAGGAACCATTCCGACACCGCCCGCCACTGGTCGCGGGTGTTGTCGATGAGGTTCATGCGGTCGCGGAACGAGTCCGCGCCCGGCAGGCCGTCCAGATACCACCCTATGTGCTTGCGCGCCGTGCGTACGCCGGTGTGTTCGCCATAGAAGCGGTAGTGGTCGTCGAGATGTTCGAGCAGCAGTTCGCGCATTTCCCCATAGCTGGGAGGGGCCAGTATTTCGCCCGTGCGCAGATAGTGATCAACTTCGCGGAAGATCCAGGGCCGCCCTTGGGCTGCCCGGCCGATCATGACCGCGTCGGCGCCAGTGTAATCCAGGACGCGCCTGGCCTTTTCGGGCGAGTCGATATCGCCATTGGCGATCAGCGGGATTTTCAGCTCGGCGCGGACGGCGCGGATAGTGTCATATTCCGCCTCGCCCGTATAGAGGTCGGCGCGCGTGCGTCCATGCAGTGTGAGCGCGGCGATGCCGGCGTTTTCGGCCAGCCTGGCCACGCGCAGGGCGTTGCGGCTGTCGCGGTCCCAGCCGGTGCGGGTCTTGAGCGTGACCGGCACGCCCAGCGGCGCGCAGGCCTCGACCACGGCCTCCAGGATGCGGGCGATCAGGTCCTCGTGGCGCAGCAGGGCCGAGCCCGAGGCGACGTTGCAGACCTTTTTTACCGGGCAGCCCATGTTGATGTCGATGATGCGCGCGCCCTTGTTGGCGTTGAACACGGCGGCCTCGGCCATCATGGCCGGGTCGGCCCCGGCGATCTGCACCGATATGGGGGCGATCTCGCCATCGTGATTCAGGCGGCGCGAGGTCTTGACGCTATCCCACAGCCTGGGGTTGCTGGCGGCCATTTCCGAGACGGCATAACCCGCCCCCAGTTTCTTGCAGAGCTGACGGAAAGGGCGGTCCGTCACGCCCGCCATGGGCGCGACCAGAACGTTGTTGGGAAGAGTCCACGGGCCGATGCGCATGCTCACATTTTAACCGGCTCGATCGAACCCTCTTTTTTGTCCCGCAACCGCTTGGTAACAGCCGGACGAAAAAGGGCAGGATCAGACCCGGAAACCCTGTAGCAGATGGCGCGCCAGCGGCGCCCGCAGTGGCGCGGCCAGGTCCAGGCCCAGCAGGGCCAGGCCGCAGGCATGCTCGACCGGCGCCAGGCCGGTGGCGAAGATGCGCGGCATCAGGTCGGTGACACTGGCGGTGATGAGCCGGTCCACCTGGCGCGCGCGGGCGAAATCGCGCAGCGCCTGGGCCGGAGTGGCGTTCGGCTGCGCCAGCCAGCCGCCCAGTGACTGGGCCAGCCGGGCGGCATCGCGCAGTCCCAGGTTGAGCCCCTGGCCGGCCACCGGGTGCAGCGTCTGCGCCGCATTGCCGATCACGGCTACGCGGCCTTGCACCAGGCCGCGGCGCGCGTTCAGCGCCAGCGGGAAGACGTGGCGCGGCGCCTGGCACGTCAGGCGGCCGAGACGATCGCCAAAGGCCGCGCTCAGGGCCTGCGAGAAGGCGAGATTGTCCAGCGCCGCCAGTTCGGCCGCGCGCTCGGGCGCGCTGCACCAGACCACTGAATAAGCGTCCGGGGTCTGCGGGTGCGGCAGCAGCGCCAGCGGCCCCTCGGCGGTGAAGCGCTCCCAGGCCCAGCCGCGGCGCGGCAGGCTGGCGTGGGCGGTGGTCAGCAGGGCGTGCTGGCCGTAGTCGCGGCGCACGTCGCCGCCGCCGGCGCCATCGGACTGCACCGCGATCCGGCAACTCAGCGCGGTCTCGCCCTGGCTGATGCGCACGCCGTCGGCATCCTGGCCATCGACCATGGCCGGCGGCCCGGACAGCAGCGTGACACCGCTGGCGGCTACGCATTCCTCCAGCCTGGCGTGCAGCGCCGAGTAGGCGACCACGCAGCCCAGCTGCGGTACGTCGAAATCGGTGTTGCGGATCACGCTGCGGCCGAGTCGGCCGCGCTGCGAGACGTGGATGTTGAGGATGTCCGCCGACCTGGCCGGCCAGGCATGCAACGATTCGAGCAGCACGCGGCTGCCATGGTTCATGGCCAGCACGCGCGGGTCGGTGGCGGGCACGGCGGCGGGCGCAGCCGCCGCGCCCTGCAGCAGGGCAATGCGGGACGGGTCCGGCGCCACGCGCGCCAGCATCAACGCCAGGACACGCCCCACGGGGCCGGCGCCGAGAATCGCAATGTCGAAGGCGGAGAGAGTCATGCCGGGATTTTACCTGTCCACTACAATCCGGTTCTGCCGGCGCGGCTTGGCGCCCGGGACCCATTACCGGTTGATCGATATGACGCAGCTTGAGGCTTCTTCTTCGCTGTCCGCCACCGTCGCGCGCCGCCCTCGCGGCAAGGTCGCCGTCGGCCTGCTGGCCTGTCTGTTCGGCTGGCTCGGCGCGCACTGGTGGTACCTGGGGCGGCGCCATGCCTGGCTGGTGACGACGCTGGCGCTGCTCAGTCTGTTCTGCGCGCTGCGCTACTATCCCGTCTGGTACGACAACCCGGCCTTCTTCCTCTTGTTCATTCCCATGATCGACGGTTTCATCGAGAGCGCGGTGTTCTCGCTGATGCCGGACGAGAAATTCGACCGGCGCTACAACCCCGGGCTACCGCCATCCCCGAAGACCGGCTGGGGGCCGGTGCTGGTCGCCATCCTGGCCTGCCTGGTCGGCGCCACCGTATCCATGTTCGCCATCGCGATGGTGGTGGTCTATGTGTGGGTGGCGATGGGCTGGCTGGATGGGCTGGCGCTGTAGGCCGGGGGCGGGCCGGCGGGAGGCGCGCCGCGCCCGGCAAGCGGCGCGGCCCCGCGTGCCGATGGGTTATTCGCGCATCAGCGCCTCGATTTCGCCGGCCTGCACCGGCACGCCGCGGGTAATCAGCTCGCAACCCTCGTCCGTCACCAGCGCATCGTCCTCGGTGCGGATGCCGATGTTCCAATAGGCCTCGGGCACGTCATCGGCCGGGCGGACATAGATGCCCGGCTCGATCGTCAGCATCATGCCGGTTTCCAGCTTGCGCCAGGGGCGCTCGGTGCCTGGCGCCGCGCCCGGCTGGCGGTAGTCGCCCACGTCATGCACGTCCAGCCCCAGCCAGTGGCCCGTGCGGTGCATATAGAAGCGGCTGTAGTCGCCCGACTCGATCACCCCGTCCAGCGACCCTTTGAGCAGTTTCAGGTCGAGCATGCCCTGCGCCAGCACGCGGACCGCGGCCTCGTGGCCGTCGTTCCAGCCGCGGCCCGGCGCGGTGGCCTGGGCCGCGGCCTCCTGGGCCGCCACCGTCAGGTCGTACAGGGCGCGCTGGGGGCCGCTGTAGCGGCCATTCACCGGGAAGGTGCGGGTGATGTCGCTGGCGTAGCTGTCGACTTCGCAGCCGGCGTCAATCAGCACCAGGTCGCCGTCGCGCAGCACCGCTTCGCCGGCAGGGTAGTGCAGCACGCAGGCATTGGCGCCGGCCGCGACGATGCTGTTGTAGGCCACCGCCTGGGCGCCGTGGCGGCGGAACTCATACAGCAGTTCCGCTTCCAGTTCGTATTCGCGCATGCCCGCGCGGGTGGCCCGCATGGCGCGCGCGTGGGCGCCAGCGGAGATCTTGGCGGCGCGCCGCATCGCGGCGATTTCGCTGGCGTCCTTGATCAGCCGCATCTCGGCCAGGATCGGGCGGATGTCCAGTTGCCGCGCGGGCGGCTGGTGGCCGCCGCGGCTGGCTTCGCGCGCCGCCGCCAGCCAGCGGTGCAGCCGGCCGTCGCTGCGCTTGTCGCCCGCCAGCGGCGCATACAGGGTCGGCTGGTCCAGCAGCAGCTTGGGCACCAGTTCGTCCAGCGCGTCCAGAGGATGCGCGTCGTCGAAGCCGAAGTGCTCGGCCGCCGCTTCCGGGCCGAAGCGCCGGCCTTCCCAGATCTCGTGCTCGATATGGCGAGGCCGGCAGAACAGCAGGGCGCGGTCGGTGGCCCCGGCGATCAGCACCAGCCAGGCGCCGGGTTCGGTGAAACCAGTGAGGTAGAAGAAGTCGCTGTCGTGCCGGTAGGGGTATTCGGCGTCACGGTTGCGGATGGCTTCAGGCGCGGTGGCCAGGACGGCGATGCCGCCGCCGTCGGCGCGCATCCGCGCCATCAGGCGCTGGCGGCGGGCGGCAAAAGGGGCGATATCGGTGGGAGGCAGGCTCATGGGCAAGGGGGGCGCAAGGCCCGGCGGGAAGCTGTGGTGCCACTTACTTTACTCGCCGTGCCGCCGATGCGACAGCCCGCGCGCATTCCCCCACCCGACACATGGATTCACTGGACTGTCACCGATGGACTGCTACAATCGCGGCTCTGTCATTGGGGAGTAGCCATCCTTTGTCCCCAAAGGAGTTAGCGTCAACAGACTTGGTGGTTCGGTACCGCGCAGCGGTCGCCAGAACGCCATGGCGCTAACGGTCTCCATGCCGCGGTCCGCCCGCGCATGGATCAGCCAGGCGAGACCTTTGGCCGCGTAGCGTTCACCCTGGCCGGGCGAGCCGCTGCGTCGCGCCAATTGGTTTCTGCTCGTCCGGCTCGTCCCCATGTTGCTTACCCTGTTCCTGTTTTTCCTGTCCGCGGCAGTGATCTATCTCGCCTGCGAATTCTTCGTCAATGGCGTCGAATGGGTCGGACACCGCTTCCAGCTCGGCGCCACCGCGACCGGCACCGTGCTGGCCGCATTCGGCACCGCCCTGCCCGAAAGCGCCGTGACCTTCATGGCGGTGGTGTTCGGCGATACGCCCGAACAGAAGGACATCGGCGTCGGCGCCGCCATGGGCGGCCCGCTGGTGCTGGCGACACTGGCCTACGCGGTGGTCGGTTTCGCCCTGTGGCGCGCCCGTCGCGGCCAGCCTGCCCAGGCCAACTGTATCAACGCGGACCAGCGCCGGCTGGCCCGCGACCAGGCCTGGTTCATGGGCATCTTCGTCTTCAAGGTCGGCCTGGGCCTGCTGGCCTTCGCCTGGAAGCCGTGGCTCGGCATCCTGTTCCTGGCCACCTACGGCCTGTACGTCAAGCGCGAGCTGAGCAATGACGAGGAATGCCTGGACTGCGAGGACCTGGAGCCGCTCAAGCTGCGTCCCCGCGACGACAATCCCTCGATGTTCTGGGCCGTGACCCAGACGCTGCTGGCGCTGATCGTGATCGCCGGCGCGTCGCACGTGTTCGTCAACCAGATCGAACTGCTGGGCATCGCCATGGGCGCCTCGCCGCACGTGGCCGCGCTGCTGCTGGCGCCCGTTGCCACGGAACTGCCGGAGATCATGAACGCGCTGATCTGGGTGCGCCAGGGCAAGGAACGCCTGGCGCTGGCCAATATCTCGGGCGCCATGATGATTCAGGCCACCATCCCCAGCGCCCTCGGTATCTTCCTGACCCCCTGGCTGCTCGACGGCCCGCTGCTGGCCGCGGGCTTGTTCACCATGCTGTCCATCGGCCTGTTGTGGCTGCGCTTCCGTCGTGCCGGCATGAGCGTGCCGGCGTTGTCGGCGGCGGGCGGCTTCTACGCGCTGTTCGCGGCCTACTTGGGTTGGCATTTCTACGCGTGACGGCATGACGGCGCGAGGCTCGAGGGCCTCGCGCCGGGTTGCACAAAAAGCAATTTTTGTGCCGGAAAACCTTGTCCATCAGTGGAAACCCGCGTAAAATCGTGCCCGTTATCCATCCCAGGAGCAGTCTTCGTGAATACCGATTCCGGCGAAAGTAGTCGATCTTGTATCGACGCCGCTGTTTGACAGGTCCACGCAGAACTCCGTCTGCCGCAGCCTGTTGAGCAGGTTGCGGTTTTATCCCAGGCCCGGGGCCTCATGCCCGGCGACAGCGCAAGCCAACGGCTTGCGGGGATGCTCCCCAACATAATCCGCCAGAACCGCCGCCAGTCGCAGCGCTTGTGGTCGTGCACGTCTCTTCCGTGCGCGTCAGGCGCGGTGGACTTGCGTGCGCGCGTATACGCGAAAGCCGCTCCCCATTCGCAATGGAGGTCGCTATGCGTTTCTTCGACTTGTTCCTGCGCCGCGCCGGCGTCGACCGTGCCACCGCCTTGGGCCGCCGCCGCGGCACGTCGCGCCTGACGGTCATCTGCCCGCGTAATGAATTGGGCGCGCTGCGCAAGCAGATCTGCCTGGACTTCAGCGCCGCCGGGCTCGATGTTTCGCAAGTGCAGATCGACCAGGGGCGCGACCCCGGCATGGCGTCGGCCTGCATTACCGTGAATTGCCCGCCCGAGCTGCGTGGCGAACTGATGTCGCAAGCCCGTCGGCTGAGCGCCAACCCCGCCGTGCGCCATGTGCATTTCGGCGCGCAACCGCTGGCGGCCTGAATCCGCCCGTCATCCCAAGGAGAGACCATGCCCAGTGCCTTAGACCCCGAGCCTCGATTGCGCCCTGCGCGCGGTACCGGCCTGCCTGTCTGACCTGTCTCCTCCTTTGCGAGCCGACTGGCCGGACACTCACCCGGTCTAGTACGGAATCCGCAGCCCCGAACCCCCGGCCTGGCCCGCTCGACGCGCGTCACTGCCGCCGGTCCCGGTTCTCCCGCTAGTTTCCCGTTCCGCTTCCCGCACCCGGCGCGCCTCGACGCGATCCGGACGCCGGCAACATCGCCCCGGTGCCTGCGCACGCCCGTACGGGGCGGCAACGGCCCGCCTCCGTGCGGGCCGCGGCCCCGTGCTGCCCGCGCGCGGCGCCTGGCGTCTGTCGTCCGTGTCTTCCCCAACAACACCAATAACGGGAACACTCCGATGTTCACATTCCTCAAGACCTTTTTCTCCTCCGCCGCCGGGCTGCGGCGGTCGGGGCGCCATTTCCGGCGTTCTCCCCTGCTGGAGCAGGGCGGCGCGCAAGCCGCCGCCGACAGCTCCGACGCCGCGCGCCGCGCCAATCGCCGCATGCTCGATGTGGCCCAGCGGGATGTCGAGGCGCTGTTCTCTCTGTTCCGCAGCAGCCGCGGCGGACTCTCGCAGGCCCAGGCAGAAGAGGCCCGCGCCCGCTACGGCGCCAATGACGTCGACCACGAAAAGCCGCTGACCTGGTATGCGCACCTCTGGCAATCGTTCCGCAATCCCTTCAACCTGCTGCTGACCGGACTGGCTTTGCTGTCCTGGGTCACCGACGTGTACATGGCCGGACCCGACGACCCGTCATGGAAGGGCGTCATCATCATTGGCTCGATGGTGGCGATCTCGACGCTGCTGCGCTTCGTGCAGGAGCGCCGTTCCAATCGCGCCGCCGAAGCGCTCAAGGCCATGGTGCAGAACACCGCCACCGTGCTGCGCAGCGATCCCGCCGGCATGGCCGAGGGGGATGCCCGCCGCTTCTTCGGCGCCACACTGCACGGCTCGGGTTCGCGCCAGATCGAGGTGCCACTGGCGGAGCTGGTGCCCGGCGATGTGGTGCTGCTGTCCGCCGGCGACATGATCCCGGCCGATTGCCGCATCCTGGGCGCGAAGGATCTGTTCGTGGCGCAGGCCGCGCTCACCGGGGAATCGCTGCCGGTGGAGAAGTACGCGGAGGCACGGGCCCAGACGGGCAACGCGCTGGAACTGGAGAACATGGCCTTCATGGGCACCAACGTGGTCAGCGGTTCAGGCAGCGCGCTGGTGGTGGCCACAGGCGCCGGCACCTATTTCGGCCAGTTGGCCGGACGCGTGACCCAGGCCTCGCGCATGCCGACGCAGTTCCAGCAGGGTATCAACCGCGTCAGCTGGGTGCTGATCCGCTTCATGCTGGTGATGGCGCCGATCGTGCTGCTGATCAACGGCTTCACCAAGGGCGACTGGCTCGAGGCCTTGCTGTTTGCGCTGGCCATCGCCGTCGGCCTGACGCCGGAAATGCTGCCGATGATCGTCACCGCCACGCTGGCCAAGGGCGCGGTGCGGATGTCGCGGCGCAAAGTCGTGGTCAAGCGGCTGGACGCGATCCAGAACCTGGGCGCCATGAACGTGCTCTGCACCGACAAGACCGGTACCCTGACCCAGGACCGCATCGCGCTCGAACGCCATACCGACGTATACGGCGCCACCAGCGACGATGTGCTGGCCTACGCCTATCTCAACAGCTACTACCAGACCGGCCTGAAGAACCTGCTCGACGTGGCCGTGCTGCGCCACGCCGAGGTGGAGCGCAAACTCGACCTGGCCGCCCGCTACCGCAAGATCGACGAAATTCCGTTCGACTTCTCGCGTCGCCGCATGTCGGTGGTGGTCAGCGAAACCGAGAACGGCCGCGAGCATCATGAACTGATCTGCAAGGGCGCGCTGGAGGAAATGCTGTCGGTCTGCACCCGGCTGCGGGTCGGCAATGACGTCCACCTGTTGACCGACGCGCGCCGTGCCGACATCCGCGGCGTCACCGCCGACCTGAACCGCGACGGGCTGCGGGTGATCGCGGTGGGCGTGCGCGAGTTGCCGCCCACCCAGCAGGCCTATGGCGTGGCCGACGAGGCCGACCTGGTGCTGGTCGGATACATCGCCTTCCTCGATCCCCCCAAGGAATCCACCGGCCCGGCGCTGGCCGCCCTGCGCGACTCCGGCATCGAGGTCAAGGTGCTGACCGGCGACGTCGAACTGGTGACGCAGAAAGTGTGCCGCGAAGTCGGCTTCGACGTGCGCAAGGTCTGCCTGGGCGCCGACATCGAGTCCATGGATGACGGCCGGCTGGCCGTGGCGGTGCGCGAGGCCAATGTGTTCGCCCGCCTGACCCCGGCGCACAAGGAGCGCATCGTGCGGATGTTGCGCGCCCAGGGCAATACCGTGGGTTTCATGGGCGATGGCATCAACGACGCCCCGGCCCTGCGCGCCGCGGACGTGGGTATCTCGGTGGATTCGGCGGTCGATATCTCGAAAGAGGCCGCCGACATCATCCTGCTGGAAAAGAGCCTGATGGTGCTGGAGGACGGCGTGATCGAGGGCCGCAAGACCTTCTGCAACATGCTCAAGTACCTGAAGATGACCGCCAGCTCCAATTTCGGCAACGTCTTCTCGGTGCTGGTGGCCAGCGCCTTCCTGCCGTTCCTGCCGATGTTGCCGATCCACCTGCTGCTGCAGAACTTGATGTACGACATCTCGCAGACCGCGATTCCGTTCGACAACGTGGACGAGGAACTGCTGAAAAGGCCGCAGCAATGGGATCCCGCCGGGCTTGGCCGCTTCATGGTGTTCTTCGGGCCGATCAGTTCCCTTTTCGATATCGCCACGTATGCGCTCATGTGGTACGTGTTCCAGGCCAATGCGCCCGAGCACCAGACCCTGTTCCAATCGGGCTGGTTCGTCGAGGGCCTGTTGTCGCAGACGCTCATCGTGCATATGATCCGCACACGCAAGGTGCCGTTCCTGCAGAGTCGGGCCGCCTGGCCATTGATGGCGATGACGGCGATGGTGGTGGGGTTGGGGGTGTTCCTGCCGTTCTCGCCCTTGGCCGGATATTTCCAGTTGCAGGCGCTGCCGTGGAGCTACTTCCCCTGGCTGGCGGGCATCCTGTTGGGCTACTGCGCGCTGACCCAATTGCTCAAGGGCCTCTGGGTACGCCGCTATGGTTGGCAATAGGCATTCTTGACATGTACCGCGGCGGGCCAGCCCGCCGCGGCTTCTGGAGAACAGCATGAAAATCTCGACTGTTGCCGCCGCCATGGTGGCGGGCGCGGCCTGTTGGCTGCCGGGCGCCTGTGCGGCCGCCGACCCTCCGGGGGTGCAACTCTACGGCGTGGTCGACGCCGGTATCGCCACCACGCATATCTCGGGGCAGGGCAGCCATACCGGCATGCTCAGTGGCGGCCTGACCGATTCCCTGTGGGGGTTGCGCGCAAGCGAGGACCTGGGCGATGGCTGGCATACCCGCTTCCAGCTTGAAAGCGGCTTCGACCCGGCCACCGGCAAGCGCGCCGACGATGCGCGCCTGTTCAACTATGGCGCCTGGGTCGGTTTGGCCCACGACCACTATGGCGACCTGCGCCTGGGGCGCCAGTACACCGTCGGCAAGACCTACGGCAATGCGCTGGAACTGGCGTCCTGGAAGGAAATGGGCATGGGCGCCACTTTCAAGGCTTCGGACAACTACCAGTTCAGCAACCTGATCAACTACTACACCCCCACCTGGAACGGCTTGCAGGCCGGCATCGGCTACGCCTTCGATGCCGACGACCGTGGCCGCTTCCAGACGGCGGCCAACAACCGCGCGCTCAGCCTGGGCGTGAAGTACGAGGAAGGGCCTTGGCTGGCGGTCGCCACCTGGGATCGGATACGCCTGGCCGAGCCGCCCGCGGGCAGCGACGGACGGCCGCAGGCGCTGCAACTGGGCATCGCCTACGATTTCGAGGTGGTCAAGGTGTCGCTGGCCTGGTCGCGCCAGCGCAACGGCTACGTCGGTCTGGACGGGGGCGATCCGGACAACCTGGGCCAGAACCTGGGGCCGGCGGCCTTCGTGCGCGGCGGTCGCGTCAATGCCTGGCTGCTGGGCGCCAGCGTGCCGGTGGGCCATGGCGCGGTGGTGGCGCAGTGGTCGCTGGCGCAGCCCGACTGGAAATGGGAGGACGGTTCGACGGCGCGCAATGCGCAAGTGTTGACATTGGGTTATACGTATGACCTGTCGCCGCGCACCACGCTCTATGCGTTCGCCGGCTACGCGTCCAATTACACCCTGGACAACCAGTTCGACCCGGGGCATTCCCACACCACGCGCTTCGGCACCGGCATTGCGCACCGGTTTTGAGGCGCGAAGGGCGGCCGGGTCCACTACAATCGACCCGGCCGCGCGTTCAGGCCCGGCAGGGCCGGGGCGCGCCCCGTCGGCATTTTCCGGATGACCCGCATGGACAGTCTCGAATGGCTCATACCCTGGGAGTTCTCTCCCACGCTGGTGGCCTCCTTTCTGGTGGCCATCGTGCTGTTCGTGCGCGGGCAGCGCGTGCACCACGTGACGGCGGCGCGCCGCGTGCTGTTCTGGGTGGGCATGGTGCTGTTGTACCTGTCGCTGCACACCCGTCTGGATTATTACGCCGAGCGCATGTTTTTCATCCACCGTATCCAGCATCTGGTGCTGCACCACCTGGGGCCCTTGCTGGTGATGGCGGCGTTTCCCGGGCAGGTCATGCGGGCCGGGCTGCCGCTGCGCTGGCGCGTGCGCCTGCGTGACTTCCTGCGCACCGGCGCCGGCCGCGCCACCGTGGCGGCGCTGACCCACAAGATCCTCGTGCCGGCGCTGTTCGTGTTCCTGGTGCTGGTCTGGTTGATCCCGTCGGTGCAGTTCTACTCCATGCTCGACTGGCGGTTGTACCGACTGATGAACTGGTCGGTGGTGATCAGCGGCTTCATGTACTGGAACCTGATCCTGGACCGCCGCCCCGCGCCGCCGGCCGCGATGACGCCGGGCGGGCGCGTGATATCACCGATCCTGACGATGCTGCCGCAGATGGTGGCGGGCGCCGTCATCGCCTTCACCGAAAGCGATATCTATCCCTTGTTCGAATTGTGCGGCCGGGCCATCGCCATGTCGGCGCAGACCGACCAGACCATCGGCGGGCTGACCATGTGGATTCCCGCCGCGTTGGTCGAGGTGATCGGGCTGATGGTGGCGCTGGGCACGCTGATGCGTTTATCGGCCAAAGGCCGTTTGCGCAAGGCCGACCGCGATGCCCTGGCACGTGCCAGGGCGCGCCGGGCGGCGTCGGTCTAGCTGCCACCAGGGCCTGGCGGCGGGCAGGGGGGCAGGCGGCCGCTTGCGGCCGCCGTGTCATTCCGGCAGCAGGCCGTGGTATTTCTTGCCGAGCGCCACGGTGGCCTGGAACATCCCGGCCTTGTTGCCGCAGTCATAGCGCGTGCCTTCGTAGCGATGCGCATACACCGCGCGTTCGCGCATCATCGAGGCGATGCCGTCGGTCAGCTGGATCTCGTTGCCGGCGCCCATCTTGGTCGAGCGCAGGTGATCGAAGATCGCCGCTTCCAGCACGTAGCGTCCCACCACCGCGAGGGTCGACGGGGCGGCGGCGGGATCGGGTTTTTCGACGATGTGGGTGACGCGCTCGGTACGGCCATCGCCCTCGCCATCGCGGGTGGCCACGATGCCATACTTGCGCGTGTCTTCGCGCGGCACATCCTGCACGCCCAGCACGCTGGCGTTCTGCGCCACGGCGATGTCCACCAGTTGCTTCATGGCCGGCGTGTCGGCGTCGATCAGGTCGTCGGCCAGCAGCACGGCGAAGGGCTCGTCGCCCACGGCCGGCGCGGCCGACAGCACCGCGTGGCCCAGACCCAGCGGCGCCGATTGGCGGATATAGAGGCAATTGACGTGGGCGGGTAGAATGCCCCGCACCATGGCGAGAAGCTCGTGCTTGCCCTTGCTTTCGAGGTCGGATTCCAGCTCGGGCGCGGAATCGAAATGGTCTTCGATGGCCCGTTTGTTGCGACCCGTAACGAAGATCAGGTCGGTGATACCGGCGGCCACGGCTTCTTCGACGGCGTACTGGATCAGCGGCTTGTCGACCACGGGCAGCATTTCCTTGGGCATCGCCTTGGTGGCGGGCAGGAACCGCGTGCCCATGCCGGCGACAGGGAAAACGGCTTTACGGACGGGACGCATTGAAACCTCGTTTGGGGTATCGATGAAACATTTTAAGCGCATCGCTATCATAGGCTCATGAACCGCAGGAAAATGCCATCCATTTGCTCGATTGCGCGGCGAGGCGCGGCCATCGGAATCTGTGTCGCGCTGGCGGTGCCAGCCTTGCCCGTGACGGCCTGGGCCCAGCCGGTGGGCCTGCCCTCGATGGGCGCGGCTTCCGCCGCGGACCTGTCGCCCGCGCTGGAGCGCAGTCTGGGCGAAGCCATCATGTCGCAGGGGCGGCGCGATCCGACCTACGTCGATGATCCCGAACTCAGCCAGTACCTCACCACCATGGGGCGCAAGCTGGCGGCGTTCTCGCCCGGCGCGGTGCCCGATGTCGAGATGTTCGGCGTGCGCGACCCCGAGATCAACGCGTTCGCCATGCCGGGCGGCTTTATCGGCGTCAACACCGGGCTGATCGTGTCCTCCGGCAGCGAATCCGAACTGGCGGCGGTGCTGGCGCACGAAATCGGCCACGTGGTCCAGCGGCACATCGCGCGCGGCATGACGCAGCAGAGCCAGAACAGCATGGTCATGCTGGCGAGCCTGGCGGGCGCGCTGCTGGCGGCGCTGGCCGGCGGTGGCGGCAACCTGGCGATGGGCGTGGCCGCGTTCGGCCAGGCCGCCGCCATCAATCGCCAGCTGGGCTTCTCGCGCGATGCCGAGCGCGAGGCCGACCGCGCCGGCTTCACCATGTTGACCAAGGCGGGCTATGACCCGCAAGGCATGGCGCAGATGTTTTCGCGCCTCATGAGCGCCTCGCGCCTGAACGAAGGCGCCGGCGGCGGCTCGTGGGCCAGTACCCACCCGCTGTCCATCGAGCGTATGTCCGATGTGCAGAACCGGGTGCGTTCGCTACCGCCATCTCGGCATGTCGACAGCGATGATTTCTGGTACATCCGCGCCAAGATGCGCGTGGTGCAAGGGCGCGATGCGGTCAGCCTGCGCACCGCCGGACAGCAGTTGCAGGACGAGGCCCAGGCCCTGTCCGGGGTGCGCCGTTCGGCCGCGTACTACGGGCTGGCCCTGCAGGCGTTCCAGCGCAACAGCCTGGACGAAGCCGAGCGCCAGCTCGCGCAGGCCGCCGCCGACGGCCGCGATTCGCCGCAGATGGCCAAGCTTGCCGTCGATATCGCATTGGCGCGCAAGGATTACCGGCGGGCCCAGGACCTGGCGCAGGCCGCGATCCGGCGCTGGCCCGGGCAGCGGGCGCTGGGCATCGCCTACGCCTCGGCGCTGCAGGCCAATGGCCGCCACGCCGAGGCCCAGGAGTATCTGCGCGCCAGGATCAAGCAGTGGGGCTCGGACGAGCCCAGCCTCTACCAGATGCTGGCGCAGAGCGAAGAGCGCACCGGCAAGCCGGTGCAGGCGCGCCGCGACCTGGCGCGCTATTACGTGATGACCGGCGCCTTCGCGGCGGCGGAGTCGCAGCTGCAGCAGGCGCGCGGCATGTCCACCGATTTCTACGAGCAATCGCAGATCGACGTGCAGATCAAGGAAGTCAAGGACCGGCTGGCCGAAGAGCGCCAGTTGCTGGAGCGTTTCAAGTCGGGTTGATGCGGCGCCGGTGCGCGCGTGGGCGCTGCCGGGGCGAGCCGGGCCCGCGCCAGCGCCGGAACCGGTGCGCAGGCCGCGCCTGGCGAACGACTACAGGCCGGTCTCGAAGAATCGGCCCAACCGCTGCGGCAGCCAGCCCAGATGGGCCGGAAACGCCCCCGTCGGGAATCCCGCGTGGCCGCCGTCGGTCGGCTGGTGCAAGAGGATGCTGGACGAGCACTCGTCCGGCTTGGGCAGGGCGCTGGCGGGAATGAATGGATCGTTCAGCGCGTTCAGCACCAGCGTCGGCACCGCGATCCGTGGCAGCCAGGGCTTGCTTGAGGCCCGCGTCCAGTAATCGAGTGCATTGCGGAACCCATGCATGGGCGCGGTGTAGGCGTCATCGAAGTCGCGCAGGTCGCGCGCGTGGGCGATGCGCATCACGTCGATGGCGCCGGGATAGCGGTGCGCCTTCTCCAGGACCTTGTGCTTGAGCGTCTTGAGGAAATGGCCGGTGTAGACCTTGCGGTTGAAGAACCCGGTCGACAGCGTCTTGCCGCAGGCCACCAGGTCCAGCGGCACCGACACGCCCGCGCAGGCTGTCAGCCAGCCGGTGTCTTCCTGGTGTTCGCCCAGGTATTTCAGCAGAGCATTGCCGCCCAGCGACACGCCCACCGCGTGCCAGCGCGCGTGCGGGATACGGTCGCGCACCGTGTTCAGCAGGAAGCCGACCTCGGCCGAGTCGCCGGAATAATACGCCCGCGCCAGGCGGTTGGGCACACCCGAGCAGCCGCGGAAGTGGGCGATGACGACGATCCAGCCACGCGCCCGGAAGTGGTGCGCGATGGACTGGGCATAGCGGCTGTTGCTGCCGCCTTCCAGGCCATGGAACAGCAGCAGCGCCGGCGTGTCGGCCGTCTGCGGCAATGATTTCCAGTCGGCTTCGGTCATCCAGCGCGCGGCCGCGGTCTTGCCGTTGGCGACCGGCCGCTGGCCGCTCACGGGCGCGCCGTCGGCGGCCTTGTGCGGGAACAGCCCGGGCCCGGTCCAATCGAAATCGACGAAGTCGGTGTCGGGCGTTTCGACCCGGTCGCGCACGAAGGCGATGCGGTGGTACTGCGCGAACAGCGCGGCGTAGACCGTCTGGGCATCGCCTCCGGGCAGCCAGGAGGGAACAGGGCAGGGCGTTGTGTCGAAGCGAGCAGCAGCCAAAGTCGACCCGATCAGTGCAGCATGTCGGGCACGTCGTGCAAGTCGAGCACCCCGGCTTCGGTGGGCGCCGACGAGGCGTGGTGCATGACCATGCGCCAGCCGGTGGGGCCCTTGTGATAGATATTGGTGGCGTAGCAGTTGGCGAACTGCGTGCCTTCCCGTGTGCGCACCGCGACCTGCTCGACCAGTACATGCACCGCGCACATCATGCTCAGCATGACCAGCGGGCGCAGCGGCCGGATGTGCAACGGCCCATTCGCCAGCACGTGTTGCCAGGATTCCTGCACGGCCGAGTGGCCGACGATGCGCAGGCCGCCCGGGTGAATGCAGACGACTTCCTCGTCGTCCGCCCACACCTGCATCAGGCGGACGGTGTCCCCCTGCTCAAGGGCTTCATAGAAGGCGTGTTCTGCTTCTTCGGGCGTGGCGAACATGGTGGCGGAACGGATGGCTATTGGGCGGCGGGTCTTCTCAGTGGCCGTGGCCGTGCAGCACGGTGCCGGGCTTGAGCCGATACTCGGCGCCACAATAGGCGCAGCGCGCCGAGCCGTTGTGGGCGACGTCCAGGAAGACGCGCGGGTGCATGCTCCACAGCGGGGCCTTGGGACCCGGACAGAACACAGGCAGGTCTTCGGCGCCGACTTCGATGACTTCGTGGGGGGCGGCGGCCGGGGCAGCGGCGGTCATGGAATTTCCTGAATAAAAAATACCGGTGATACGGTAGGTTGGGGCAGTAATGCTGCCCTGCCAGGGCAGGGCGGCGCGAATCAGACTTTGCTCAGCCAGTGATGGTACTTCGGGTTGCGGCCATTCACCATGTCAAAAAACGCCTTCTGCAGTTTCTCGGTGATGGGGCCGCGCCGGCCCGAGCCGATCTGGCGGTTGTCGACCTCGCGGATCGGCGTGACTTCCGCGGCGGTGCCGGTGAAGAAGGCTTCGTCGGCGATGTAGACGTCGTCGCGCGTCAGGCGCTTGGTCACCACGCGCAGGCCGAAATCGGCCGCCAGCGCATGGATGGTGGAGCGGGTGATGCCGGTCAGCGCCGAGGCGATTTCGGGCTCGCACAGCACGCCATCCTTGACCAGGAACAGGTTTTCGCCCGAGCCTTCGGCCACGAAGCCCTCGGTGTCCAGCAGCAGGGCCTCGTCGTAGCCGTCCTGCAGGGCCTCGGTATTGGCCAGGATCGAGTTGGCGTAGGTGCTGGCGACCTTGGCGCGCGGCATGGTCACATTGACATGCTGCCGGGCGAACGACGATACCTTGACCCGAATGCCCTGCGACAGGGCTTCTTCGCCCAGGTAGGCGCCCCAGGGCCAGGCGGCGATGGCCACGTGCACCTTGGCGCCCTTGGGCGACACGCCCATCTTTTCGGGGCCGTAGAACACCAGCGGGCGCAGGTAGCAGGATTCCAGCTGGTTCTCGCGCACCACCGTGCGCTGGGCTTCGTTGATCGTGTCGCGATCGAACGGCATCGGAATCTGGTAAATGTGCGCCGAGTTGAACAGACGGTTGGTGTGGTCTTCGAGGCGGAAGATGGCGGTGCCGATCTCGGAGCGGTAGGCGCGCACGCCCTCGAATACCGACAGGCCGTAGTGCAGGGAGTGCGTCAGGACGTGCGTGGTCGCATCGCGCCAGGGCACGAGCTTGCCGTCATACCAGATGAAGCCATCGCGGTCAGCCATCGACATGGTCTGCTCCCTGTCTAAACCCGAGGGCCGTATTGTATCAAGCGGCGAGGTTACAATAACGCGCTATTCGCGCACCGGCGCGGTGCCCTCGGGCGCCGACGGGCCCGGCGGGCGAACAGGTTGTCGTGCGTTTCCTTTCCCACAGAGTTTCCATGTCGTCCTGTCCGAATCCCCAGGGGCCCGCCGTTGTCCTCTGAGTCTGCGCTTTCCGAATCCGAAGATCCGCGGCAGGTCCGCCAGGAGCGCATCGCCGCTTTCCGCGCCGGGGTCCACGCCATCGTGCCCGCCCTGATCGCCACCGCCACCTGGGGGCTGGTGACCGGCGTGGCCATGGTCAAGTCGGGCCTGACCGAATCCATGGCATTGGCCATGACCCTGCTGCTGTACGCCGGATCGGCGCAGCTCACGTCCCTGCCACTGATCGCCACCGGCGCGCCGCTCTGGCTGGTCTTTGCCGCCGGTTGCGTGGTGAATCTGCGCTTCCTGATCTTCGGCGCGGCGTTGCAACCCTATTTCCGCCACCTGTCCTGGCCCAAGCGGCTGGGGCTGGGCTACTTCACCACCGACATGGGCTTCGTGCTGTTCATGCCGCGCTTCGGTGACGCCGCCGAGCGCGGCACCCGCGAACAACTGTGGTATTTCCTCGGCACCATTGCGCCGGGCTGGTTGGTCTGGCAGACCTCGTCGATCATCGGCATCTACCTGGGGACCATGGTGCCGTCGGCCTGGTCGCTGGATTTCGCGGCGGTGCTGGCGCTGTTGGCCATTACGGTGCCGCTGGCCAATTCCAAACCCATGCTGGTGTCGATGCTGGCCGCGGGCGTGGTCGCCTGGACCGGCCAGGTGCTGCCGCTGCGCCTGGGCCTGGCGGCCGCGGTCATCGCGGGCGTGGTGGCCGGCATGTGGGCCGAACGCTTCTTCAAGGCGCGCACATGACATTCTGGCCGTCCGAAATCTACGTCTATTCGGCGATCCTGCTGCTGGCGCTGTGCAGTGTGCTGACGCGCGCCGGCTTCATGCTGTTCGGCGACTACATCCCGCTGCCCGATGGGGTGCGCCGCGCGCTGCGCTATGCGCCCGCCGCCGCGCTCACCGCCATCGTGGTGCCCGACCTGCTGCCCTGGAAGGCCGGGCTGGGCCCGCTGTTCGACTACAAGCTGGTGGCTGGCATCGTCGCCATTCTGGTGTTTCTGCGCACCCGCAGCGCGGTGCTGGTCATCGTGGTCGGCATGCTGGTGCTGTGGGGGCTGCGCTGGCTGGCGGGTTGAGGCCGGTCAGCCGAGCGCCGCGGCGGCTTCCATTTCGGATTTCAGCCCGCTGAGGAAATAGCGTTTCAGGATCAGCCTGGGCAGCAGGCGCAAGGCCGTATTGCGCAGGCCAAAGGCGAATGCCGAGGCCGGCACGTAGACGGGCGCCAGCTTGCGGCTGCGCTGCTGCAGGCTGTCGATCACCGGGCGCAGCCGCCGCTCATGGGCCGCCAGGGCCTGTTCGATCGGCAGCCTGCCCAGTTCCTGCGCCAGCACGTAGGCGCCGGCCAATGCCATCCCCGCGCCCTGGCCAGAAATCAGGGACAGACTATGGGCGGCGTCGCCGGCCAGCAGGATGCGGCCCTGATGCCAGCGCGGCAGCTCGACCAGCGCCAGGTCATCCATGACGATCGGCGTGTCGGCGGACAGTGTGTCCAGCTGCCGGCCCACTTCCGCGTGGGTGGTGCGCGCCAGTTCCCGCAGCAGGCCCAGCCGCCGCGGCGCCTCGACCCAGCCGGTCTCGTGGCTGCGCCAGACGTGCAGGGCTGCCTTGCGGCCGCCGCCCAGCCCGTGATATTCGACCTGATGGTCCGGCGCGGCATAGGACACGAAGTCGCGCGCCATGCCGGTGTCATCGTCGACGTCATAGGCCGCATAGCGGTAGCCCAGCGGCGATGGCGCCGCCGCTTCGGCGCCGAAGACCTGGGCGCGCAGGGGCGAGCGCACGCCATCGGCGCCGATCAGCAGATCGGCGCGCAATTGGGACCCATCCGACAATGTCACGTCCACGCCATGGGCATCCTGGCTACAGCCCGCCACCGTGGTGGCCAGCCGGATCTCGGCGTGGTCGCGCACGGCGGCGTGCAGCACCTGCACGAGATCGGTGCGGCGCAGGGTGATCCAGTCCAGTTGCCGCAGCAGTTCGCGATAGCGGATCCGCATCACCTCGCGGCCGCGGCGGTCGCGATAGACGTTCTCGCCGATTTCGCGCTCCACGGCGCGCAGGGCGGGCACCAGTTCCATGCGGCGGGCGGTCAGCAGGCCGGGGCCGGACAGGCCCATCATGTAGCCGCCATCGCGCAGATGCGGCGCGCGTTCGGCCACCACGGCGCGCCAGCCCTGCCGGGCCAGCCACCAGGCGCAGGCCAGCCCGGCGACGCCGGCGCCCGCAATGACGACGGTGCGTTCAGACATGTTCATTCTCCAGAAGACGAGGGCGGCGCGGCGCGCCGCATCAGGACGAAAAGGGCGGGCAGGCCGGCCGCGCCCAGGACGGCGGCGATGCCGAAGCAGGCGCCATAGCCCAGGTGCTGCGCCAGCCAGCCGGCGGCCAGGCCGCCGACCATGGCGACCAGCGCGTCGGCGCACTGGAACAGCGTGAAATCGACGCCGGCCTGGGCCGGCGAGGCCTGCCCCATGAGAAAGGCGTACAGCGCGACGAAACCGGTGGCGGCCGTGGCCGCCTTGAGCAGCGCCAGCGCCACCAGCCAGCCGGGGCCGGCGGCCGGCAACCCCAGGCCGGGCGCGGCGACGCCGGCCACGAACAGGATCAGCGCGGCCGCCTGCAGGGCCATGGCCGCGACCACCGCGCGCGGCGCCCGCCAGCGTTGCAGCGCCAGCGCTCCCAGCAAGGTGCCCGCCAGTCCCGCGACGACCGCGCCGGCGCCGTTGATCCAGCCCACCGAGGCCAGCGGCACGCCGCGGTCCAGCAACAGCGGCGAGGTCATGCCGGCGGCGAGCCGCGAGCCGACCTGGAACACCACGGTGATGAGCAGGCCAAGCCGCACGCCTGGCCGGCCCAGCGCGTGCGCCAGGCTGGGGCGGTGCGCTGGCGCATCGGCCGCGCGGGCCGGCTCGCGCAGCCCGGCGAACGGCAGGGTCAGCAGCAGCACCAGCAGGCCCATCACGGCGGCCGCCACGCGCCAGCCATGGCTGTCCGCCAGCACCACGAACAGCCCCGCCCCCAGGAACATGCCCAGATAGCTGGAACCGACCTGGGTCGCATTGCCCCAGCCGCGCCGGCGCGCCGCCAGTTGCTCGACCGCGAAGGCGTCGCCGGCAATGTCGACGGTGGCCGCGGTGAGGGAGATCAGGCCAAGCACGGCCAGCAGCACGGGCAGGGTCGGCTGGCCCAGGATGGCCAGCAGGAACAGCAACGCGGCCAGCAGCCATTGGCCCGGCAGCACGATGCGCCGGGTGCGCCGCAGCGCCTGGCCCTGGGGCAGGCGATAGCGCTCGATCCACGGCGCCCACAGGAATTTCAGGGCCCACGGCAGGAAGGCCAGATAGGCCAGGCCCACCTGGCCCAGCGGCGCGCCACTGTCGCGCAGCAGCGCCGGCACGCCCTGGAAGGCGATGCCGCTGACCAAGCTCTGGACCATGCAGATGCCGCCGATGGCGGCAATGACCCGCGCGGTCGGCAGACGCGCGGGGGAGGCGTTCGGCATCGCGTCGGGTCCCGGCGTCAGTATTCGAAGGCGACGTTCAGGCCCACGGTGCGGCCGGGATCGACCTGCGCGTAGCTGCCGCGCGCGCCGCCGCCAAAGGCGTAGGTGCGGTAGCGCCGGTCGGTCAGGTTGTTGACGTACAGCGTGGCCTCGACCTGCGGCCGGATGCGCCATGCCAGGCTCAGGTCGACCAGCGTGTAGGCGTCCTGGCGCAGGCTGTTGCCGATGTCGAAGAACTGCGCGCCGATCCGGCGCACGGTCAGGGCCGGCGAGAGGCGGCCGATGCCCGCGTCGAAGTGGCCGCGGGCGCTGGCGTTCAGGCCGTAGCCCGGCGAGAACGGCACGCGGTTGCCGTCGCAGCCGGGGCAGACCGCATCGCTGTTGAAACTGCGGAACGTGGTGTGGTTTAGAAAACCGTCCAGCCCCAGTGTCCATTGCGACGTCACGTCCCAGCTCAGGTCGAACTCGACGCCGGTCGAGCGCGTATTGCCGACGTTCTCGATGTGCTGATAGCCGATCTGGTCGCTGACATAGAGTTGCGCATCGCGGATGTCGGTGCGGTACAGCGCGGCCCCGCCGCGCAACGTATCGCCGTCAAAGCGCGCGCCCGCTTCGTAGCTGACGCCGCGTTCCTTGCCGAAGGGACGCGCATCGGCCGGGTTGGACGGCGCCAGGTTGTAGCCGCCGGGCTTGTAGCCTTGCGCCGCATTGGCGTACACGCGCCATTCGGGCGACAGGCGGTAGCCGGCGGACAGCTTGCCGAGCACCGTGCTGCCCGACGTCGTGCCCGCGCCGCCGAAGGGGTCCTGGCCGTAGGTCACGCCATTGAGCGTCGAGCCGTCGTAGCGGGTGGATGCCTTGTCGCGGGAATAACGCAGGCCGGCCGACAGATCGAGCGCGTGGGTGGCGTGCCAGGTGGCGTCGCCATAGAGGGCGATCGATTCGCTGGTGTTGCGGGAGCCGGCCGTGAATGCGTCGATTTGCATCCCGGGCATCTGCATCTGGCTGAGCGCGGAACGCGACTGCGTGACCCGCTGGCGGTACAGGCCCACGACGCCGTCGACCGCGTGCGTGCCGGTGGTCGACAGGCGCAGTTCCTGCATCTGCTGGCGCCAGCGCTCGGGCTGGCTGGTGTAGGTCGGCCCGAGGGTGAAGTGGCGGTCGTAGTGCAACTGCTGCCAGGCGGCCACCGCATTCAGGCGCCAGCCATCGAAATCGTAGCGGCCGGTCAGCGCCTGGCTGCCGCTGCAGCGCTTCTGGTAGGGATCGGCCAGCGACGCAGGCATGTCCGGGGAAATCGCGGCTTGCCGGCTGCCGGGATCGTCGAAGGGCACGTAGACGTCCTGGCTGCCGCGGGTGCATTCGCCGCTGACCGCCAGGCCCATTTCCCAGGGGCTGCCGGCCGGCGCCAACCGCAGACGCGCCGCGCCCGCGTTGGCCGAGGTGCCGCCGACATGGCTGGCGCCGGTGACCGGGTTGTCGAGCCGGCCGGGGGCGTCGTTGACCGCGGCGGCCACCGAGCCGTACAGCAGGTTGTCGACCAGCGACCCGCCGCCGCTGGCCTTGAACAGGTAACCGTCGCGGCTGGCGACGCCGGCGGCGGCGCGGAAGTAGGGATCGTTGTCCGGTTGCCGCGACACGATGTTCAACACGCCGCCCATCGCGCTCTTGCCATACAGCGTGCCTTGCGGGCCTTTCAGCAGTTCCACGCGTTCGACGTCGGTCAGCAGCTGTGAGGCGAAGGTGGGCAACTGCGGCACGCCGTCCACGTAGACGGTGAGCGCGGGGTTGTAGAAGTCCTGGGCCGACGTGATGCCGCGCACCGAAATGACGGGGAACAGGAACGACCCGCTGCTGGACATCTGTACGCCCGGCAGCACGCGCGACAGTTGCAGGGTGCTGTCGACCTGCGCGGCGTGCAGGGTGTCGGCCGGCACCACCACGGCGGCGCCATTGAAATCGCGCAGCGCCTGTTCCTGCTTGCTCGCGGTGACGGTGATGGGGGCCAGCTCGCTGACGGACTGGGACTGCGCGGCGGCGGGAACGGCCAGGGCGCACAGGGCGGCCGTCAGCGCGGTGTGGCGGAAGGGGAGCGAAAGTGTCATGTCGTCGAAGCGGGATTTCAGTAGAATTATTAATGAGAATTATTGTTATTGGGATCGGGGCGCACTAACGGTTTCCGTACCCGCACTGTTCAATTCGGGGTCTAAATTTGGATTTCGCCACTGGCGCGCTGGCGCCCGCGACCGACTGGCCGGGACACCGTTGCGGCCACCCCTTGCTGCCCGCCGCGCCGATTCCCGCTGCATGGGCGGCGCTGTCACGGGTGGAGGCGTTCGACGAAGACCTGACCCTGTCGGTCTGGAACGGCGCGCCGGAAGTCGGCCTGGACGTCGCCGCCGAGGGCCCGCCCATGTTCTGCATCGCCGTCTTCCTGGAAGGCCGGGCCTGCATGTCGATCGACGGCGGGGTGCCGCTGAACGTCGGCTCCGGCATGGCCGTGGTGCAGACGGGCGAACGCGGGGCGCGGGGCCGTTTCCAGATGCCGGGCGGGCAAGCCGTCCGCCTGGTGGACATCCGTTATTCATCCGCCGGGCTGTTACGCGCCGGGGGCCGGCCGCTGGCGGCCCTGCGCGGCGCGTTCGTGCTGGATCACAGCGTGCCGGCGGCCGGTTCGTTGATGGCCGGCTTTCCGGCGCCGCCCGGCCTGCTGCGGTTGGCCGCCGACGTCCTGGACTGCCGCCACGAAGACGCCACCGCGCGCCGGCTGTACATGCGCGCCAAGGCGCTCGAGGCCCTGGCCATCGTGCTGGAAACCATGAGCGGCGCGGCCGGAGAGACGCCGGTGGCGGCCCGCGAGCGGCGCCAGCTGGCGCAGGCCCGGCGCCTGATCGAGGCCCGCTATGGCGAGGAATGGACGGTGCTGCGCCTGGCGCGCGAGGTTGGCCTGAGCGAGAAAAAGCTCAAGGCGGGCTTTCGCCAGGTGGCCGGACGCTCCGTCCACGCCTACCTGAAGGCGGTGCGGCTGGATGCCGCGGCGTCCATGCTGGAGGCGGGATACCGGGTCACCGATGCCGCGCTGGCCACCGGATTCGGCAACCTCAGCCATTTCAGCAAGAGCTTCCGCCAGGCCAAAGGAGTCGCCCCCCGGCACTGGCTTGACCGCCCCGGCGCCCGGCTGCGCTAAAATCAAGTTATCCACAGCAATCCGGGCCTGGTACTGCCCTCATAAGTATCGAAACCAGAATGCGCCACCTGGCCAGCAAGGCAGGGTGCTGATTACCCGCGATGCGCATGCGTCTCGAGGTGGTTCGCACATGGCCGCGCGAGCGTGGCGCGCGTTCCGGTTGTCCCGATGCATATGCAGTGCAGTGCTCGCAGCACTCTCGTTTTGTTCTTTTTCACTGGTCCCGGTACTTGCCTAACCCTGATGACTGAATCCACTCAATCCGCAGCACCCACCGCCGCAGCAGCGGCGCCCACGCCCACGTTTTCCGACTTCGGGCTGCATCCCCTGCTGTTGCAATCGATCGCCGAAACCGGCTACACCACGCCCACCCCGATCCAGGCGCAGGCCATTCCCGTCGTGGTCGAAGGGCGCGATGTCATGGGCGCGGCCCAGACCGGCACCGGCAAGACGGCGGCGTTCACGCTGCCAATCCTGCACCGCCTGATGCCGCTGGCCAACACCAGCGCCTCGCCCGCGCGCCATCCGGTGCGCGCGCTGATCCTGACGCCCACGCGCGAGCTGGCCGACCAGGTATACGAAAGCGTCAAGCGCTACAGCAAGCAGACGCCGCTGCGTTCCGCGGTGGTGTTCGGCGGCGTCGATATCGGTCCGCAGAAAGAAGCGCTGCGTCGCGGGTGCGAAGTGCTGGTGGCCACGCCCGGCCGCCTGCTGGACCACGTCGAGCAGAAGAACGTGAATCTGAGCCAAGTCGGCATCCTGGTGCTGGACGAAGCCGACCGCATGCTGGACATGGGCTTCCTGCCCGACCTGGAACGCATCATCCGGCTGCTGCCCGCGCAGCGCCAGGGCCTGCTGTTCTCGGCCACCTTCAGCAACGAAATCCGCAAGCTCGGCCGTTCGTACCTGAACCATCCGGTGGAAATCGAAGTCGCGGCGCGCAACGCCACGGCCAACACCATCACGCAGATCGCCTACAAGATGAGCGGCGACCAGAAGCGCGCGGCGGTGGTGCACCTGGTGAAGTCGCGCGGTCTGAATCAGGTCATCGTGTTCTCGAACACCAAGATCGGCACGGCGCGCCTGGCGCGCGAACTCGAGCGCGACGGCGTCAAGGCCGAATCGATCCACGGCGACAAGACCCAGGCCGACCGCATGAAAGCGCTCGAGGCCTTCAAGGCCGGCGAACTCGAAGTGCTGGTGGCCACCGACGTGGCGGCGCGCGGCCTGGACGTGGCCGGCGTGCCTTGCGTCATCAACTACGACCTGCCGTACAACGCTGAAGACTACGTGCACCGCATCGGCCGCACGGGCCGCGCCGGCGCCTCGGGCGAGGCCATCGCGCTGTTCACCGCCGATGAAGAGCGTTTCCTGCTGGACATCGAGAAGCTGATCAAGCGCGAAGTGCCGCGCGGTACCCTGGAACTGCCGGCCGATCTGGTCGCCCGCAGCCACGGCCGGCGCGAAGATCGCGGCCCGTCGTCGCGCGATGGCGGCCGCGAGCGTGGCCGTTCGTCGGATCGCCGCTCGGGCGGTGGCACGACGCGCCAACCGGTGGATGATTTCTTCCTCAAGCCCTACGAGCCTTCGGCAGCGTCGGCCCAGGTCGAAGAGCAGGCGCCGCGCCAGAATGGCAATTCGTCTGCGCCCAAGCGCCAACTGGCCGTGCTGTTGGGCGGCAGCCGCAAGTAGCGGGCACGCCTGCGTGGTGGCATCGTTGACGTCATCCACGACCATGAAAAAAGCGCCAGGCACGGCGCTTTTTTTGCGGCTGGAGGCCTCAGGCGGCGAGGAGTCGGGGCAGATCCGGCAGCGCTGTCGTCACGGGCGCGCTGTGCTCGTCCAGGCTGTCGAGCAAGCGTTCGAGATGGCCGATGTGGGGCAGCATGGGGCCATAGAAGACGACCCGCCCGCCGATCTGGACCAGCAGGGTGGGGAAATTCTCGACGTCGACTTCGCCCAGCAGCTCGGCGTGGTCTTCGATGTCGATCCAGGTGAATACATGCTGGGGCCGGGCGCTGGACAGCGCCCGCAGCTTGGGTTTGTATTCTTCGCAGGTGTCACACCACGCGGCGCAGAAGCAAGCGACCAGCCAGGCTTGCGGCGAGGCGGCCAGTTGTGCCCGCAGGGCGGTGAGATCGGAGCCGGGTACCAGTAATGTCATACGAGCGCGGGAAAGCAGGTTTGACTATCATACCCGGGATGATCACCCGCCATTCCTGCCTACATGCCTGTCCTGCGTCCTGACTCCGAATCCACCGGCACCAGCCGCTTCGCTCGCAGCACCGGGGGCGTGGCGCAGGCCTTCAAGCGCGCCCTGGTGTCGCAGTGCCACCCGACGATGCTGTTTGCGCTGCTGCTGCCCTTCCTGATTGCGCTGCTCGGCGCGCTACTGCTGTTCTGGCTGTTCTGGACACCGCTCACCGACTGGCTGGCCGCTCAGGCATCGCATTGGGACTTCATCAACCGCACCGACGAATGGTTGCTGGCGATGGGCTTGTTCTCGCTCAAGCTCTATCTGGTGCCGTTGGTCGCGGTATCGATCCTGTTGCCGCTGTCGGGTGTGCTGGGCCTGGCGATCGCAGCGGTGTTCGTCATGCCGCTGGTGCTGCGCCACGTGAGCCAGCGCGAATACGCGGGCCTGCGTCATCAGGGCAAACTGGCCACCGCCGTCAGTGTCTGGAACGCGGTCTGGGTGTCGGGCGCGTTCGTGCTTGGCTGGCTGTTCACCCTGCCGCTCTGGCTGGTGCCGCCCATGGCCCTGGTGCTGCCGGTCTTCTGGTGGACGTTCGCCTTCTCGCGCATGATGCGGGTCGACGCCATCGTCGAGCATGCCAGCCCCACCGAACGCAAACTGATCCTCGAACGCCACAATGGCGGGTTCTGGATCATCGGCCTGATCTGTGCCCTGCTCAACCTGTTGCCACCGGCCTGGATCGTCCTGCCGGTGTTTTCGGCGCTGGTCTATGCGCACTATGGACTGGACGCACTCCAGCGCCTGCGCCAGGAACGCACCATCGATGTCGCCTGAGGCGGTATCGCGCTCATTCAATCCCACTCTCTGGAACCGGACATGGCAGCAGAACCCGCCTCCCGCCGCATCGGCCTCATCATCGTCGGCGACGAAATCCTCTCTGGCCGCCGGCAGGACAAGCACTTTTCCAAGGTGGTCGAATTGCTTGGCGCCCGCGGCATGCAGCTGGGATGGGCGCAATTCCTGCCGGATGACCGCGACACCCTGGTGGACGCCTATCGGCGCAGCTTCGCCAGTGGCGACGTGGTGTTCTCTTGCGGCGGCATCGGTGGCACGCCCGACGACCACACCCGGCAGGCCGCGGCCGCCGCCCTGGGACGGGCGCTGGCCTTGCACCCCGAGGCCGAGCAGGCGATTGCGTTGCGCACGGCCGAGATGGCGGCCAAGGGGCAGGGCACGGCCGACATGAGTGCGCCCGAGAACCAGCAGCGGCTGCAGATGGGCATGTTCCCCGAGGGCTCCGAGATCGTGCCGAACCCGTACAACCGCATCCCCGGGTTCTTCATCCAGGATCACACATTCGTGCCGGGATTTCCCGTGATGGCGTGGCCGATGCTCGAGTGGACGCTCGATACACGCTATCGTGCGTTGCAGCATATCCGTCGTCACGCCGAGCATTCCTTCCTGGTGTTCGGCATGCCCGAGTCGCGCATCACGCCGGCCATGCAAACTGTGGAAACGCGCTGGCCGGGTGTGCGGGCCTTCAGCCTGCCCAGCGTGGGCGAGGCCGGCGGCACGCCGCATATCGACCTGGGCGTGAAGGGCGAACCCGAGGGGGCGGCCGAGGCTTTGGCCTTCTTGCGGGCGGAAGTGCTGCGCCTGGGAGGCAAGCTGGCACCGCCGGGAATCTGATGGATAGGCATGGCTCTGGTCAAGCGCCTCGGCAGTCCGATGGGCAAAAAAACGATTGCCAAATGGCCCGGTAAATTTCACAATACGGGAAAGAACTGTTTGCTGCGTTGCCGCAAGTAAGGTCTCTTTCGGCGGCGCGGCGCTAGCCACTGTTGGTCCCATGTCCCGTCCTTCTTTCACTCGCAATGCCCAGGAAGCCGAAACCGATGGCGCCGCGGGCAGTCCCATCGCCATCCAGGTCATCGAGCGCGCCATGCGCCTGCTCGACGCGCTGGCCGCGCAGCCTGATCCCGTCACGCTCAAGGAATTGTCCGCGACCACGGGCCTGCACGCGTCCACCGCGCACCGCATCCTGAATGACCTGGTGGTGGGGCGCTACGTCGAGCGGGTGGACAATGGCCTCTACCAGCTAGGCATGCGCCTGCTGGAGCTGGGGTCGCTCGTCAAGGGACGGCTCAATGTGCGCGAAGCGGCGATCGCCGCGATGCGCTCGCTGCACAAGCTGACCGGCCAGACCATTAACCTGTCGGTGCAGCAGGGTGATGAAATCGTCTATATCGACCGGGCCTGGAGCGAGCGCTCGGGCATGCAGGTGGTGCGCGCCATCGGGGGCCGTGCGCCATTGCATCTGACCTCCACCGGCAAGCTGTTCCTGTCCACTGCCGATACGCGTCAGGTGCGCGCGTACGCCTTGCGCACGGGCCTGGCCGGGCATACCCGCAACAGCCTGACCGATCTCGACCGGCTCGAGCGCGAGCTGGCGCTGGTGCGCCGCCATGGCTACGCGCGCGACAACGAGGAACTGGAGCTTGGGGTGCGATGCATCGCCGCCGGTATTTTCGATGACACCGGCAAACTGGTGGCGGGTCTGTCGATCTCGGCGCCGGCGGAACGTCTGCAGGACGACTGGATCAAGGCCCTGGTCGATACCGCCGCGAGTATTTCCGAGGCGCTGGGCTATGAGCCCTCGGTGTCCAGCGGTTTCAACGGATTGGGCATGGCGGCGGAAGCCCTGCGCCCCTGAGGCGCGCCGGGCGTCCATCCTGCCGAAGGACACGACAGGCCCCGCCAGGGCGGGGCCTGGTCAGGTTACTGCGGTTCGACGCCGGCTTTCTTGAACAGCTCGGCCCACTGCGGCACTTGCTGCTTGACCTTGGCCTCCAGGGCCTGGGGATTGGCGTCGGCGGTCAGCACCGTGGCGCCCAGCTGTTTCATGCGTTCCTGGAACTTCGGATCCGCAAGGCCAGCCTGCAGGCTCTTGACCAGCTTGTCGACCACCGGCTTGGGCGTGCCCTTCGGCACCCACATGCCATGCCAGATGCCGACCTCGAAGCCCTTGTAGCCGGATTCGTCCATGGTCGGGAGCTTCGGCAGGGTGGGCACGCGCTTGAGGCTGGTGACGGCATAGGCCTTGACCTTGCCGCCGTCGATCTGTTGCGTGGTGTTGGTGGTCTGGTCGCAAAGCATGTCGACCTGCTTGCCCAGCAGGTCGTTCATGGCGGGGGCCGTGCCCTTGTAGGGAATGGTCAGCAGCTGCACGCCCAGCGCTTCGACCAGCATGGTGCCGCACAGGTGGCTGGCGGCCCCGATGCCGGCGTTGGCCAGCGAAACCTTGTCCTTGTTCTTTTTGACGTACTCGGCCAGTTCCTGGATGGTGTTGGGCGGGAAGTCGGCGCGCGCGATGATGGTCATGGGCACATCGACGACCAGGCCGATCGGCTCGAAGCTCTTGTAGGGGTCGTATCCCGGATTCTTGTACAGCGAGGGCGCGGTCGAGAAGCCGGCATGCATCAGCAGCACCGAATAGCCGTCGGGCTGCGAACGGGCCACCTGCGTGGTGCCGATCGTGCCGCCCGCGCCGCCCTTGTTTTCGACCACGACGGTCTGGCCCAGCGAGTGCCGCATGGCTTCAGCCAGCGAACGCGCGACGTTGTCCGTCGGGCCGCCTGCGGCGAACGGCACCACCATGTTGATGGGGCGTTCCGGGAATTCCGCGTGGGCGGCGCCGGCCGCGAGCATGGCGCTGGCCGCGAGCAGGGCCGATAGCGTGCGGGGGATGAGGGTCATGAAGTCTCCAATTGCAGGGTTTTGCTTGCTGCGATGTGTTTTTGACCGCTGACTTATTGTTTGTATTTGTCTGTCATCAGCGTGCAAGCAGTGTAGAAAAGAATTGATACGCCGTCATGTCCGGTATTTCCCGGATCCTGGGAAATCCTTGTCCTGGATCAAACCCGGTCCGGGGCTTGCACTGTTAATGTGCAAATAGTTGTTGCGTTGCACCAATATTGCTTGACAACGATTTTCAGGCCCGTAGAATGTCAATTGTGCAGTGCATCAAACGGGCCGGCGGTAGCTTGTAGTACCAGTTTCCGCGCACGTTCCTTATTTCGTCGCAGACACCATCCTTACCTGCCGGACAGCCTCCGGCGACCCCTAAAAGGAGCAATTCTATGAGCGCTATCCCGCAACAAGTCCTGGACCGTCAAAAAGCCGGCATCAATACT